>Ga0307379_10003987_pt1 | contig 21220 bp, 17 predicted proteins | sample UN2MG_FD_202237 | JGI IMG/M metagenome (GOLD analysis project Ga0307379, IMG submission 202237) | Soil microbial communities from Risofladan, Vaasa, Finland - UN-2 | ecosystem: Environmental > Terrestrial > Soil > Coastal area > Acid sulfate soil | place: Finland: Risofladan, Vaasa | collected... | reverse complement strand
TGGCTGGCATGACCAAATCCCTTGATTTCTGGACGTCCGATAATTGTTTCGAACCAGACTACAACGGCGGTAGTTCGGATTGTTTTGTAGCCAAGTTTGTCTTCGAGGTCGAGGGAGATAGTTGCTGTATCGGGATAACCGGTAACGTCGACGGTGACCCGGAAGAGATAGTCGATATTGGCGACCTGACAGCGTTGATCCGATACCTGTTTATTCCGCCTACGGTACCGCCGGATTGCATGGAGGAGGCGAATATCGACGGCGATGAAGCCGGGGTCGTTGACATCGGCGATCTGACGACATTGATCGACTACCTGTTCATCAGCAACACGTCACCGGCGGTGTGTCAATAGAACGCCGTGGCTGCGCTGTTTCGGGACCACCAACCAGTGCTGTCAGTCCATGCGAGGTGAATCTACTCTCGACCGACATTCTCACGGTCGTCTCTGCCCATGATGCGGTTTGTGTCCATCCTGTGACCACGACAGACAAGAAGAGACACAACCAGACAAAACCTGACAAAAAGAAACAAACAAACGTAAATCTATCCTGTTAAACCGGTTACAGCTTATTTTACGACACTGCAACGGGTTACACAAACGCCCCTTGGAGAATCCCTGCCTCTCCGCTTATGACTGGACAGGACAGTGAAGGTTATGGATATTCGTACAGGGACGCGAGAAACCCACCGCAAGCGGATGGGCCACCCTGCGCAAAGATAATTGAAAGCCTTAAACCAAAGGATCTGAATTGAGACAGAAGAAAACCGTTCTCAGAACGCTGCTGTTTTCGGCATTCATTGTTTTTCCAGCCTTGATGACCCTGTTGGGCCCTGCCGTCGTGTTCTGCCAAGTAGCAGCAACACAGTCCGGCGTCTTTACCGATCCCCGTGATGGCAATGTTTACAAGTGGGTGACGATCGGACATCAGATATGGATGGCGGAGAATCTTCGATTTCAACCTGATAGTGGTTCATGGTGTTGGGACAACAAGGAAGAGAATTGTAAGCTGCGTGGGAGATTCTATGACTGGAAGACGGCCATGCAGGTCTCTCCTCCCGGCTGGCATCTTCCTTCGGACCAAGAATGGAAAGAACTGGAAATTACCTTGGGTTTGACGCCGGAGCAGGCTGATCAGGAAGGATCAAGAATAGACAAAGACAGTCTGCTGGCAGGTAAGATCAAATTACAGGAAGCGTGGCCCAGTGAGTATGAAGGAAAGTCGATAACTATTACAAATGAAACCGGGTTTTCTGCAGTTATAACCGGATTTTATGCAAATGATGAGTTTACTCATGACGGGTACGCCTCATGGTGGAGCAGTACGGATGTCCATTCGAAAGCATGGCTTCGCCATATCGGTTTCTTTGCCAATTTTACAACCAGGGTTCTTAACAAAAAGGAATTTGCCTTCTCGGTTCGCTGTGTAAAGGATCAGGATGATCCCGAGGATTCGGCAGATGAATAAAGTCAGGAAATGATGGTCAAAAGAATCGTTATCATTTTCTCTATTCACGCTGGGGTAGCTGGTCTATCTCATTCGCAGGAAAGTGATTTTACTGAATACGTCGGTCCCTACCTCGGCCAGAAGCCGCCGCGTGACACGCCGGTGCTTTTTGCACCCGAAATAATCTCGACCTGCAAAGAACACAGTGCCGCTATGTTTACTCCGGACGGCAAAGAGGTTTGGTATGGTAGGATCTTCCCGGCAACGATCCATTGTATGAAAATGGTTGAGGGTAAATGGACTGAGCCCCAGATCGCACCCTTCTGCGATACGTTCAATTATCTGTATCCGGTTCTGACACAGGATGGAAATAAGATCTTCTTCTCTTCTGACCGCCCCATTGAACAACAGGGCGCGCGTCTTCCCAGAGGCGAATACAACCTCTGGAGGGTTGAGAGGACGGCTGAAGGATGGACTGAGCCAGAGCGTTTGAATGACAATATAAATCTCAGTCAACGCAATAGTCTTGGATCCATGGCGCGTGACGGTAGTCTGTATTTTGCTGCCAAAATAGCTGGCAGGTCGCATGACATTTTTAGTTCACATCTATCGGACAGCACCTATTCCACCCCTCTGGAGCTAACCGAACTTAACAGCCCTACGCCGGAGTCCGGCCCTTTTGTCGCGCCGGACGAAAGCTACCTGATCTTCTCTTCCTTTCGGGCTGGGTTTGGTAGATCGGATCTTCTTGTCAGCTACCGGAAAGCTGATGGAACCTGGACCAAGCCAAAGAACATGGGACCCGGCATCAATTCCGCATACAAGGATGAATATCCCTATGTGACTCCGGACGGAAAGTACTTATTCTTCAATAGCAACCGTCCATCATCCCTGAATCAGAAGCCAATTACAGACGGCCCCGGTAATATCTACTGGGTCAGCGGTCAGATAATAGAGGAATTGAGGCAAGCAAACTCGGACCAGGATTAAGCAAACTGGCGCTGGTCTTGTGACATTCTTAGCAGCACCCCCCTGACCGCCGTGTTGATTTGTGGTATCGTAGACCCATAGTAATGGAGGTGGGGGGGTCGAACCCCTGACTCGCCTTGTGGCACAATGACTTACGCTGTATTGTGGCCATTTTGTCAGCGCGGCCGTCGCGAGCATGACCATGCCCCTGATGGGCAACTAACCGCGGACCCCGCGATTCCACCGCTGCGCGGTATCTGTAGCATGTCGGCTCGCTTCCTCGAGAATCCCCAGTTCCCTAAAATGTGTTGCTCATAACCAAGAACACACAGTATACTACAGAAAGATTCACACGAGACACCCCGCACTAACTGATACGGATAGGATTTCGCAAGGAGGGTAACGTATGCGATGTACTTGGCATCTAATCATGTGGTTGTCGACCGCGCTGGTTATCTTGGTTGCAGGTGTTCAAGGCGAAGAACCTCTTACACCGATTACTTCGGTTGAGGTTCAATCGTTAGGAGCAAGGACTCTTGATAACTTGGGGCAACCACCGATCCCACCTGACAACCCGCAGACGAGCGATAAGATTCTGCTGGGGAAGAAGCTTTACTTCGATACCCGATTGTCAAGGGACAACACGATCAGCTGTGCAACGTGCCATGATCCCGCAAAAGGTTGGTCCGATGCTGGTCCTACCAGCAAAGGTATCAATGACCAGTTGGGCGGCCGGCGGTCTCCTCCGGTCTCGAATGCCGCCTACTTTCTTCTGCAGTTCTGGGATGGCCGCGCCCCAAGCCTGGAGGAGCAGGCGAAAGGTCCGATCGAGAATCCTGTGGAAATGGGGAATACACATACCGTAATGCTCCGTACCGTTTCGGACATTCCAGGTTATGTGGAGGAATTCGAGAAAGTGTTTGGAACTCGCACCGTCACAATTGACCACGTTGCCCAGGCCATCGCCGCCTTCGAACGCACCGTGGTAACCACTGATTCTCCGTTTGACCGGTTTATTCGTGGAGACAGCGAGGCCCTAACACCGATGGAAAAACGGGGGCTGGAGATCTTCAATGGCAAAGGACACTGCTCCTCCTGTCACTGGGGAGGTCACTTTTCAGACGGCCGATTCCATAACCTGGGCATTGAACCGATTGACCCGTCCACGCCGGACTCCGGCCGGTACAACGTAACCAAAGATCCGAAAGACGTGGGTGCCTTCAAGACGCCGACGGTACGGGATGTTGCCCAGCGTGCGCCTTACATACACACCGGAAGAGAAGAAACGCTGGAGGACGTCGTAAGACTGTATAATCGGGGCGGTGGGCTGAATGATGCCAACCTTGATGTCCTCATGGTGCCTCTTGGATTGTCGGAAGATGAGGTTCAGGCGCTGGTGGCGTTCATGACGCGAGCCATGACCAGCACTAATCCCGAAGTTGCCAATGTGAAACCTGTACCTCAATCAGAATTACCCAAGTGAGGGGGTTGAGATGAAAAGATTACGCGTATCCGTGATACTGATCCTGGGAATTCTGTTTGTGACTCCAGATGTCAGCCGGGCCATTCCCGCATTTGCCAGGAAATACGGTTTCAACTGCAATATGTGCCACACCGCTTTTGCCAAGCTAAATGACTTCGGTCAGCGGGTCAGAGATAATGGATATCAAATCCCCGGCCAGGAAGGCCGAGAGAAGAACGTCTTCCAGATTGCTCCCCCCCTCGCGGTACGAACCTCGACTGGCCTGATGGTGGCTCACGCAACTTCAGAAAAAGGCACGACAGCCGGTTTTCGTTTGAACGGTCTGGATCTCCTTGCCGCCGGCGTGCTGCACAAGAACATCTCGTTTCTGCTGATCTATACGCCAAGGATTGACGAACCGTCAGCAGATTACACGGGCAACGCTGACGGGAGTAACCCTAGTCAGCCGGGAGCTCTCGAATCCGCGAATATTGTATTCAGTAACCTCATGGCCGGGGGACTGAACATTCGGCTGGGACGTTTCGAGCCGGGTTACCATGCGTTCAGTTCGAAACGCTCATTCTACCTGCTCCAGCCATATGAAGTTTACGCGTTCACCACTCCCAACAGTAGTTTTGTGTTCGACGACAATCAAATCGGCCTCGAGGCGACCGGACATTTCAGGAATGGCATCAAGTATGCTGCCGGCGTCGTTAACGGAACCGGTGCCAGTCCTGACAACAACAACGCCAAGGATATCTACGGAGGCATCTTCAAGACCTTCGGCCGAGGTGACGGTCAGAGCGCCGGCCAGAGGGCTGGTGCTTTTGCCTACTATGGTTGGCAGCCGACAAAACTCGACTCCCTATATGTAGGCCCATCCGGTGAGGCCAACGGCAAAACAAACAAGCCATTCTATCGCGTCGGGTGTGATCTCAGCTGCAACTGGAACACGTTCAATCTGATGGGTATGCTGGTATATGGCGTCGATGATAAAGCTATGAATGATCTTGATTCATCGCTGGACTATACGTTCTCGGGCGGATTTACCCGATTGGATTGGGCAGCTTTGTACAACAATCGCCTGGTTGCGTCAGTTATATACAATTGGGTTAATGCCCCTTGTTATGATGGTGATCGTGACGTGAGTGCTTTGTCCGGTCTTCTCAGATACTATTTGGGAGATTGGACGGCGGTTAATGTCTCTCTTCACGGTGAGTACACTTACCGAGAGACAGGAGGTGATAATCCTTACAAAGAGCATAATCTGGCGGCACTGATTGACTTAGCTTTCTGAGATGCGAATATAGCTCAGAGGTTCCATCCGGCTCGTTGCCGGCATAAGGTAGATTGCACGCTCGCGCCCGACCCGTCGAGTTCCGCTTTATCAGAAGATCAGGGTGAATATGGTTCCCGGGACGACGGTTCCGGAATCTATAGCCCCCCGCTGACCCTGGCAAATGTGGTGACCGAACCAGCTAGATACGCGGTACGGCGGCCGTGGGTGTATCGGACCAGAGGTAGCTCAGATCCCTGAGGAAGGCTTGGCGTTATGAGACATATCGAAGGACACAGAACACATCGCATCGGGTGGCTGCGCGCGGCAGTTCTTGGCGCGAATGATGGTATTGTATCCACAGCAAGCCTTATATTAGGCGTGGCGGCAGCGGGCTCTCAATCAGCGAATATCCTGATCGCGGGTGTCGCCGGTCTCGTGGCTGGGGCTCTGTCAATGGCTGCCGGCGAGTATGTCTCTGTGAGTTCACAAAGAGACACCGAGCGCGCCGATTTGGATAGGGAACGCAATGAGCTGGCCGATGATCCTGAGCACGAGCACACGGAATTGACGGCTATCTACGTTGGACGTGGACTTAACATAGAGCTGGCCTCCGATGTCGCTACCCGGTTGATGGAGCATGATGCACTTGGCGCTCATGCGCGTGACGAGTTGGGTGTTTCCGATGTACTGACCGCACGACCGATTCAGGCTGCCCTGGCGTCGGCCGGAACTTTTGGCGTTGGTGCTTTTCTCCCTCTCATGGTTGTCTTGCTTGTCCCGGTATCTGGGATCATGTGGGCTGTTTCATTGAGCTCGCTCTTTTTTCTCGCGCTGCTGGGCTCTCTGGCGGCGCACGCGGGCGGCGCGCCAGTGATTACAGCTGCCGCGCGAGTGACTCTTTGGGGCGCTTTGGCAATGGCCTTGACATCTGCCGTTGGGGCTTTGTTTGGAGTAACTACTTGAGTCTCTGCCACTAACAAGCTCAGCTACTCGCTACAGGCGCCACGACCCTGTCGTGCCTTGGTATGAACTCGGGAATTGAGGCCGTAAGAGGCATTACTCTCAACATTTGTGAGTAGCGGATGCATGGTTATCCTGAGGATCTCCCCCGGTGCCCATAGACGCATACGCGGCCCCCAGGTTCCGGTACCACGGCTCACAATCACTGGCATGCCCCCCATTTCGTATCTGCCCGCGAGAAGAGGATTCATGAGGCCGACGACATAGCTGAATGGCCAGATCTGCCCGCCATGCGTATGGCCGCACAACATCAACCCTACTCCCGCAGATGCGGCTTCGTCAAACATCTGAGGGCGGTGAGACAGAAACACGGCTGCGGCGCCGAGTGGTTTTGACGCGAGCACCTGTCTGACCCGGTCAGCGGAGCCGGTGGACGACTCTTGGTGGCCGCCGTCCTCAACGCCGCCTATAACAAGACCGGGCCTGACCTCGATCCATTCGTTCCGAAGTACATGAACCCCGGCATCTTCCAGAAACCGCACGCTGGCATCCCGGCCGCCATGTGACTCGTGATTGCCGGTAACCGCCCAGACTCCATACGGGGGCGAAAGTGCTCGCAGAATATCCGTCATGCCAACTTGACGTTCCGACTGACTGTCACCCTCAAACAAGTCGCCTAACATTATCACCAGGTCAGGCTGCAGCGCTCTGACCTGCTCGATTCGCGCCGCCAGCCACTCTCCGTCCAGGAATCTCCCCACGTGAAGATCGGAGATGACCGCGATCACGAGCCCATCATCCTCTACCGGCAGGTCGGCGAGCCGGACCTCGTAATCATGCACAACGGGCGGACGAAGGCCCTGTGCGAAAGCCACCGCCGCGAGCACGATTCCCGCGACAAGAGCCACCCCGCGCAACGCGGGACCATGGCGTCGAAGAACCAGGCCGAAAACAGTAATAACGTCAACCACGAGAAGACAGCAGAAAACAAGGAACAGCGTCCCGAGCCAGTTCATCCCGAACAGCTCCAGGGGTCGCGCCAGCGTCGCCATTCCCTCATTATCCATAAATCGCCGTAAAAGAAAGCTCGCCCAGAGTATCGCGGCGGTCACGACCAGGAATTTGCGCGAGACACGCTGAACGACGAACGGTATTGAGGCCAGACGCCAGAATACATAGAGGTGCAGTACGGTCCAGGCGCTAAAGAACATCGTCATGAACATGAGCGGAGACTCCAGTCACACATCCCTCGTCGATCACTCCACCGAGGAGAACAAATCTGGCGGCGTCCCCAGAGTTGTACTCTCGCTGTATTGCCAGCGCTTCCAACCACGCGGTGCATATCGTTATACATTTCAGACCTCATGTCCTCCAATCTACGAAATGTCGCGCGAGAAGCCAACTCGGTGATTGGTCCTGTGAAGCACAGAAAGCCGCAATCGTGAGAATCATCTGTCGATCGGTCAATTAAATGAGAATCAGCCCACTTGACAGTGAATGCATACGGCAATTTACATCCGATTCAAAAACCATCGTGACCAAATCGTGACCAAAATGGTGTGACGTTATTCGTTGTTATGGAGGGATATGGGGGGAGGACGGGGGTTCAGGGAATTCGTCCGGCTCTTTCCTCTCCCGCAATTTATTGTATGATATATAGTTATAACAAATGGAGGTGGGCCTCCCCGAACCATAACTGACAATTCCGAGATTCTGGAATTTGAGTTAGTCAGACCGCTACTTATCCCGAAGAAAAAGTCAGCATAGGGGGCTGCATCATGTCTCGTTGGGGGGCTTTGAAAAACGACCTAATGCCCGACCGTGCGGCCACTTACGCACACACAGCCCGGGAAAATTCCGAGTTAACCCGGGCTCCAGCAGCAGCGGACAGTCCTGCTGACACTCTGGCCTTCTTCAGGAATGACCCCGATCTGGCCGCTGCGGTGCGTCTGCTCAGGGAGGACTATCCCGTAGTCAATCAGAGGTTCCGATACAAGCGATCTGATGGCCGTCATCGTTACATACTCGCCCTGGACATAGCCCTGCTGCTCGGTGCAGGCTGGACCCACCGAGAGATCGCTAAATACCTCAGCACATGTCGTCAGGGCGTCACTTTCATGGCTCAGAAGTTACGCGCCGGAGGCGTTCCGCTTCGTCCCTCTCAACATCCGAAATCCGCTGCGCCCCGCCAATCCCAGGCGCCCAGTCGAACAGACAATCGGCTGAATCTGGACACCATTATCGAAAAACTCAAACGCCGTGAGATATCATCCGGGCAGGCGCAACTGTGGCTTGAGCGACAGGATGAATACTACGATGCAAAGTACCACGCTCGTCACGTCAGTATCGGTGTCGGCGCACAGGCTGAGAAACAACTTGAGAGGTTAAGCCGTCTCGGATCAGACGGCAAAGTCAATGAAGCGCGCGTCGTGGCACGTGCGGGCAGGCTGCAGAACGCTGACAGGCTCCTGGAGCGTTACTGGCGGGGCCTCCCGGACGATTACAGGGTCTCACCACCTGGCAAGAAAAGGAGGCATGATCCCACACCTGCAGAGAGCCAGAGTTGTTCTGCATCGAAAACCGGCACCCACGCGGCATAATTCGTTAATCCGTCCATCGTTCAAAAAACAAAGGGGATTCAGACACCCTTTCGTCAAGTAGATCGGCCAAGCGGTTAGGGTTCAATGAACACTGCTGGCCTCAGTGCACAGTCATGGCTGCCCGAATCTGGCTCGAGTTAGCATTATAGAGGTGGAGATTATTGGCAGTCAAGCCCTCCGGGAGACGTTGGCCGCGCGGACTAGCATACTGCTCAAACGGCACACCGCGATCGACAATGCACCAGTACGGTTCCGGTTCAGCGTCGCTGTCTCTCCTGCCCAGCAGCAAATGCCAGGCGACCGTCTCCGTAGCATCGCAACGGCTGGACATCAACACTCCTCTGAGAGCATCAAGAAGCGTTGTTCGCGGCAGATCCCGGGCTTTGCCGCCGTAAGTGAACATCGACCCATTCAGACGTTCTTCAATGTGCTTACCAGACGGCATAGCAGACCGCCTCACACTGTCCCAAAGCGGGAAAAAGCGGGCCACCAGAAAGGCACCGTCGCTTGGATCCAGCCAGACCGTGCAGGACAACACGACCTCTGAATCGCACCGGTTCAGGTACGACAAGCTTGCGAATGCCACCTCCCAGACCTGCCGGCCGCTGACACTGTCCGCCAGGAACGGCAGGGTTGAGTCGTGGGCAACTACCAACCTGCCCATCTCCGCCGCGGCAACCATCTTGACATACCGCGCTTCCTCGAACCCGGTATACGCCAGGGCACGCTGGAGCGCCTCCTCCGGCCCGGAGAGCATAACCGCGGCGTCACCCCCGCCCTGACCGGCCTGCGCCGACAGCGGCCCACTACTCTTGAGGATCAGAAGAAATACGACCATCAAATACCGCAGCATGATTCCCCCACGTGATGGCATGAACGACCTCCCGCTCAGTGCCAGACTCTTCGATGAAGCAACCCCCGGTGACGACAGAATATACAACTGAGGCTATATTTCGTCAAGGAATGCCTGTATCAGACACGCGGCAGATGCGCGGGGGTTCTGCCCTACGATGCTGCGGTTCTGACCGGGTAAGCCTGATCTCATTCGTCGCCCCGAAACGCCCAGTGAACGCGCTGAACGATCGGGTCAGAAACCATCTTCGTCCGGTCCAGGAAATCATCTTCCCCAATCAGCGCCCGATACAACGTATCGCCTATACGATAATACACGGTATCCGATTCCACCCAGAGAACCTCGCTGTCCTCGCCCAGCGCTACCTGAAGAGTGCGACCCGCAACCGGGTTTACCAGAACCACGGCTTCACCAGCCACCCCTAGATAGGCCCGGTGCGCCGCATAGTCAGTCCTTGGATCGATGTACCCCGTGACTCCGACAAGCCACTCGTTTATCGGTCTCAGGCCGGTGAGCGGCCCCTCCAGGAGCACTGAATTCCACGTATCCGGGCCCCTGAGATGCAGGACCAGTTGCGAATGGGGGAAGTCACTCCTGTCCGGGACGGACAGCAACGCCTGATATGCAGGTTCATTGGCGACAAGATTCCAACCCTTGGTGGATTCCAGTAACGCAATGCTGTCAGGTATAGGGCTGGCGAACTGAACCATGCTTGAGTCGCCGGCGCTCACCGAGCGGTCAGCGCCAATACGGACGGACAACAGATCATGTTCTCCCATGGCATGGACCGGCCTGACTCCGGCCAGCCTTACTTCGGCGGTGGCGTCAGGAGACACGCGCTCTCCAGTAGCCAAAACTTCCGCCTGCTGAAGCACCACAGTCTCCGGCTTCACCTTACTGAGATCGGTTGTCCTGTCAAAATAGAATATCCTGGTACTTTCCCGGCCGTCACTACCCGCCATGTACTTGAGTCGCATAGCAGAACCGAAGCCCGAAAGATCGACCACGTTCGGCTGCGACACCCGTTCCCTGGAAATTACGGCCAACTTCCTTGTCCCCTCCCGACCCAGCACAATTACCAAATCCCCGCATGAGGCGTATTGCCAGACTGTGCTGACTTTCTCCGATTCCCCGGTGGTCCAAACCTCGACCAGTCGCTGCCCGGAGGCATCGTACTGATGAATCGAGGCCGGAAAGGGACGCCTATCCGGCTTGGTAGAACCGGGCTGTGCGTGCACGAAGTAGAGAGCGTCGGCCAGGCTGCACGGCGCGCACAGAACCAATATGGCCATGACCAGCCGCGTCCACCAGGTTCTTACCACACTGCACGACATTGAATTGCCACTCATCTGTTCTCTCCTTAGCAACAAAAGCTCACGTCATTCCGGGCAGCAACGCTGATCCGCTGCTACTGAAGATCAGAAGAGACACGACCATCAAATACCGCAACATAATTCCCCCGCTCGACGGCATGAACGACCTCCCGATTAAACACAAGCTGTCCGATGAAGCAACCCCCGGTGACGACGGAATATACGACTCATCCTATATCCCGTCAATGAGTGAATATCACGGACGCGGCAGAACCACAGGGGTTCTGCCCTACGATGCTGCGTGGTCAAAATGGAACGTATCCGAATATATAGAAAACGTCACATTACCCACCGTTTCATCGGGCGGCCCCGGACCTTTACCGTACCCAATTGCCTCCACCAACTCACCTGGCCAATAGGCAATCGCCCAGCTCTGGTGATGCGCCAGCCAGGCTCTGCATTGGGCGTGTGTCGTATATCATCAACGGGCGAGCATCCGGCCGTGCCGAGTTCATCTGTCAAAGAATACGCCAACCCCAACTCTGGTCAATGACTTGTTGTAGTCCACGAGACTCTCGCCATAACCGTGTGAGACACGAAATCCCAAAGAGCTTCTCTCACTGGTGGGCACCGGAATGGTGTAGATCAGGCTGACCCCACCCTTTTTCGTTCTTGCATTGCCTCGTAGGGTCACGTGCATCGAATGGCCATGCCGTGTTCTGTATTGGACATGGAGGTCGCTGTATCCGAGAAAATCGGTGATGTCGGGATTATCATCGCCAACCGCCGCTCCAGGGAATTCCTTGTCTTTCTCCGGAATGCGGTATCGGAGTTTCATGTATATCAGCCAGTTTGCCTGATGATAGTATGGCGAGAAATAGATTAGATTCCAGCTTCTCGATGTTGGTGGCTTCTGACCGTTTGATTCATGCTCAAAACCGATATCGGCGCCAATGTATTCGGGACGGAAGTTGAAAAGCGAAGTCCGGTAGAAAAGTTCGGGGTTGTAGTTCGTCTCCCGAAAAGGAGCCGAGTTATTGTGGTCGTATGCCTGCCAGAAGGATATTTGCGTATAGGCAAAATACAGTCGTGTGTTGAATAGACGGTGCTTTGCACTCACCTGAAATACCGTCTCAGTCATACGGCCGTTGTATTCGTTCGACCATGTGACGGGCAGCATGAACATCTCCTTGTGCAGCGAAAGACCGGGTCCGGAATGGATCGTCTGAAAGCTTGTCCCCAACTGATCCGCAGCAGCGGTTGCTGAAAGCAGGATGATCAGTAGACAGGTAAGCATCAGATGTGGCATCTCTTGGAGGTAGCGCGCCATTGAAATATCTCCCTCAGGTTTGTATTCCGGACAAAGACGTTTGGTATTGTACGGAACGCTGAAATAATGGAGTGTATGGTTTCTGCGAACATTATGCGAGATCAAACCTTTTGTCAAGGTTCGTGAGACGCTCCGGTAATCTCGGCATGAGTGAAATGCTTATCCGACATGTCCGCCTGGCCGCGATCTGGCACTGTTTCCTCATACCCGCTCGGCAACTACCTGTCCGTTGCGCGACTGTTGACTTGAAATCGAAGCGTATCGCGGTGTGCGAGGCCCGTCAAAGATGGTGTAGGTGGGGGGATAGTCGCAGATGCTGAACTCGGCGAGGCAAATCCCGTACTCGCCTTGTGGGCAAGGACTTACGTTGCATTGCGGCCAAATCGTGACCGTTTTTTGGCACCCCTAGGGAATCATGGTGCAATACCACGTCGGTAATGAGACATGTCGCCGGGTTTCTCGGGGCATTTGACGGCGGAAGGGAGTCCGAACTCGGCGCACTCCCGGGCGAACGATTGGTACGTCTGTTCTTTGCCGCCGTAATGCATCGGGAAAACGACCCGCGGCCGCAATCTTTCCATGATACGAACAATGCGCGCCGAAGCCTCTGCCCACCGCCTGGGAGTCGCCCCGAGAAAAGCTATGTCCACTGTCTCGCACTTATTCAACAAGTAATCAATATCGGCAGGGGAATCGCTCTTGTAATCGCCCTGGAAGAAGATTGTCAGGCCGTCGGTTCTGACGAGGTATGCCACTTCCGGTACGCCCGACCGGCAATTGACCGTGTAGATGGTCATATCGTCAATCTGAAGCGACGCCCGCGGGCCGACAAGGTGGTAATGGCTGCTGTCGTCGGTGGCCTGCCATCCGAAGATATAGGTCAGATTGTCGATCTGGCCCTGCCAGTCGAAAATGACCGGATCATAGTGGTCCTCGTGACTGTGACTGACAAAGACGTACACGTCCAGGTCCTTGATCTCGGCCGGGTTGATACGGCCGGTCGCCAGCGATTGTTCTGCATTTGTCTCAGGGAAGTCTCGAGTCGTGCGAACGTAGTCGAAAATCAACAGCCTGGTCGGCGTCTTTACGGCGTAGCCGCAGTGCAGGAGGTACCAGACGTATGCCTCACCGTTCCGGAGCGGCTTCTGGAGCAGCGACCGGACCGAACCGGGAGAGCTGGAATCGATGGCAGGTTCCGAGCCGGACATTTGAGCAGCGCCGGTACAGGGAGAAATTCCCGAGATACCCGCCATTACGATTGCGGCCCGAAGAATCGTTTTCAGAACCATAACGTGTCCTCTCAGTCCTGGCTGTTGGTGATCAGGTCGGCTATCCTGAGTACACTTCCGGCGCTCAATTCCTCACTCTATTGAACACATCCAACCGCAGGTCGTCCGGAGCGAACCGGCCGCCCGCTACAACAGTTCAATCCGCGCCGGTTTCCGGCCGCCGGTATACTTCACGGCGTCGCCGCGATAAACCGGACAGAATGTCAGGAGATCCGGAAACTGACCGTCGAATTTGCTCATGAACTGCGCGTAGTAGTACTCCTGCATATAGCCATGCGTCGGTATCACCAACTTAGGCTGTAGCTTTGTCAGAGTGTATGCCGTTCCCTCGGCCAATGCGACCGTGTCCTGATGATGACACCCGGTGACATTGACCAGAGCAATGTCGACCGAATCGAAAATCGCGTCGATGGAATCGATCTGTGAAGTGAACCCTTCCCGTTGGTCAGGCAACCATCCGGCCAGATCGCCGGCATGATAGATCGCAAGGCCGTCGACGTTGATGACAAAGCCTACACCGGCATCATTGGACCGAACGGCCAGCACCTGCATTCCGTCGATTGTCTTCCTCATCCCCGGGCCGATATACTCGTAAGGCTGACCGCTATATCCCTGCCGAGACCTCTCATCCAGCGAATCCGGCTGAAAACCGAACACGTACTGGAGCCTGGGAATCTTGCCGGGCCAGCCGAAGATCGTGGAGTCGAAATGATCACCGTGCTCATGAGAAACAAATACGGTCACATCTTCGGACGCAAGTTCGGAAGGGTTGATGAAGCCATTAGCCAAAGAGGGTTCAGTCGGCCGCGACTCTCGTGTCCAGTAATCGAAAATCAGGCAGTGATTGCGGGTTCTTATCAAATACCCGCAGTTGCCGAGGTACCACAGATATGCCTCTCCGTCGGCCGGCCGTTCCGCCAAATAGGAGGAAGACAGTGGACCGCTTTGTTTCGCCTTGGTCTTGGCGCCGCCCTCCCGCAGAAGTTTCCCAATCTTTGCGTGCCCATAACGGACAGCAATATCAAGCGGCGTCATGCCGGTACTATCGAGCCTGTTTGGATCGGTGGTCACCGGCAACACCGTTTCAACCAACGGCGCCTCTCCTCGTATTACTGCAAAATGCAGAGGCGTGCATCCGGAGCCGACTTCCGCACAATCCGCGCGGGCTCCCCTGGCTATCAGGTATTTTGCCGAATTCAGGCACCCGAATTCCACTGCCTCCCCCAACGCCGTCGCTCCGTTATTCGCAACAGCGTCATAACTCGCGCCTCCATCCAGCAGCACTTCAAGGATGGTCGTGTCGTTGCCCATCGCCGCCTGTATCAGGGCCGTCCGGCCGTTGGGGACGGCGCTGTTAGGATCGGCCCCGTGTTTCAGCAGGCACTGAAGTATTGCCGGTATCTCCTCGGATCGGTCTGGTTCCCAAGCTGCCAATAGCACTGCTTCCATGAGGGCGCCTCCGTGCTCGGAAGTGCGGTTGGGATCGGCGCCCGCCTTTAGCAAGAACTCAACCGCCTCCGGGTTACGGCTTCGAATAGAGCAAACAAGCGGGACCGGTCCATCACTGATCACCGCCTCGATATTCGCGCCGCGGTCAACGAGGAATTTCATGGTTGGGACGTTTCCGCTGATCGCCGCATTAGTCAGGGGCGTATAGCCGAATTGGTTGGCGGCATTGACATTGGCCCCCTTCTCTACAAGCAGTCTGACAACGGCCTCGTGACCGGAAATAGCGGCACCGTGCAATGGCGTGCTGCCGTTTCCGGTTGCGGCGTTTGCATCGGCGCCGCGATCAAGCAGCAGTCCAACGATGTTGAGCTTGCCCCCGTATGCCGCCGTATGCAAGGGCGTTCGGGCGTTTGGCAGCCTGTCGTCCAGAAGCGCCGGATTCGCATCCAGCATAGCCGCTACCGCCGCGCTGTCGCCCTGATCGATCGCTTCGTGAATCGTCGCCGCCTGCAGATTTCCAAAGACGGCCATCGCCAGAATCGCCAGAAACCATACCAACCTCATAACGACCTCCCTTTATTCATATGCATCCCCACTTAACCGTTGTAGTACTATGACGGTTGCGGGAGCGTTTCATAAAAAACCTTTCCTCAGAAAGTTAAGGCACACGTGGTTCGGCCCATGATGAGCAGCCGCACTCCCGATTGACCACATCCAACCGGAAATCGTTTGGCACTGAAAAGCCGCCGGCTACAGCAGTTCGATTCCGGCCGGTTTCCTGCCGGCGGCGCGACAGCCGGCAACTTCACCGGTGCCACCCACGACGGCCAGTAATCATGGGCCGGGTGGTTTGTCAGATTCCTCAGATGGGAACCATCAGCATCCATGACATAGATCTCAAAATTGCCGTCTTTCATGGTCTGGAAGGCGATTTGAGCGCCGTCGGGAGACCATATCGGATTCTCCTCCACGCCGTCAAAGTCGGTCAGCCTGATATCATTTGTACCGTCAACATTTATGACGTGTATATCTCCCTGGAATTGACGCGGTGGCCCGCTTCTAAAGGCAATGCGGGTACCGTCGGGTGACCATGAGCCACCGGTATCATTGCTGTCAGAGTTGGTTAGTCTGCGAAGATTACTGCCATCGGTGTTGACCAAATAGATTTCCCAGTTACCGTCTCGAAAGGAATTGAAAACGATCTGGGTTCCATCGGGCGACCATTTCGGCCAGAGTTCCTCGGCATCACTGAATGTCAGGCGTTGCCAGTTGGTGCCGTCGGCGTCCATCACGTAAACTTCGTAATTGCCGTCGCGGTTGGATTGCAGCGCTATTTTGCGGCCGTCGGGAGACCATTTCGGCTGGCGTTCCACAGTCGGCAGGTCGGTCAGGCGCCGTTCGGTCCCGGAAGTGAGATCCAGCAGGTAGAGTTCCGAATTGCCGTCCCGGAGAGATATGAAGACGATACGCGCACCATCGGGGGAAAGGTCCGGGCATTTTCCCCCGTACTCTCCCTTCGTAACCAGTTGAACGTCACTCCCGTCTGCGTTCATGACGTAAATGTCATCACGCCCGCTTCGTGCCGAATAAAACGCGATCTTGCCATCGATATCCTGGCCGATTACCGGTGATGATATCAACAGCAACATGCACACCAGTGCCGTGACGGCAATGTGATTTTTCGACAACGTCTGCATCATGTCCATTCAGATCGCTTTCTCCTTGAAATGATAATAAGTATATACGTACCGATGAGGGTATATGTTCAGACCCACGAATTCGGACTGCTTTTCTCTTGGATTAGCGTTGCCTGCAGCACCTTGTGGCACAAAATCTTAGACCCTATTGTGACCGTTTTCAGAAGTTCCTCACAAGAGCGTCAGGTGCATCCTGTCAGGTCAAATGTAACTCTCGGAGAGTCCGAGCGTATTCATAGTTAGTATGGGAAGTACAATTCAGATTGACGATTCGCTGAACAACGTGTGGAGTGTGTTAATAGCGATGCGATAAGGGCACTCTTTAGCGCGGCTGATGGCCGATCAGCCCGATTTGCATTCTCAAAGGAACAGAACTTAGAGCAGGCGGCCCGATGATCGCATGGAAAGGAAATGTTGTATGTGGGTGAGGTTAACTTCTCTTATCTTCGTTATGGGTCTTACCTGTCAGGCTTGGTCGCAATCCCTGCAGTCAGAGATCGACGTCCTCGTAAATGACTACGTCGTCAACCAAGGCTTCATGGGGTCCGTTTTGGTTGCCGAGAAAGGCGAAGTTATCTTCGCGAAAGGCTATGGACTGGCAGATGTCGAACAGAATACTCCCAACACACCCGAAACCCGGTTCGGGATCGGATCAATTACAAAACAGTTCACCGCCATGCTGATTATGCAACTGGCAGAAAAAGGAAAACTCAGACTGGACAATACCATTGCCGACTTTTTACCGGATTTCCCTGAAGTTGTCGGGAAAAACATCACGGTTGAAATGCTTCTCTCTCACGCCTCCGGTCTTCCATTTCCCGAAGGTATTGAGAAATATTATTACACATCCACCAAAGATGAATACCTTCAGGAATTTCTCAAACAGCTTGCTGATGAAGGGCTTCGTTTTGATCCAGGCAAAGGCTATGGGTATAGCAATGCCGGATATTTTATCCTCGGTCTTATCATAGAGAAAGTCACCGGAAAGGCCTATGAAGAGGTGCTTCAGGAACAAATCCTAAAACCGCTGGACATGTCCCATACCCTATGTGAGCGGAAAGGTCTGGTAGCGGAAAACACGGCTGTTTCCTACCAGAAACCGGGGGGCCAATATATCACGTGGAATGAGGAAACGAACTCTTATGACCCTGCTATCTGTGGCTTTGGTTATGGTTCAACACTTTCAACGGTCCGGGATTTATTCAAGTTCAGTCTGGCGCTTTCTTCGGATAAGCTGCTGTCTGAACCATATATGGATATGTACCTTAAAATGAGAAACGTAAAATCTCGTCCTCCGGTTCCTAACATCTCCAACAACCTCGTGGAAGAATTCTTTGGAGCTTGCGGCAATGGATTTGTGGGCGAGATTTCCATCCTGGAAGACACGGATTCCGGGAGAAAAGAGTTCCTCTACTGGCATGACGGAACAAGCAAGCTGTTTAAATCGAATCATTTTCATTACAGCGGGAAAGACCAGATAATCATTATCTGCAGTAATTGCAGTTTTCTTGGTGAGGGTAATGAAATGGTGTTGAGAATCTATCAATTACTCAACAACAAGCCCTATGAGCATATCCGCATCAAACACCGTCTGATGCAGTATATTGAAGATGACATTGCCACACATGCGGGCATCCCGGCGGCGTTGGATGAATACCAGCGGCTCAAAGATGATACCACCAATTTCATTGTGCCTGGCAAGCGATATATGTGTTGGATTAGTCGCCGAGTGGCCGAACTCGGAGATTACGATAACGCCATTCTGACTCTTCAGACACTGGTGTCAGAGTTCCCAGAATTCTGGAAAGGATATGATGCCCTCGCCGAAATACACTTGCTTCGAGGTGATACTGCCGTAGCTATTCAATACTGCCGCAAATCGCTTGATCTCATTCCTCAGAATGACAAAGCCGCTAAAATGATAGAAGAGCTTTCCGAGGAATGATTCTAAGTGTGACCAAATCGTGACTAAAACGACCTCACGTTATTCGGTGTTATTGGGGGATATAGGCTCACAAAGGCAGGGGTGGGGTGGGATTCTCCGTGGGGCGTTCTTGTAACCTGTTGAACGATTCTAAACTACGCCGTAGCCGGCTTAACGGGATAGATGTAGGTGTTTTTGTTTCTTTCTGTCTGGTTTTGTCTGGTTGTGTCTCTTTTTGTCTGTCGTGGTCACAGGATGGGCACAAAGCAGATCACGGGCGGAGACGACCGTGAGAATGTCGGTCGAGCGTAGACTGGCCTCATGTAGACTGACGGTATCCCTTCGTGGTGCCGAAAGATTGTGCCAGGGCCGTTCCCTATTGACACTCCGCCGGCGGCGTGTTGCTGATGAACAGGTAGTCGATCAACGTCGTCAGGTCGCCGATGTCGATGACACCCAGGTCATCACCATCGATGTTGGCCTCCGCCAGGCAGGTCGGCTCCTCATAACTGATAAAAAGGTAGGCGATCAGCGAAGTCAGGTCACCGATGTCGGCTATGTCTTCGGGATCGTAGTCAACATTCCCCGTGGTCCCGACACAACACGTCGTCGGGTCGATAGCGACGTCTATGTCATCAATGCACCAGCCTGCTCCGGCTGCCGCCTCATTGGACGTAAACCGGAACATCACCTGGACAATACCGGAATACCCGGTCAAGTCGAATTTCGCCTCAGCCCAGTCATAGTCACCGGAAAACACCGGCGTCTCGGAACGCAGCGGACTCGAGGGGCCGACAATCGTAGTGAATGGGTAACCCTCCCGGGGTGTGATCTGTGTCCACACACCGTCCCTCGTTGATATCAACACCATGCCACCGTCCCACGCCCTGCCCGTCTCAGTGTCTACCTCAGCGTCGATCCGATGCCAGAAACTAAGAGCCGAATGCCGGTCTAACAGGAAGGGCGGAGTGATTAACTCCGCGTCCATAAGGTTGTAATAGCTCACCGGGTTGCCCGATCTCCAACCCACCGTGTCACTGTGGTAGCAGGACTGATCCTGACGCCAATGGTCTCCAAATGGCCAGTTCACAGAACGGTGCCTCCAGTAACCGATACCACTGTCCATATCGTCATGAAATCCCGGTGTATTTCCTATGAAAAGCAGCAGGCTGTCTTCTTTTATGTATCCGTCGCCCGCTACTATCTGCACGCCCAGAACTGCGACCATAGGACAAGGACAGGTCGGAAGCACGGATACCCGGAAGGGCGTCGAACTGCTCGCCTTGCCGTCTGTCGGCAGGCTGTCCGAAAACATGGCAGAGGATTCGATTACAGTCACAAATATGTTGTGGGATGTGAGTACCGCGCCGGCCCCGGCGATGGTATGCCCCGTGTTGCCAATAATCGGATATATGTCTGCAGTCTGCCCGGGAAGAATGCAATCGATACTCGATCCCAGCGTGTCAACGATAGACCGACCATCCACGTAAAGGTCAGGTTGGCTGAAATCGACAAAATCGACTCTGGTGGCATTGGTTATGTTCGGCACCACGAGAATGTCATCGCGCTTGTTGTAAAAGATGTCTCCCGGGTCTGCATGACAGCACGAAACCATCTCGGGCGGCTCGCTGAAGGAACTATCGTAACGAAAGACGGCATCGGACCCAAACGATGCAAACAGAATGTTCCCGTCATTGTCTTCCGTCAGACCGTCGAAAAGGTCCAGGCCGGGAAAGGCAACCGTGGTGACCGAGTAATCATCGAGGTCAATCGCGCTGATCGGCGAATTGTCCATCCATTGGCACGCCAGTAATCGGTTGCGAACCTCGTCGAAAAGCAGCCCGTTGGCCATCGTAAAACCGGTGACAATCGTCTCAGTGGACATATCGCTCAGGTGCAGTTTGTGAATCATATTCCCTTGTGCGTCCGAAACATATACGTTGCCCGAGGAATCACAGGCCACGTCGTTCAGGTCCACCTGACCGGGGAAAACAATCCTGAACAGTGTGTCAGCGGTTTCCAGATCAAATGTCACAAGACCATAGGTGGACGCCGCAACGAACAAGGTATCGCCCTGGATAAACAACCCCTTCGAACAACTCAGCATCGTCGCAAAGTAGGAATGAGTCCCATTGCTGTCGACCGCTATGATGTTTCCATTCCCCTGATTTGATATGAGGTACCGATTGCGCAGGGAGTCGAACGCTGCGCTCTCAGTATAGTAGAACAGGTTCTGCGCCTGTACGGCGGGCACCGACACTGCGATGGCGAGAGCGAGAACAGCAAGTGTTCTGGTGTACATTGTGGTTCCTTTCCCGGGAGAGGTCTGAAATCTTTATTTCCACGGCGGTTCCCGACTCCCGCGCTTCGGCCGAAAGTGGCAGATTACGCGCAGGAATCAGAGGAAGTACCAGTACGAAGTATCGCAACATAACTCCCCCTCTCGCTCAGCGCACAAGGTCGACACCTGCTCGCAACCCGGGAGTCCGTGTCGGGTGTCGTTCTATTTACAATCCGCCGGCGGCGTGCGGCTGATGAACAGGTAGTCGATCAGCACCGTCAGATCGCCTATATCAATTACACCTTCATCGTCATCATCCACGTTTGCCTCAGCGGGACAGCCCGGAACGGGGTGCGGCTCAATGAACA
>Ga0307379_10003982_pt1 | contig 21229 bp, 15 predicted proteins | sample UN2MG_FD_202237 | JGI IMG/M metagenome (GOLD analysis project Ga0307379, IMG submission 202237) | Soil microbial communities from Risofladan, Vaasa, Finland - UN-2 | ecosystem: Environmental > Terrestrial > Soil > Coastal area > Acid sulfate soil | place: Finland: Risofladan, Vaasa | collected... | reverse complement strand
TGGTATTTGAAGGTTGATGCAGTTTTTGGAATTACAAATTTACATTCTACAAAAAATTTATTTAATAATGATTTAATAGGTTCATATTTTAAAATTTATCACGATATAGACGGTCAATCAGTTGTAAAAGATTGGTCATCAATAGATGTTCCTAGTGCTTCTATAAGATGTAAAGGAACGTGGCGATTTAAAACAATAGGATTAAAAATAGATGCCGAATTAGTAATAGAAAAGTCAATTAATAATGGGACTAATTGGACAACTATTAGAACATTTGTGATTGAAGATGAAGAAATAGATACTTTTGGGGTTGAAGATGAATATTGTTTGATAAGAATAAGGTTTAAAATTTTTAAACTTGGTGGGAATGTTAAGACTATATTAACATCTGACCCATTCACGAAATTTGGAATATTTAAAATAAATTCTGTCACCAATCCACAGCTAGCAGTTGGAGAAGTAATAACTCAATTTGCAAGTACAGAAAATTCTAACGATTGGGCAGAAAGTGCTTGGTCAATATTTAGAGGTTTCCCAAATACATTAACATTTAAAGAAGAAAGATTAGTATTTGCTGGCACAAAAACGCAACCACAAACAATTTGGATGAGTAAAACTGGAGATTATTATAATTTTGATGTGTCCGACATAATACAAGATACTGATTCTATAAGCATAAATTTAGTAAGTAGAAAATTGAATGGAATAAATAATTTAATTTTATTAGACAATATAATTGCATTTACTTCATCTGGGGAATGGAAGGTTGGATCTTCTGATGGTGGAGCAATAACTCCTACGAATATATATGCGTCATTACAAGGACAAAGAGGTTGTTCGAATGTTTCGCCGATTATTATTGGTAATAAAATTATTTATATTCAACCATCTGGCACAGTAATAAGAGATTTAGGATTTGATTATGATAGCAACAGCTATACAGGCTCTAATCTTAGTTTATTATCTGATCATTTATTTAAAAATCATACAATAACTGGATTAGATTATAAACAAGAACCAAATAGCACTATTTATATGGTAAGAAATGATGGTGCATTAATAACAATGACCTATTTAAAAGAAGAAGAGATTTTAGGGTTTGCAAGACACGATACTAACGGAACATTTGAGAATATATCAGTTTTAAAAACATTAGAAACCGAACAAGTTTGGGCGGTAATATTAAGATATGGAGAAAAATTTATAGAAGTTTTTGAAGATACATATACAGATATTGAGGACCAATGGTATTTAGATTGTGCTTTAAAATATGAAGGTGTGCCAACTACTGTTCTAACGGGGTTGGATCATTTAAACGAAAGAGAAGTTTATGTTTTAGGTAATGGTAATGTAATTAAAACATTAGATGATATAACTGGAACTCCTTTGATAGTTCACGATGGAAGTTTAACTTTGCCAGATACGGATGCAGTTACGAAAGCGATTGTAGGATTGGCTTATTCAAGCGAAATGATAACATTAGATATTGAATTTAATGGAGAATTACAAAATAAAAAAACAAAAACACCAAGTTTAATATTAAATTTTGAAAATAGTAGAGATGGGAAAGTTGGTGATGCTAGTTTGCCTGATAAATATTTAGAAAATATAGCATATGATAGAGAATTTTATGATAAAGGATTGCCATTATTTACTGGAAAATATAAATTAAATATTACATCTTTTTGGGATATTGGAAAAAGCATTAGATATATACAAGATGAACCGTTGCCTGCAAATATATTATCTATTATTGTAAATACAAACATAGGAGGCTAAGATGGGTAGTTTTGCGTCTGTTATGGGTGGGATTAGTATGGTTTTAGGTGCTGGACTTGAAGCTGGAAGTCAATATATGGCTGGGAAACAACAATCTGAATATTATCAAAACTTGGCAGAGCAGAATGAAAAGCAAGCACCTGAAGTAATAAAAACCGCAAAAGAACAAAGAGGCTTGATACAAGATACAGCCTCAAGACAATCACAAAAATTAAGGACAGGTTTAAAAGATATAGTTGCTAAACAAAAGACAGGATTTGCAGCGTCTAATATAGATTTATCTTCAAAGACAGCTGAAGATGTTGCAAGATCTTCATTTAATCAAGAATTAGAAGACGAAATGTTGATACGATATAAAGCTGATGTTAGTTCTTGGCAAACTACAAAATCAGCTGAACAGACTGCAGAAAATTTGTTAGCAGAAGCTAGAGGCTATAGAAAAGCTGGTAAATACGCAAAACAATCCGGAGTGATAAATACGATAACTTCATTGCTTGGGAATGCAAGCAATTTTGCAGGGTAAGGGAAAAAAAATATGCCTAAAATTCCACAATATAGTAGAAATGTAGAAGATACGACACCAAGTTTACAAACGCCTGATGTTAGAGTAAATATACCAGAGGCCGCTTTTGGCGGTGCCGTTACTCAAGCTGTATCAAATGCTGGAACAACCCTAAAACAAATTGGTGAAGCAATTCTGCGTAGAGAAGCAGCAAAATCTAAACAACGAACTTTGGAAGCTGATAATAATTTTAAAGAATCGTATAATAATGCAATGTATAATCCTGAAGTAGAAAATTATACAGATGATGAAGGTAATCCACAAACAAGACCTATGGGCTTACTTTTAAGAACAGGGAAACAAGCGGAAGGTAGTTATGCTGAAGCACAAATTAAAAAGAATGAATTATTTAATTTATATTCTGAAAATTTGAATAAGACGGAAAAAAATATTTTTCAATCTAAAATGAACGAAACTGCGATGAGTTATGATAATGCATTAGCAAAACATCAAGTGAAGCAAGTAAGAGCATCTGAAGAAGCAACTTTAGTGGCAAATTTAGAATTAATTAAAAATGAAACGTTAAGTAATCCTACTTCTGAAAATTTAATAAAAAATATAAAAATTGGAAGAGGAAATATTCTTGCAATATATGGAGATACTGAAAATTCTGCTATTCTTGAGGCAAGAACGATAAAAGCTAGTGATGATATGGTGTCAACCACAATAAAATCATTATTAGCAAACGATAATTATGAGCAAGCTAAAGTATTAAATGAAGCTGGGAAAGAATATATAAGTCCTGATTTGTATGCAAAATTGAATGTAAACATTGATAAAGTAGAGTTTGAGCAGAAAGAATTGCAATATAATGAAATTTTATTTGCTACTTATGGGTTAGATAAAGAAGCAGCAAATGACTCTATTTTAAGTAATCCGAATTTGAATGATATAGAAAAAGAAGCACAATTAAAAAGTTATGATTATCATTATAATATGAAGCGAGAGGAACGAAATGTTGCTACAAATATTATAACTAAAGACTTATATAATAATGCAGAACAGTTATATAAAAGCGAAGGAGTTAGGTCATTAAATAAATCTCTGAAAAGTGTAGATAATTCGAATTTGTCTTTAAATGAAAAAAATAATGTAAAATCACAAATAAGAAAATTTTATGGTGTAGATAAGGATTTTACGACAAGTAGACAGACTAGACTTAATATTTGGAATGATATAGATATTGGAGAAATAACAACACCGGAAGAATTATTAAAAAAATATGGCAATTTAATAGATGATACGACATTTAAGTCAATTAGTAATACTTTAAGAAGTAGTAAAAATAGTAATATATATAATAAATTTAGTTTATCCTCGTTTGGCAATAATTTAATGAGAGAAAATTATATACCAATTGAAGAATACGATATAATTTGGGAATATAATTCTGAAAAAATGAAAGATGAAGCAAAAAAATTAAATAGAAAATTAACAAATGCTGAACAAGGTGCAATATTTGAAAAATCTTTGAATGATGTTATTGTTAAAAAAAGATTTATACTGCGTGATAAAACAATTCCTCAATATAAGATACCGATTGACGTTACATACGACCCAGAAAATAATAATTTTTATCGTGAAAATTTAGATGGTAGTTGGAGCAAAGTATCAAAAGAAGAGGTAAAAACATGGCAGAATTAAATAAATTATCTTCTTCTGAAGAGCAACCAACAGAAAATAAGCAAAAACAAGAGGAAATAGTAACTGACACTATTCAAATTGCAAGATTAAACAAATTACGTGGGAATAAACAATCGGAAATATCAAAATATAAAAATTTAGAAAATTCTTATTCTATTTCTCAAAATAAGAAAGCAGAAGAAGGCATACAGAATTTGAATTTGTCTAAAAATACGGATATACCTGTATCTGCTTTTAGTATGGATGCTGACAATAAAAAAGAAGTTTTAGAAATTGACAAACGAAATAATAGTGCAAAAATAGACTGGTATAGATTTAATAAAGATAATCCTAGACTATCAAAAATTATTTCTAATCCTGCAAATATGGACGCTATGCATGATGATTTATTGAACTTAGCAGAACACGAAACTATATTAACTGGTTTAAAATCATTGATAGCTCAATCAAAAGAATTTACAGAGATAACTCCAAAAGCAGAAGCAATAAAAGAAACAGCGAAAATTACAAGAGAAGGTTATAAAAAAGGACAATTAAATATAAAATTAGCTGAGGAAATAGATAGAGATAAAGAATCATATTTAAAAACTGGGAAATTTTCTAATGAAGCAGAATTACAAAGACTAGAACAAGAACTTGCAAAATATCCGGAGAGGGAAGGTTTTAATTTATTTGCAGGTGCTTCAGAGCAATTACCAAATTTAATTGGTGGAATAGTCGAATCAAGTAAACAAGCATTAAAGTATGGATTAGCTGCTGGCGGAGCTGCTTCTGTAGTTGGTGCTGGCATTGTTTCTCCAATAACTGCTGCTTCTGGATTTGGTGTTGGAGCAACATATGGAGCATTAAAGGGAACTTATGATTATACGGAAAAATTAGAAGGTTCATTTGCTTTACGTGAATATTCAAAAATGCCGGGTGTAAGCAAAGAAGAAGCCGTAAGAATGGCTGATATTGTAGGAAGTATAAACGGATTAATAGAAACTGGAAGTGATATTGTATTAGCAAAGGTTGGCTCTACACTTTTAAAAGGTGCATTAGGTAAAACTGTGGCTAAAACACCTAAATTTGTGTTTAATGTTATAAAGAAAGCAAAGTTTGGTGAAAAAGTAGCAACAACTATTGAAAATAATATTGGGAAATATGGAAATTTGACATTACGAAAAGCTATAATGCAAGCAGTATTAGATTTTGCAAAAATACCAGCTACAGAAGTATTAGAAGAATTTACACAAGAAATTGCAACAGCAACAGGGGAACAATTATTAAAAAAAGAAACAGAATTTGATATGGGCGAAGTTTTAGAAAGAGCTAGTAAAACTATAAAACCAACATTAGAATCTACAGCATTATTAGGTTTTTTAGGCTCGGGAGTTAGTTTATACACTAATATTGGAAAATTAGCGGATCAATCAAAGACTAGGAAAAGAGATACTAATATTTATCAGAAGAATGTTGCTGAATTTACAAAAGATACAGAAAATGAAAATGTTTATATATCAAAGGATAAATTTGATAAAATATTAGAAGACAATAATTTGAAAATTGATAGTGTAGTAAAATTTTTAGATATAGAAGAATTATATCAAGATTCAAATAATATGCAGAATGAATTAGGCGAAACAAAAGTAAAAATTCCGTTTGATGGTTGGATAGCAAAAGCAAAAAAAATACAAGATGATACTGGCGTAGATCTTTATAATTTAATGAAAGATGATGTCTCATTCTCGGAGGCAGAATTAACAATAAACCAAACAAAAGATATTGAAAAAAGACAAGAAAGTATTGCAAAAGAGATTGAAATATCAATAGCCAAAGCAAAAGCTGAAATAGAAAAAGAAACAGTTGTAAAAGAAGCCGAAACTTATTTTAAAACGCAACTTAATGCAATGGAAAAGCCTAAATATTTGACAGCAAAACAATGGGAAACTCAAAAGAAAGTTTATGCAAAAATTTCCGCTGCTCATATTCCAGCAACCGCAGAATTGAGAGGTTTAACACCGCAACAATATTTTGAACAATACGAAAAACCTAAAATTGTATCAGAAATTGATTATATAGAAAAACAAGGCGAAGTTATAAGTAATAAAAAAGAATTTGTAAAAGAAATAAAAAGTAATATTGGCGAAACTACATTGATATATGTTCCGGAGAATGTGCGTAGTGATTGGGAAGAAGTTGTAAAAAATAATCCCGGATTATTTACTTATAAAAAATCAACTTCAGCAATATCAACGGACGAATTAGTAGATGTTATGAGAATAACTGAAACCGAAATAATGGATAGATTAAAATCAGATTTTAAGTTTGAATTACGGCAGACTGGAAATATAACTAAAACACCAGAATTTAAAAAATGGTTTGGAGATAGTAAAGTTGTTAATAAAAAAAATGAACCGTTGGTAGTTTATCACGGGACTAATGAAAAGTTTGAAGAGTTTAAGTTGGAAGGTAAATCAGGATTTGAAAAAGCAGCTTATTTTTCTAATAAAAGAAAGGTAGCAAAAGGTTATTCTAGGAAAAGTGGTATAGTTTTAGAAAGTTATTTAAGTATTAAAAACCCATATATTGTAGATGTAAGAGGAGCAACTTTTAATGATTACTATACACAAATGTTAGCTGATATTGGTTCAGCTAAAAAGCATGGGTATGATGGAGTTATTTTAAAAAATATAAAAGATGATTTTGAACAAAAAGGTAAAGGTATTCTAGGTGATACATATGTTGTATTTTCTCCTACTCAAATAAAATCAACCAGGAATATAGGAGATTTCAATATAACGGATACTAATATTTATAAACAGACTGGAGATAAAGTTATAAAAGGGGCTACAGTATTTACAAAAAATAAGCCAATTATAAAGATATTTAAGAACGCAGATTATTCGACTTATTTGCACGAGATTTCGCATACTTGGTTAAAAGAGGGATTCGATTATATAAATTCAGGGCAAGCAACAGAAGTATACAAAGAATATTGGAAAAATATATCAGATTTTTTGGATATAAAAGAAGACCAAACAAAACTAACACGAGAACAACAAGAAAAGTTTGCTAGAAGTTTTGAGGCTTATTTAATGGAAGGAAAATCACCTAGCGAAAATTTAAGTTCAGTTTTTAGGAAAATAAAACAATGGATGATTAGAATTTATCAGACATTACAAGGATTAGTTGGTGAAGCAGGTTTTAATATAGAGATAAACGATCAAGTTAGAGCAATTATGGATAGATTGATTGCTACGGAAGACGAAATAAATTTTGCTATTCAAAATATGAATTATGATAAAACTATTAGCCCAAAATTATTATCTTCGGAAGTAGCAATTAAATTAGATAATTTACGTTTACAAGCTTACAATGAAGCATTTTTAATTATGCAAAAACAAGTTATGGCAGATTTGACAACAGAGCGTAAAAACGAAATTAGAGCCATTAAAAATAGTCAAAGGGAAAGAATATTAAACGAACTAAAAGAAGAGCCTATATTTGAGGCTATGGCTTTAATTCGGGAAACATTTGATAAAGATGCAAAGGAAATTTCTAATAAATATATTGAAACATTAAAAAAAGAAAATAAAACAATGGATGATATAAATTTTATAAATAGATTCGATTTGTTTGCTGAAGAATTAGGGGTGGCTGGGTATGTATTGGCGAATGAAGTTATAAATAGTGATACATTAGAAGAAGCGATAGAAAAAGAATTAGATAATTATGTTGTTCAAAATTATCCTGATTTGATGGATACTAAAAACATAAGACAAGAAGCATATTTGTCATTGCATAACGAAAAATCATCTGAAGTTTTGGCGTTGGAAAAAATTATATTAAATGATTTGATAATAAAAAATGAAACAACTAGCAAATATAGTCAAACTGAAATAGATTATGAAAAAAGGATTGCAAAAAATAAAGCAAAACAAATTTTAAGTAAAAAACCGATTGATGAAGCTGAAATATATTTGCCATATTATGCGGCAGAAAGAGAAGAGGCAATAAAATATTATATATCTTTAGAAAAAAAGGATTATGAAAACGCATTTATACATAAATCAAGGCAAATATTAAATTTAAAGTTGGGAGCAGAAGCTTGGAGAATAAAACAAGAAACGTTGAGAAGTGAGTTATATTTAAAGAATGTTCAACAAAAAGATGCTAAATTATTTAAAAGCCAAGAATATTTAGACCAAGCATCAAAATTATTGGCAAGATTTGGATTTGTTAGAGATGATTATAATCCAAATACAGAAAAAGTGCCGTTAGTTGTTTTTGATAATGCAATTTCTGAAAAGTTAGGTATAGAAAATATTGCTAGCTGGTTGTATGCAGAAGATATTTCTAAAAATTATAAAAAATTGAATATTAATCAATTAAATGATGTTGTGGGTGCAGTAAAACGAATATTGAGAGTAGCTAATATAGAAGACAAATTTTTGAAGATAGAATCAAAACAAAATTTATTAAAAACTGTGAACATAGCAATCCCAAAATTGAAAGAAAATATAAAAGAATCTAAACGAAAAAAAAATAATAAAAAAATGAAAGAAAAGAAAGATTCTAAGAAAATACTAGAACCTTTCGTAGCCAGTCTTAAAAAGTATTCAATGATAGTATCTCAAATGGATGGTTGGAAAGATTTTGGATTTTTTTATAATTTATTTTATAAACCAATTATAGATTCAGCAACAACTGAAGTATCTTTGAAAGATAAATATAATACAAGATATGCTGATATAATTAAAAAACATTATCCAGATAAAGAATTTAGAAATTTAGATAATAAAATTTATTATGAAAGTTTAGGCACAGCAACAAAAAAAGAATTATTGATGATAGGCCTAAATATTGGGAATATTGGAAATAGAAATAAATTATTTAGAACAATGCCACTAAATTTTGAGGTAAAAGAATGGACAGAAGCATTTGTATTAGATTTTTTATCAAAAAATTTAACTAAAAATGATTGGAATTTTATACAAGAAATATGGAATATGTTAGACGATTTGTTTGAGCCTAGTAAAGCATTGTATAAAAGATTAACTAATTTTGATGTTAAAGGGATAGAAAAATTCCCTTTTAAAATACAAACAAAAGACGGTGGTATAGCTTATTTAGATGGTGGATATTTTCCGCTAGATATAGATAAAAGAATTAATTTTGAATCTATTTCAAAACTTGAAAGAAAAGAAGAAGAATTAAGAATGACTCCGTTAGGTGAAAAAAAATTAATTTCTAAAAATTTACCGTCAAATGATTACATAAAAAAAAGAAGTGATGTAAAATATCCACTTGCGTTAGATATGTCAATCATTGGGACACATATGGCAGAAGTTATTCACGATGTTTCATTTCGTGAGGCTATTATAGATTTAACTAGATTATTTAATAATAAAGAATTATCTACAAGCTTGAGATTAAATATTGGAGAAGATGATTTTTTAGAAATGAAGAAATATGTTGGTGATGTAGGGTATGGAGATGTTCAAATAAGAAATGCATTGGATATACTTGTTAACAGTTTAAAAAAATCTGTATCTGTTGCATTATTATCTCTTAATGTGCGTATAATAACTCAAAATCTTGCAAATATTTTTAATTATGAAGGTGCCATTGATGGATTTAATAGAAAAGAAGCATTTATGGGAGCTTTGAGTTCTGTAGAATATATAAAAGATTTAATATTTAATCGTCAAAAATATTTAGAAGTAAAAGGATTTGTTTATGATAATTCTAGGATAATGAAATCTCGTAAAACAAATTTTGATTATACATTAAAACAAGAATTTAAAGATGATGAAAATATTAGAAAATTTTTGTTTGGATTAATAGGGTTCACTGATGAATTGACGGCAGTCCCCATGTGGATTGTAGCGTATAACAAAATAATAGAAGAAACTGGGAACAATAAGAAAGCTGTAGAATATGCGGATTTACTCATAGAAAGAGTTATTGGAACTGGAAGTAAAATTGATACCGCTTCGTTTTTGCGTAATAAAAGTGGAATATATAATTTATTTAATATGTTTTATAGTTTTTTTAATACTGAATACAATAGATGGGTTAGAGAATTTGGTATACTTTCTAATACAAAAGATATAAATAGATTTTTAGGTTTTGTAGTTAGGAAAACAGCTTTTATTGTTGCTTCAGAAGTTTTGTCATTTAGATTAGCAAAAAAAGATAGAAAAGGTGATAGAGATTGGTTTAAGTGGTTTTTAAAACAAAATATTAATTATATTTTAGGAACTATTGGGATGTTAAGAGATATGTCTTCAGTAGTAAATAGTATTTTGTTTGATACTTATAATTTTGGATATCAAGGTAGTTCTTTATTTTTAGTGCCAATAGAAATAGGAAAAGCAGTATCAAATATTGTTAAAATTGGAAAAGATTATTACAAAGGGAAAAAAATAGATATACAAAAACCGTTAGAAAATATTGCTCGTTCAACAGCATTGACAAAAGGATATCCTGATATAATAAATAAAATTGCGTTTAATGTGTTTGATAATATTTTTAATGATATGCCTTTTACTTTAGATGAATTTATTAGAAGGATCCCAGAAAGAGAAAGAAAAATAAGGAAAAGGAGGTAAAAGATGACACTTACTACGGAAGTATCAAAAGTTGTTTTAGCTGGCAATGGATTAACAAGAGATTGGGATTATACTTTTCCAGTTTTTGATAATGCAAATTATTTAAAAGTCTATTTAACTGACCCTGATGGATTAACTTATTTAATAGAAGAAAATTATACTGTTGATTTAATAAATTCATTCGTGACATATCCTACTGTAATATCTGGGTTACCTTTATTGCCTAGTGGCTGGAAAATAACAATTGCTAGAGAATTGCCTGAAATTCAAACTTCAAATTATACAACTGATGGAAAATTTGCAGCAAAAGCCATTGAGAACAATTTGGATAAACTTACAGCAATGGTCCAGCAACAAAGTGAAGAAATAGATAGATGTGTAAAAGTATCTATTGATAATATTGGTTCTGGCGATCAATCTGATTATCTTAATAAAATAATTGAAGCTAGGGATGAAACGGAAGTATTTAGAGATGAAGCTGAATTTTTTAAAGATGAAGCCGAAACTGCTAAAACTAATGCCGAAACGGCTAAAACTAATGCCGAAACGGCTGAGACTAATGCCGAAACGGCTGAGACTAATGCCGAAACGGCTGAGACTAATGCCGAAGGATATGCAAACGATGCTTTGTATTATCTTAACACGGCTACTGGTATTTCTGATTGGATAGATACTAAAACTTATACAAAAAATATGATGTGTATGCACAATGATGTAGTTTATTATGCTTTAGATGTGGCAGGAAATTTAAATAAAGAACCACCAAACATAACTTATTGGGTATCTAATTATCCAGTAGTATTGAATGATCTTGAAATAAAAAATTTGCTTATAAGTAAACCTGATAGTCATTTTAAATATATTGATGTTGATTTCCAAGTTGGAGAGAGATATAGAAGTGTCTGGGGAGACGGAACTTTTGTATATGTAACTTGTTTTGGTGATGGATTAAGAAGTTATTCAGTTGATGGTGCTGGTAATTTGACTTATATTGATGTTGATTTTCAAGCTGGAAATGATTACTCTGGTGTTTGGGGAGATGGTAATTTTATATATGTAGCTTGTGGGTTTAGCGGATTAAGAAGTTATTCAGTTGATGGTGCTGGTAATTTGACTTATATTGATGTTGACTATCAAAGCAGTAGTTATAATAATGTCTGGGGAGATGGTAATTTTATATATGTAGCTTGCGGTGATGGATTAAGAAGTTATTCAGTTGATGGTGTAGGTAATTTGACTTATATTGATGTTGATTTTCAAGCTGGAAGTGATTACTCTGGTGTTTGGGGAGATGGTAATTTTATATATGTAGCTTGTAGGTTGAGCGGATTAAGAAGTTATTCAGTTGATGGTGTAGGTAATTTGACTTATATTGATGTTGACCATCAAGCTGGAATTGAATATTTTAATGTCTGGGGGGACGGCAATTTTATATATGTAGCTTGTGGTAATAGCGGATTAAGAAGTTATTCAGTTGATGGTGTAGGTAATTTGACTTATATTGATGTTGATTTTCAATCTGGGGCGGCATATGGAGATGTCTGGGGAGACGGAACTTTTGTATATGTAACTTGTTTTGGTGATGGATTAAGAAGTTATTCAGTTGATGGTGTAGGTAATTTGACTTATATTGATGTTGATTTTCAAGCTGGAAATGATTACTCTGGTGTTTGGGGAGATGGTAATTTTATATATGTAGCTTGTGGGTTTAGCGGATTAAGAAGTTATTCATATTCATATAACACCCCCGATGGAACTGTTAGATTTGACCCTACATTAGAAAAATTACAATTAGTCGTTGATAATGCTTGGGATAATATAATTACTAATCGTGCCTTACTTGATGAAGGTTATAGTAGAAGTTATAATTATTTTGATAACGGTGCGATGGAAATTAATCAAAGAGCAGTGGAATATGCTTTTTTAAAAAATGTTTGGGCGTTTCCTGTTGACAGGTGGGATTGTATGGCGATAGGAACAACAGTTGTTAGTGGAACTCTAAAACAAATAAATTCAACTATGGGGAATCTTGGAAAATCTATAAAATTTGAGAATTTGACAATAACTGGTGCGGGCGAAGAATATTTAAGAGAAAGAATTGCTGGGCAATATGCGATCGCTTTAAAAAACAAAAAAGTGTCTATTCAATGTAAAATTAAACACGACATAGGAAATGCGATTGATTTTACGATATATTTAAGAAAAGCAACTTCTTATAACGATTTTACAATAGTTACAAATATAACAAATTCTGGGGCAATATCTGTGCCTAGCGATGTTGAAACTTTAATAAAATTTGAGAATATAGATTTAGGAGATTGTAGTAACGGTTTGGAATTTGAACTTAAATGTGAATCTGGAGAAATAACAAACAAAAATTTTGAATTTACAGAATTTAAACTAGAAATTGGCGAAAAAATAACTCCTTTTGTAGCGAAAGACTATGCTTCGGAAATTCTAAATTGTCAAAAATATTATGAAAGAGTATTAGTATCGTTTGCAGGCAGAAGTGCTTCGTTATATAGTGGGAATGATAGAGCAATGGGCGGAAATATAAATTATAGTTCAACAAAAATAAAAATCCCATATTTATACGAAAATGAAGATTATTTAGACAGAATTGTTTATTATGGAGGAGGTATTGCAAATTGGACGCCCGGAAATATAGATGATTTTAATGTAAATGTTATAAAAAATAATTTAACAGGGTTTATTTGGGAAAGAACCGGTTCAGGAACTTCACTATACGAACATGTAAAAATTGATTTTGAAATGATTGCAGATTCTGAATATACATTAGAATAAAATTACGGAATAATCCCTTGACAGTCAGTAAATAATTATATATAATAACACCAGAAAGCAAAAATAAGAGAGGTGTTATTATGAATTTCATAGAATTTAACAAAACTTTTTCAAATAAAAAATCTGTTGCTGATTATTTTATCAAAATTAGATATAATAATACAATAAAATGTAATCATTGTGGTAGTGAAAAAGTTTATAAAACTAAAAATATAAAAAGATTTCATTGTAATAATTGTAATACAAATTTTAGTATTTTCAAAGACACAATATTTGAAAAATCAGATACAAATTTAATAAAATGGATGTATGCAATACACTTATTTTTAAACAGTAAAAAAGGTATATCTGGCTACCAGTTAATGAGAGAAGTTGATGTGACATATAAAACAGCTTGGCGGATGTTAAAACAAATAAGAAAATCAATGACAAGCGATAATCAAAACTTTTTTAATGCAATAGTTGAAATAGATGAAACATACATCGGAGGCAAACCTCGTAAAAGTAATGACAAAAGCAAAGACGATGACAATGACGACTACAACAAACGAGGCAGAGGCACAAAGAAAAAAGCCGTTGTCGGTGTTGTTGACAGAGAAAATAAAAAAGTATTTGCAAAGGTTAGTATGTCAAACAAACAAGGTAAAAAGTTATCTGGTATTCAGTTATTAAATATACTTGACGAAGTTTGTGAAAAAAATAATATTGTTATGACTGACGAATTTAAGGGCTATAACATACTTGATAAAAAGACTAATTATTTTAGATTAAAAATAGACCATACAAAAGGATATACTGATGGTGATATACATACAAATTCAATAGAGAGCTTCTGGGCTTTATTGAAAAGAGGTATATATGGAATTTATCATCATGTATCTATGAAATATCTACAAAACTATGTAAATGAGTTTTGTTTTAGGTATAATAATAGAAATAACAATATGTTTGATTTGATATTAAAGCAGGCGGTTTTATAATATGGAAAATAATATTTATGAAATAAAAATAGGTTTTGATAAAAATAATAATAATCCAGTTTTGATTTTAGAAGCAATAGCTGAAATATTAAAAGGATTTGAAAGTATTAATCAAGTTATTTCAAATTCCATGGACAATGATATAGAAGCTGTATCATATTTAGTAGACATAAATAGTGGGTCTATCATTTTAAAATTAAAAGATATGATAAAAAATAAATTAGAAAATATAGATGACGATGTTTTAAAAAATATTGCAAAGTCCAAAGATTTAATAGGAATATTATGTGTAAAAGCTAAACAAGCAGGAATAAAAGCATTAAGTAACAATAAAGATAAAACTAATAAAGAAAAAGAAAAGGCGATATTAACTTCAATAGAAGTTATATTGAAAAATAGTAATATAAATTTTTTAAATTATTATCCTATTAATTCAAAACAGATATTAAAAGCATTTAGCGATATATCAAATGGAAGTAAAAAAATAGAAAACTTTGAAACAGAATTTATTTATGGAAATAACACAATTGATATATCAAAAAATTATAATTTTATAGATACTGAAATAATTAATGAAACAATGAAACAAGAAATAGATGTGAATTTATTAGTAAGAAAACCAGATTATGTTGGATTTTCTAAATGGGGATTTATTTTTGATAAAAACATTGAAGTTGAAATAAAAGATGAAGAATTTCGTGCAAAAGTTCATTCTGGTGAAATAAAAAATTTATATGCTGGTTGTCAAATTCATTGTAAATTATTAATAGAGGTTGAATTAGATGATAAAAAGAATCCAATAGATACAAAATATTTTTTATTAAAAGTTATAAATATTATTGAACCTAAAAAAAATATAGAAAAAACTTTTATTTGACAAGAAATAATAAAGATTATATTTTACTGACTATTATGGGATTGTTCCGTAAAATTATAAGGAGATAAAATTATGTTAAAATTATATAATTATTGTAAAAGAACATTAAAATATAAACGAACAATAGAATTAGAAAATTTATATAATAAAAAATGGTATTTTTGCACACAAAAAGCAATTCCTGAATATAATGTTGAAACACAATATTTGGTGTATGATAAAGAAAATGATGACTGGATTATTAAAAATATTGAGATTATATCGCGTGGGTTGGATGAATTAAAACAGGAAAAAATTGTTGAGTTTGAAAATGAAACAAATAACGAAATTTTAGAAATATATCCTTGCAATTTACAGAATGAAATAATTATGAATTATATTTTTGATATTGCAAATATAGAAAATAAAAATATTTTTATTGAGATGTATAATTTTATAAATAATAAAAAATTAAAATTGAAAAATAAAAAAGAAAAAGTAAAACACTGTAATAATAAAGATGAATTGGAAAATATCAAATTTAAGGAGGATACAAAATGAGTCCATTTAAAAAAGGAAAATCAAAAAAAACAGTTTAAAAAAATATTTCAAAGTTAAAAAAATAAGAATATACACAAAAACAAGCAGTTGCAATATCTTTAATAAAGGTTAAAAAAAGTAATAAAAAAAGGAAATAAGGAGTTAAATAAATGTTAAAAAAAATAAGTTTAATTTTTATGTTATTATTTTTTTGCAGTGGATTATTATTTGCAATCCCATATGAATTTGATATTAATGATATTCAACAAGATTCAGGAGATAGTACAATTTCATATTTTATATTTACAAATATAACTACTAATCAATGTATAATTATGAAAGAGACGACGTATACTTCTTCATCGACATATAGATATGCTACAATGTTGGGAGATTATTCTAAAGTATACAATGATAGAGAAACTTATAATTATTATAATGCACAAGAATATTTTAAACATATACAATAAATATAGGAGAATAAAATAAATGAAAAAAATATTTAAAATATTAATATTTATATTAACAAATTTAACAATATATAATTTATACTCTACTGAAACAATAAGAATTGCTCCAGAGGGAAAATTTTTACAATATTATAATACTGATGTATCCACTGCCACAGCTACAAATTATTGGGTAGATAACGGCACAACATTATCGCCTATTGGTGTTAGAAATATTAAAATTACCAATAAAAATATATATAATTCTGCTGGTGTTCCGGCAATTGTATTGGATACTACTAAAACTGATTTTAGAACAACTCCATATAGTTTAAATGCTATTACAATTTCGGTTGGAGCAACGCCTACAAGCGCAAAAGTTGATATGCCTTATGCAATTTTAAATTTACCACAAACTGTAAATGCAAATGCTGGCATTATAACTATGCAGGATATTCCTTTTTTACATAATTTTTGTTTAAACGTTTTAAAAGGGAATATATTCTTAGGCTTAAATTCAGGAAATTTTACAATGAATAGTAATGCTTACGGTAATTCAATGTTTGGAGATAATTCCTTTCGTAATAATATTTCAGGTTTTCAAAATTCAGGATTCGGAATGTACGCTTTATATAATTTAACAACCGGCACAAACAATAGTGGCTTCGGATACGAAGCTTTATATAATTTAACAACTGGCACAAACAATAGTGTATTAGGCTACCAATCAGGTAAAAACTTAATAGATGGTAGTTTTAATTCTTTTTTCGGTAATTTTGCGGGTGCTAATGCTTTACAAAAAACTGATGCTTTAAATACAATTGCTATAGGAGAGAATGCTTACACGACAAAAGATAATCAGGCTGTGTTTGGAGGAACCAACATAACCGAAACTGTATTAAGAGGCAATGTTTTAGCTGAAAATATTACTATTGATGAAAAAATAAATATAACTAGTGATGGTTCTGATCCTAATTTTGATATATATTTTCAATCTAAAGGAACTAATGGAAGGACGCAACTTTTTACAAAACCGACAGGGACATCGGGAACTGCATTTGTTGGCTGTATTAATTCTAGCGATACTTTAAATGCGTCTTCTGTTAAATTAGGTAGTAGAAATAACTACGGTTTGGTTTCTATAGGGAAAACAGGAAATCCGACTAGAAATTTGACAAAGTTTGGGATAGAAGTCGATGTAAGCAATAGTAGTCCTGACGATGAAGTTGTTTTTGGTTATAATGGATACATAGGAGGCACACCAGATGCTTCTATAAAATTTAGACAACTCGAAACTGGATTGACAGCTTTTGGGTCAGATTTCACGCCAACAGCATTTGTTCATACAGCACCTTCAACTACAAGTAATTCTGCTTTGCGAATCGAAAATGGCATAAATCCGAGTTCAATAAATATTGGAGATATATGGTCTACAGCTAATAATAATGGGGAGCTAAATTTTAAAAAAAATGCGACAGATATTGTAAATTTAGCCTTGCAAGTTAATGGTAATGCTATTTTAGAAATAGGTTCTTTAGTAACTTCACCTCCTCAATCTTATGTTTTTACAGCCTTAAATTCTTCAACCTTTGTAGCTTCGAATTTAAAATTAATCAATATATCTGCGGCCGGGAAAGGAGAATCCCAAAATAGTTATTCAACCGATTTAAAATTATATGGGCTAGCAAAATTATCGCCAACAAGCGGTATCGATAAGGATATAGAACTTCGTTTTGGCAAAATTAAATATGCCAGAACACCAGTGACATATAATTTCTCAACAGATATATTAACAGTGCCATTCGCACATAATTTAAATGAAGATGATATCGTAAAACCTAGAATCGTCACTGATGGTATTTTGCCAGCGGGTTTAAGAGATAATGTGTTCTATTATGTTAAATATTTGACACCTACCACTTTTCAATTAAAATATTATCCAGGTCCTTCACCTATTATCGATTTTACGACAAACGGATCTGGAAACCAATATTATTCTCTAGCCTATTTTATCGGCGGTAAAGACAATAAAATTATTGGAAGTAGTGGTGATGGGTTAAGTTTGCAAGTTTATGCAAATTCGGATTTTGATTTTAATGACGAATTTCAACTAATGGCTGCAAATGCTACAGATTCAACTTCATTTATTACAAAACACGCATATATTACGGTTAATAATTAAAAAAAAGGATATAAATATGGACATAAACGAATATCGTGAACGAGATTATCAATTCATAGAAAAAATATTAGATGAAAAATTAAAACCTATTTATAAAATATTAGATCGCCAAGAAAATATATTGTATGGGGCTAATGGGATGAGTGGTTTAATTAAAGATTTAAATGACATTAAATCTTCTTTTAATTTTTTTAAATGGATAAGTACAATATTTATATCGTTTTTAACTTTAATAATAACATTTTTTAAAAATTTAAAGAGCTGAAAAAATATGTATAAAAGCAAATATTTTTGTAAAATTTAGAAAATTTGCTAAAAAAAGTAAATAATATGTTAAAAAAAATAAGCTTGATAATAGGTATCTCATTAGGTTTGATTTCATTATTTATTTATGGGATAAAAATAATAAAAATAGGTTATAATATAGAGATTAGACTTGCAAAAATTGAAATGGATATTAAATATATCGATAAAAATCTACAATTTTGGATAAAAGAAGTTTCAAGCAATAACTGGTCTGGTGAAAATAGCAAAAATTTGACTGATATAAAAAATTTGCTTGATGAATTGTTGAAAAATTATATAAGATGATAAAAAATTAAAAAAGGCTAAAAATGTATAAATTTAGTAAAAAATCAAAACAAATTTTATTAGAATTAGATTTGAATTTATATATTATTTTAAAAGAAGCCATAGAATTTATTGATTTTTCTGTGATTTGTGGATACAGAAACAAAAAAGAACAGAACGAGGCTTTTAAAACTGGCAAGAGTAAGGCAAAGTTTGGACAATCAAAACATAATGTAAAGCCAGCAAAAGCAGTGGATATTGCACCGTATCCTATTGACTGGGAAGATATATATCGATTCAAAAAATTGGCTGATTTGATATTTAAAATTGCCGATAAGCACAATATAAAAATTGTTTGGGGTGGTAATTTTTTGACATTTAAAGATTGGGGTCATTTTGAATTAAAATAAGGTTCTAAAAATCATGTTAAATTTTATTAAAAAAATATGGATTATTATAATAGAAAAATTTAAAAATATGACTAATATTAATCAATTAAATGTAAATACAAAATTAAATAATATTTATTGTAAAAATTGTTTAAATAGAGATAAAGTTATTTGTTATAAATGTATTAATTATTCTAATTTAAAAAAAACTGAATAATCCCTAGGATATGTTGACGATGATATATATGCAAACTCAATAGAGAATTAATAGTATAGGAATAAAATATGAAAACAAACAATGATGTTGATATATTAGAAAAAATAAGAAAAGATACAAAATTAGACATTAAATTTAAACCCACAAAACTTAAACATATATTTAAAATAGAAGTGCCTTATTTTTGGGGGGATGGGGATATGATAGATAGTTTTGTTAATCTAAAGCATAATGTTGCAAACATTATCACTATTTTAGATTTTGGGGTAAGTTTAATGAGAAAATCTTATCACGATGACACAGATAATAATCAAATTATAAAAGATTTTTTGAATAAGAATCATTTATTGAGTAAAAATGGCAATATTTTTATTGAAACTGAAATTAATAAATTTGAAAAAAATTTAAAAAATTTTTTGAATTTATTATTAAAAATAGAAAATTTAAAATAAAAGGAGTAAATTTATGTTAAAAAATAAAATTATAGAAATGTTATGTAGTCCTTATATGTTTGCAATATATGGTGCAACTGTTTGGGCATTAATAGTATTTATATCTGAAAAAACTACAAACAAGATTGACGATAAAGTAGTTGCATTAATAAAGACTGTATTTTGTTTTGTTGAAAAGGGGGATTCAAAAGCAATACTGCATTTTTTTGGGTTTAAGCCTGAAAGTTATTTAAAAATTAATAATGCAATGGCATTATTTATATCAAAATATAAAAGTATGTATGGATCTGAACCACCGCAATATTTAAAAGATTTTGCAAATAGACTTTTCGCTGAAATGGCATTTGAATTAAAAAAAAATATCGTACCCAAATTATAATCTATAAAACAAGCAAGTTTTTGTTTAATCATCTAAAATTTGGGACATTTGAAACACCAATAACACATACAAAATATACAGGTATTAATTTGCAATTTAGAGTTTGAAATATGTGAATGTATTGACTTTTTTTAAAATAAATTCAATTGCTTATTTATTTTTTCTTTATTAAAAAAATTGTCGTAAAATTTTGTAATTTTTTTATTACAATATAATTTTTCTTCTTTTGTAGTTTTGTAATTAGCGCCGGCAAAATTTACTATTTTGTTGATTGAGAATAATTCTTGGAAATCATTAGGCATCAAATATTCACTAATAAATATAGTTTTATCTTGTTTTTTTAACCATACATAAAATTCATCGTGGGAAAACGTTTGTTTATAACTAGTTGTATTTTTATATGGAATATCGCAATAAATAATAGTTTTTTCATCATCATATTTTGACAAATCAAATTCACTATAAGACTTATTATGAATTTGGAAGCCATCTAGTCGTTCTAGTTGTTCCAGTTGTTGAAGTCGTTCCAGTTGTTGAAGTTGTTGAAGTTGTTGAAGTTGTTCCAGTTGTTCCAGTTGTTCCAGTTGTTGAAGTTGTTGAAGTTTATTTGAATAATTATTGTGGGTGCTAGCTTTATATGTTTTTTTAAGAGCATCTTGAATATATAAATTAAAATCTCGACATATTTGTTTTTGGGAAATTAGAGAAAAATCACGGAATGAATAGTTTTTATACAGATTATATATTTTTTTATTATATAATGTTGATACTCGTATTGCTTCTATTTTTTTTGAAACATCCGTAAAAATTTTTCTTTTTTTACGCCAAT
>Ga0307379_10003981_pt1 | contig 21230 bp, 16 predicted proteins | sample UN2MG_FD_202237 | JGI IMG/M metagenome (GOLD analysis project Ga0307379, IMG submission 202237) | Soil microbial communities from Risofladan, Vaasa, Finland - UN-2 | ecosystem: Environmental > Terrestrial > Soil > Coastal area > Acid sulfate soil | place: Finland: Risofladan, Vaasa | collected... | reverse complement strand
CCAAGATCTGGTGAGCGAGGTGATCTTGGTGTGCGCGTGTATGGGGGCAGCCCGTACTGGGTGGGCAAGCTGGCGCGGTCGTACGTGAGGGGCGTGCATCAAGGGAGTGACGGAAGAGTGGTTACGATAGCCAAGCATTTTCCAGGTCACGGAGCGAGCGGTCGCGACCCTGAGAGTGAGGTAGCGACTATCAACAAGACACTTGAAGAGATGCGGATTTCTGAACTTGTGCCCTTCGCCGCGGTCACGTCCTACCGCCCCGATGATCCCTTGGGGACCACGGATGGCCTTTTGGTTGGTCATATCAGGTGCCTGGCCTTTCAGGAGAATATGCGGTTCTTCAGCGATCCGCTTACGCTGGACGAGCGCGGGCTGGGCCTGGCCATGGCTCTGCCCGAGTTCGCTAATTGGCGTTCCACACGCTTGCTCGTGGCCGACTTTCTGGGGGCGGACGCCATCAAGGAGCATCTGGATGTCGAGCGGGCAGGATTTCCTCATTTACGGATCGCCCGAGAGGCTTTGATGGCAGGCAACGACATCCTCCCCCTGGTTCAGTTCTCCTTGTCCGGTGATTGGGAGGCCGATGCATTCCCGAGAATGGTGGAGACGGTAAGGTACTTCCAGGATCGGTACAGGTCCGATCCAGCGTTTCGCCCGTGGGTGGACAAATCAGTGACGAAGATACTGCAAGCCAAGCTTGACTTGTACGGGAGCCTGTCTCTCGAGCAGGTGCTGGTTGATGCCGATGCTGCAGCGGCCACGGTCGGCCAGGGGGCAGAGTCGGTTAGACAGATGGCGGATGAGGCGGTGACTCTGCTATACCCTCACCGGGACGAGCTGCGAGCACGTATGCCACGGGCGCCGACTCCGGATGATGACATCCTCATTGTCCAGTGTCTCGCGGCTTGCTACCCCAGTGAGGCGGCGGCTCCGGAGGCCCTCCAGAGCACCCTGATCCGTCTCTATGGTCCGGAAGGCACAGGGCAGGTGAGTCCGGACAAGGTCCATACGGTCGGCTTCGCGCAGATCACGGAGTGGTTGGCCGGCAGCCTTCCGGGGGCGGAAGCAGAGTCGATGGAGCAGCACTTCCAAGAAGCTGAGTGGATTATCTTCGCTGTTCCCGAGTATGACCCTGATGATTTCCCGGCCTCAGGGGCCGTGAAGGATCTTCTGCAGGCCAGGGAGCAGTACTTGACCGGAAAGACGGTAGTGGCCATCGCCTACGATGCTCCATACCACCTTGACAGTGCCAATGTTGCCAAGCTTGCCGCATACTATGCAGTGTACGGGAAGGTGGGGCCCTGCGTTGAGGCTTCCCTCGGGCCGCTGTTCGAGATGGAGTTCGCTGCTACCGGAGCTGCTCCAGTTGATGTCCCCGGCGTTGACTACCAACTAACCTCCGCTTTGCAGCCAGCAGCTGGACAGGCTTTCGGGCTGGAGAGGCTTTCTCCCCCGTCTAACCAGCCCCTCTACGTTGGCGGAGAGGGGCTGGTGGTTCGCACTGGGGTGATTGTGGATCGGAATGGCAATACCGTGCCTGATGGCACGAAAGTGGAGTTCAGAGGCGATTATGTGGGGGGAGACGTCTTTGTCGAACCTCAACTGGTCACAGACACCGTTGGTGGAGTGGCGGGCGCGCGCTTCGTGTTGGGTGCGCCCGCTCCCGCGGGTTTGCTGCAAGTCAGCGCGGAGAGCGGAGAGGCGGTGTCGGACTCACTGATCGTACGTGTGGTCCTTCCGGTGACGCCGTTTCCCACCTTCACCCCAACCGCCACAGCAACCGCCACCCCTGCACCCACCGTCACTCCCGTGCCTGCAACCCCGACGAAGGTTGTGCCCACGCCCACACCAGCGGCACCCCCTTCGCGACTGGCAAGTCGCCCAGTCGACTGGCTCGATTTCCTAATACTGGCCGGAGGCGCGGTCCTGGGCAATGTCTTGGGCGTCCGCGTGCGCCGGGGACGGCGCGGGGGCTGGGAGCGAGAGGTGCAGCTGATCCTCTATGGGGTAGCACTGGCATTGGTGGGCTACATTATGTACGGGCTTGGGCTCCTCAACCCGACGTCCATCATGGGTTTGCAGGGAGCGGCCCCGAAGGCAGCCCTGTTCCTTCTCAGCGTGCTCCTTGCATTCTTGCCAAGCGGAGCGGTGTGGCTTAGAGGTGGGTAGCGTCCCCGGGTGCTGTGCAGTGGTTAGAAGATGGGTTGTGGGTGCAGGATGGTCAGCGCCAGAGCCAAGAAGAGAAGGACAAGAACGCCCACCGACAGCCACTTGTGGGGCAGGAGGCTCGACCAGACCAGGGCCAGACCGCTCTGAGTTCTCCTGCTGACGGAGAGGTTCCTGGCCATCGTCAGGTCTCGCATCAGCTCATACACGCTTTGATACCTGTCATCAGGCCTCAAGGCCATGGCCTTAAGGACGAGGTACTCAGTGAGAGGGGACACTCGTGGGTTGAGTGCACGCGGGTTGCTCAGACTCTCCGGGTCGACGAAACGCTGCTGGGCATTCGCTGGTGCGCGACCAGTCAGAAGGTGGTACAGAGTCGCGCCCAGAGAGTAAACATCCGATCGAACGTCGGTGCGGGCCGAGCCGCCCCCGTATTGCTCCAAAGGGGCATATGTGGGCGTGCCCAGAGCGTGCACCAACGTGATCGTCCGTGGGTCGTTGGCATCAATGAACTTGACCAAGCCGAAGTCGACGAGCTTGACTGCATTGGTCGGCATCAGCTTCACGTTAGCTGGCTTAACGTCACGGTGAATGATGGGAGGATCCTGGCCGTGGAGGTATGTCAGGGCATCGCATATCTGGTGGGCCCACTCCAGGACCTGGCTCTCTGGGAGGGTCTGGCCCTGTGCCCGCACGTCGTCAAGCACCTCCTTCAGGTTGGGACCTGCAACGTAGTCCATCACCAAGTAGTCGCGGCCATCCTCGGAGAAGTAGTCGAAGACCTTTGGTAGATTGGGGTGATCCAGGTTCGCCAGGGCAATAGCTTCTCTATGGAACTGCTGCCGGAGCTGTTCCTGGGCAGCGGAGTCCGTGTCAGGCGCGTATTGTACCTCCTTCAGCGCGAAGTGCTTCTCTTTGAGATGCAGGTCTTCGGTGAGGTAGACCGCTCCCATACCGCCAAGCCCGATGAGCTCCACGACCCTATAGCGATCTTGCAGGACCGTCTTCGGGGACAGGGGGGTAGTCAAGCTCTCTTTCCGCCTTTCGTATGGGGGATCGGAGATGCGACAAGTGTCGCTATCATCTCGCGTTCCCCGCTCAATGATATTCAGTTTGCGGGCGGCTGTCAAGAATAGGATGGGAGTCAGCTGATGGAGCACAGAGCGCCAAGGCTTCTGATGCAAGGCGGGCAACTGAAGGGCAGTGAATTCGTGCTCACCGAGGAGTCCACATCCATTGGTCGTGCGCTGGACTCTGATATCGTGGTTGATGATCGCTTGGCGTCCAGGCGCCACGCTTGCGTGTACAGAGAGCACGGCCAGTACGTAATCAGCGACTGCGGGAGTCGCAACGGTACCTTTCTCAATGGACAACGCATCTCAGAGCCGCATGTCTTGCGGGACGGCGATGAGCTGCAGATAGGCCTGGAATTCAAAGCTGTGTACGTCGACCCTGAAGCGACCGGAGCTCTGGTGACGGAGGCTGTCGTACGGGGCAGAGGATTGTGGATAGACCAGGATAGGCGAGAGGTCTGGGTGCAGGGAAAGAGGCTGGCTCCCCCGGTGTCTAAGGCGCAATTCGGGTTATTGGCCTTGCTTCGACAGGAACCGGGCCGCGTGTATAGCCGCGACGAGATCGTCAGGGCCACCTGGCCGGAGGATGCGAGTCAAGGCGTGTCGGATGAGACGATTGACGCCCTGGTCGGGCGACTGCGACGCCGCATCGCCGCTTTGGATCCCCATCATCAGTACATCGTCACTGTGAGGGGACATGGCTTCAAGTTCGTGCAGGCTGGGGAGGGGGAGCGATCCCCGGCAAGCTCCGGTAGACAGGTCTAGTCCGTCCGAGGGTGTACGGGCTGGTTCCAAGCGCTGGGGTGGTTCCAGTCATCGGCTTTCCACGGCACGTTGGCTGGAGTGACGAGAGGAAGTACCTCACGGAACAGCTCCAGACGCTCCGCTGCGTTGAGAGGTACGAAGTCCTTCGCGATTTGCAGGTCTCTCCGCAGTTGATCCATGGTGGAGCAGCCCACGATGGTCGTGCTCACCGGAAGCCCCAGCGTGTAACGCAATGCCTTCTCATACACGTGCTCTAGCTTCCCCAAGGCGAAGACCTTCATGGCAATGGTGGCGACTCCCTTGGCGTGCGCGACGGGGAGGAACTGCTCGACGAAGCTATATACGAAATGGTCCAGCACCGAGGCAGCGATCAGCACGCTGTCGAAGGGGAATCTGCGCAGAGCCTCGATCTGCACCTGGGGGTCGGTATGTCCGCTAATGCTGGCGTAGCGCACCATGCCTTGCTCACGGGCCTCTATCATAGCCAGGATAGCTCCATCGCGTGCAAAACACTTGTCCAGTTCATCGATGCTCCACACGTTGTGCAGACGCCATTCGTCAACGTGGTCGGTACGTAGCCGGGCCAGACTGTCGTCGAGTTGCCGAAGCGCACCGTCCCTGGTGCGATCCCAGGCCTTGGTGGCAATCCACATCTCCTGACGACGGTGCTGTGCGACTTTTCCGACACGCTCTTCCGATTGGCCGTAGGAGTAGATCCAAGCGGTGTCGAAGTAGCGGACGCCCTGATCTAGCGCTTCATTCAGGATCTTGATGGCCTGTTCCTCGCTGCAATTGTGCTCGTCGACGATGCGCTGGGCGCCGAAGCTCAGGATGGGGAAGTCCGCCCCGGTGCTGCCGAATGGTCGAGTCTCCATCGTAGTTCACGCTCCTTTCCGTGTTCTGGACATGACTTGGAGTTGGCATTGGGCCCCAAACAAGGCGCAACTACGGCTACGGTGAGCAGCCCTTGCCCACTTCAGCCAACGCGTACGACTACCATGCGAATCGCCGACGCGGCGCTAACCCCCCACACGTGATGTCAGCCTTGGGCGCCTGATACCGCTCAGAGAGCAAATTCGGCGACCACGAACGTGTGGTCAGAAGGCTTCTTCGCCCTGCGTGCGTCGACGTCGATCCAGGCACCGATCGATTTCCTGGCCAGCGGCTCCGTGGCCCAGATGTGGTCCACCCGCCACCCCATGTCTCTTTCCAGGGCATTGGGCACCCGGTAGTCCCAGTAGGTGTATTGACCCGGTTCGTCGGGGTGATGCAGTCGAAACACATCCACAAAGCCCCACTCGCGTGTCTTCTCCAGGGCTTGGCGAGCGTCCGGGTGAAAATCGACGTGCTTTTCCAGGCGCTTTGGATCGTACACATCCAGGGGCTCAGGCGCGACATTGAAATCGCCTACCCACAACAGGAGGTCTTGGGGTGTATAGTGACGATCGAAGAAGGCTTTCAGACGATGGAGCCAATGGAGCTTGTACTGGAAGTGCGGTGAGTCAACGGTACGTCCCTGGGGTATGTAGGTGTTGACCAAGGCTACACCTGCGACGGCGACCCGAGCCAGTCGTGGCTCGTCCGGATCCTCTCCGTCGTCCAGTCCATAGGCGACTTGTCCAAGCTCTTCCCGGCTCAGCACTGCCACGCCAGCGTGGGCCTTCTGGCCTCGGAATCGCGCCTGGTACGCCAATTCCCGGAAGGCCTCCCCAGGGAATTCAGAGTCCTGGGTTTTGGTCTCCTGTAGACACAAGATGTGCGGTTCCTCTGCACGAAGCCAATCCAGCACAAGCTCCAGGCGCGCTCGAATGGAGTTGCAATTGTAGGTAGCCACTTTGAGGACTTCGGGAGACATGTGCACCTCGCTTCCGCGTGTGTTCCCCTGAGAAGCTCAGTTGCTTGAAGACTCGGGAGACTGGCCCAGTCTCTGGGGATCGACCTGTCAACAGCCTGGCTCGCCGGGGTGTCCGCAGCAGCTGCTACCGGTGCGGATCTTGAGCCAGTTGTTGCGTACCAGCAATCCCAGTTTGCGGTGCCAGGGCATCGGTACTTGCATGTTCGTCAAGAATGCGGAGAAACTGGGTCTTCGACTCATCGCCGTCTATCTCCTTTTGCCCGCTGCATGGCCCAAATAGAGGCACCGCCACAGCGGGAGCATGAGGCAGGTATGTGTCAGTGTGCCGTTACCCCGCCATCGACGAGCAGAATAGAACCCGTCATGTACGAAGACTCATCGGATGCCAGGAAAAGGATCGCACTCGCTATTTCCTTCGGGTGCCCAAAGCGCTTCATCAGGGTCTTGTCCAGGATTCTGAGTCTCTCCTTCTCCGGATCGCTGGACCCGTGGATAGTGGCCTCCAAGAGGGGGGTGGCAACCGGCCCCGGGCAAACACAGTTGACGCGGATTCCATCTGCTGCGTGGTCCACGGCCATGGCCTTGGTCAATTGTACCACACCCCCTTTGGTAGCACAGTAGGCTGCGATTTCCGATCCTCCCACCACACCCAGTTCCGACCCCACATTGACGATGACTCCGCCGCCCTGACGCTGCATGGCAGGGATGGCCGCGCGCGAGCACAGGAAAACACCCTTCAGGTTCACGTCCATCAGCCGATCCCACTCTGCTTCGGTGGTGTCAGTGATCCTCTTGGGTAGTTCAACTCCCGCGTTGTTCACCAGCACGTCCAAATGACCGTAGGCGGAGAGTGTCTGCTCTAGGAGTGCCTCAACCTGTGATGCGTTGGAGACGTCAGTTTGCACAAAGTGAGCCTGCGCGCCGGTGCCAACCAGCTCGTTTGCGGCCGGGCTGGCATCCTTGATATCAGCAAGGACGACGGTGGCGCCCTCGGCTGCGAAGCGACGCGCTGTGGCAAGCCCTATTCCAGACTGTGCACCTGTGATGATGGAGACCTTCTGTTTCATTCGCATCTGCTGAACCTCCCGATGGTTGGCATGGAGAGCGGGCTCAGGTATGAGCGCTCACTCCTCCGCATTCGAGCCAGCGTGGGTGGCCTGTGGCCAGATGGATGTTGCTGGTATGACGCTCGATCGGCGGGTCAAGTCGATGTCCGGAGCTCTTGGAAGGCTTTGGCTCTATAAGTGCCTTCAGCGTCCAAGTCTATGGCGCGGTGATACGCCCAGCTGGCCGTTGTGTGGTCTCCAAGCTGATCGCACACTACGCCCAGATGGTAGTAAGCCCGCGCGTAGTCCCGGTCGAGGTCCAGGGCTCGCTCCAGAGCGAGCCTGGCGGCAGACAAGTTGCCGGCCAGGTAGTTGGCCCACCCCAGCAGGTCCTGCGCCTCGGGGTCGTCTGGCGACAGGGCGGCGCTCTGCCTCGCAGCATCAAGGCCGTTGCGCGGGTTGGGGAGCACATCGACGTAGAACCGTGCCAGAAGCAGCCGAAAACCTGGCTCCTCCGGGGCCACAGCGACAGCCGCCCGGTACCACTCTCCGGCAGCCAAGTACTGGCCCATGAGTTGGTATGTGGCCGCGATTTCGGCATAGACCGCCCCGTTGGCCGGGTCAAGGTGCAGAGAGCGCTTGAAGTCCCACAGGGATGTGGGCAAGTATCCATCTGCCCGATGAAACAGCCCCAGGAAATAGTAGCCGAGAGGGTTCTTGGGGTCCACCTGGCAGACTTCGCGCAGGATGTTCCGCGCCGCGGCCAACTGGCCCGTGGAGAATAGGGCGAATCCTGCATACGCACGAGCGGTGTGATTGTCTGGCTGTAGAGCAAGCAGCCGGTCCAGTTGTCTGAGAGCCAACCCTGGCTGCTCACACCGTAGTAATGCGTGCGCGAGACGCGCGGACTCCTGGGCATCATCTTGAGAGTGACCCAGGTCTGCCAAGACATCGAGCATGTCACGAGCTCGTGTCGCCAGTGTCGGGTCGGCACCTTCGGCAGCGATCGCCAAATGCTCGGCCGCTAGCGTCCGCTCGTCGGCAGCGCGCATCAGTCCCAAGAGGTAGTGAGCGCCCTGGTGATCTCTCTCGTGTATGAGAACCCGCTGCAAGTCATCTGCAGCCTCCGCGAAGTCGGACGACTCGAGATGGGTCTGCGCCAGTCGGTACAGGGCATGCGTGTCGCGGGAGTTCAGAGCTAGGGCCGCCTCCCACAGCTCGACGGCGGTCAGGCTATCACCCTCGTGAAGAGACACCTCGGCCAAACCATCCAGCGCGCGTGGTTCGCTCTCGTCGAGCCTTCTCGCGAAGGAGAACTGCGTCTTCGCTTCATCAAACCTCCCTTGGGCAAGGAATATCTCGCCCAAGCGCACGTGGGGTGCTGCCCACTGCGGTCTGATGGTGGCCAATTGGGTGTATACCTCGATGGCCTGGCCGTATTCCTTCTGCGCCTGGAAGTGCTCGGCCCTGCTGAGCATTAGGGTGGGGACTGCACTGCTCCTCGCTCCCGCAACAGACGCGATGAGGGCCGCACAAACCAAGAGGAATCTGACCAAAACACTAAGCTTCATGTGAGGAAGAGTGTGGCTCCGCGCGAGAGAATCACTGGAAGGGCCCCAGGGTTGAGCGACCAGGATCGCAGCGGCCCCGTCAGAATGAACTCAGCTGCTAACGATGAGATCCGTCACGCGCTCGACGCGTCAGCGTTCCCTACGTCGTAGCAACCTCCACTCCCGAAATGCGAGGCCAGCCGAAGCAATCACCGCCAGGATCAAGAGAGCGGTTATGGCATAGGGGAGGGAAGAGCGCTCCCCTCGCGTGATCTCGAAGGCATCGATGGCTATCTGGTTGCCTTCCGACGCCAGGTTTGCCCGTTCGAGCACCGTCAACACGAGCGTATGCTCTACGTCATCGGCTTGATAGACCAGGGGGACGCGACGCTGCCACTGGCGTACCGGACTGAACAGGTCTACGTAGGATTGCCCCTGGCCATTCCTCGGCAGGTTGTCCACAGTGTGCCCGTCCAAGGATACTCCCAGGCGCCCACCCTCGGGTCCGATCGATGCAATCAGGTCGGCATTCTCTCCGACGAACGTCAGAGTCACCGCGGAGCCCTCTGCTTCGCTCAAGATATGCGCTTGGGCGCTCGCTTGAGGGTCGATCAGCGGCTGCCATTCTCCATCGAAAACGAGAGCAGGATTTGTTTCCTGATAGTAGCCGGGGCCAAGCGGCTCCTGCAAACCCTGTGCTGCCTGCTCGACCGCGTAGTAGACCAGACGCGGTGTGAAGTCGACATCCACCATGCGGAAGTAGTAGTCCGATCTGTCAGGGGAGATGTTGCCTACCTGCCTGAAGTACCAGATATTGAACACCCCTGCCCAAGGCCAATGCTCCTGGGCGTACTCGACCCCCCCAACCGTGTATTGAGCCTGCTCCTCTTCGCTGACGCGCTGCCAGATCAGCTGCTCTTCCCCGAAGTCTTCGGGCGAGGCGTTCCACCCGTACTCGTTGAACCATACCGGCTTGTCAGCATCTCCGTATTGCTCCATCACGTCCCGCAGGAATAGCACCCTCTGGAAGTTCAGGACTCGGGGCTGGGCTGGCTCCTCCGGTGGGCTGCCAAGCCCGAAGGCGTTCGCGGACAGAATGTCGAAGTAGTCCTTGGCTCCTGCCTTGTACATCTCATCCAGATAGTCGATCTCGTTCATGCTGATCCACTTACCTGGCTCTGGGTGCTCTTGACCAAGGGTGATAGCCAGAGGGGCACTCAGTACGTAGACGTTCGGGTCTGCCTGCTTGGCACGCTGGTAGGCCACGCGCAGCAGGGCGACGTAGTCTTCCGGGTCCACTGGCCTATTTCCCCACTCCGGAAAAATGTTTGGCTCATTCCAGATCTGGACGTACCTGATCCTGCCGCGATACCGATCTACGAACGCATAGACGAAATCACCGTAGTCCTCGAAGTTGTCAGGAGGACGTTCCTTGTAGGTGTTGTCCTCTCGTGTCCAGTCTGGAGGGCGATCAAGGCGGGCGACTATCTGGAGGCCGTACTCCTCACACAGGTCCACTATTCGATCATACTTCTCCCAGCTGCTGCGCCTGGTGCGCTCGTCGAAGTACTCCCCTTTCTGAACCGGCTCTATCTCCTCCCACGCGAACTGCTGCTTGACCCAGCCCAGATGTGCCTCTTGGGCCATCTCGAGGGTTTTTCTGAGCTTCCATTCCTCCACCTCGCGATCGAGGAACATGTTGGCCCCAAATGGGTTGACGTCAGTGTTGGGGACGAGGTGAGGTGCCCGGTAGCCCGAAACAGTGGTTCTAGCCGACAAGGCGAGGGGCAGAACGAGGTTTGCCAGCGCGGCGCCCGCCACGACGAGACACAGGACCAGAAGCCAAAGCCTCGCCTGAGATCTGACCCTTGAGAAGCGCAACATGCCTCCGTCAAAAGAGGCACAGCAAGTGTGCCTATTGGCTGGCAATTATAGGTGAGCCCAACCCGATTGTCAAATGGGACCCGCTCTGATACAATTCAGGACAGAGAGCGCAGGATGGAGATAGTGACTTCGCACGAGAACACCGATTTCGACGGGTTGGCATCCATGCTCGGCGCAGTCAAGCTGTACCCCAAGGCCATCCCCGTTCTTCCCCAACGATTGAATCGTAATCTTCAAGACTTCCTTGCTCTGTATGGCGACGAGTTTCCCTTCGCTCGGCGTGAGGACATTCCGCGAGGCCGCATCAGACTCATGATTGTCGTCGACACGCAGAGTATTCCCTCTCTGAAGGGTTTGTCCGATGAGACGGAGGTACGATTCATAGATCATCACCCGTTGGAAAGGGAGTTGGGGTCGCGAATGACTTTCCACAGTGGAGATGTGGGCTCGACGACTACTCTCCTGGTGGAGCAGATCTTCCAGTCTCACATCAACGTGTCTCCGGTGGAGTCCACCCTGCTGCTTCTAGGTATCTACGAGGACACGGGTTCCCTCAGCTACCCGGGCACGAAAGCCTTGGACGCCCGTTGTGCAGCTTGGCTGCTTGAGCAGGGAGCCAACCTGGAGGTGGTCAACGAGTTCCTCCATAGGCCTCTTAGTGAGAGCCAGCGGCAGCTGTACCGTACGCTGGTGGAGGCAGCGGAGTTCCATGAGTTTTCGGGGCACACCGTGGTCGTCGCTGTGGCCGGTGCTGAGGATTATCTTGAGGAAATCTCCACGCTGGCCCACAAGCTGAGAGATCTGTATGAGCCCTCGGCGCTGTTCCTCATCGTGGACCTGGAGGCCAATGTCCAGATGGTGGCGCGAAGCAGCTCCGACGCCATTGACGTGGCGAAGATAACGCGCCATTTCGGGGGCGGAGGTCACAGCAAGGCCGCCGCTGCGCTCATCAGAGACAGGACCGTGGCCGAGACGCGAGAGCAGCTCCTAAGAGTCCTGGAGAGCGAGGTACGGCCCTCGACCACGGTAGCCGACCTCATGTCCCACGGCGTCTACACCCTGTCGCCAGACACCTCGGTAGCGGAGGCGGCGCAGGTAATGCGTTGGTATGGGCACGAAGGGTTCCCGGTCGTGGCAGAGCACGGCAGAGTGCTAGGCATGTTGACGCGCCGGGAGATCGATAAGGCCCTTCAGTATGAAAGGGGAGATGCTGCGATCAGCCACTACATGCGGAAGGGGGAGATCGTGGTGGCGCCGTCGGACCCTGTCGAGCATTTGCAGGACGTGATGATACAGCACGACGTGGGCCAGGTGGCAGTAGTCGAGGATGGTGAGATCGTTGGCATAGTCACCAGGACTGATCTCATCAAGCTCTGGTCGAAACCTAGCGTTCCAGAGCCTTCGGGCCACCTGGCGGAGCAAGTGCGAAGTGCATTGCCCCCTTCGGTCTTGGATCTGCTGCTGAGGGCCAGTGGGCTTGCCAGTGAGATGGGCTTCTCGCTCTACGTGGTGGGAGGCTTCGTGCGAGACCTCCTCCTGGGCAAGCCACACCTGGACCTGGACATTGTGGTCGAGGGCGATGCCATCGCCCTGGCGAGACGGCTCTCGGAAGCGGTCGGAGGGCGCGTGCACAGCCATTTTCGCTTCGGCACAGCGAAGCTGATCTTTGACAGCGAGAACGCGGCCTTCCCCTTCGTCGATTTTACCACTGCTCGACGGGAGTTCTATGAGTACTCAACAGCCTTGCCTCAGGTGGAGCGCAGCTCGATCAAGCAGGATCTCTATCGACGGGACTTCACCATCAATACCATGGCCATCAGTCTGAACGAAGACACCTTTGGGGAACTACTGGATTTCTACGGTGGTGAGCGGGACCTGAGGGAGGGATTGGTCCGCGTGCTCCATAACCTGAGTTTCATAGAAGATCCCATTCGTATGCTGCGGGCTGTACGTTTGGAGCAAAGACTCGGGTTTCGAATGGAGGAGATGACCGAGGAGCTGATCTCAGATGCGCTGGAGTGGCTCGACAGGGTTGGAGGTGAGCGAATACGCCAGGAGCTGTACGCCGTATTCGAGGAGGACGAACCGGGGAAACCGTTGCGGCGCCTGTCCAGGTTGGGGATACTGCAGCAGATATCCCCGCTCCTGGCTTGGGATGACTGGTTGGAGCAGCGTGTGGTGGATTTCCATAGGGCGGCAAGCTACTGGCAAGGCCAGGCATCGGTTCAGCCATCCCGGGGGGCAGATTCCCGCCTTCCCACGGTGGCAATGATCTACCTGGCCCTCCTGAGCCTCAGGGCAACGGAGGAGGAGGTGCTCAAACTCGCGATTCGGCTCAGGCTGCCCAAGGACGACACACAGTTCCTCATTGAGGCCAGGCAATTGAGTTCGCCGTTGTCATCGTTGGCGCAGAAGGATCTATCTCGGAGTGGCATCTATCGCTTGCTTGCACCGCATGCCGAGCCGGTGATCTTCCTTTGCTGGCTGGCTTCCGAAGATGATCTGGTGAAGGGGTGGCTCGAGTTGTATCACAGCGAACTAAGCTTGGTGAAGACGGTGATTGATGGCGCCTATCTGAGAAGCATGGGGCTCCCGCCCGGACCCCTGTACACACAGATACTGAGCGAACTCCGAGATGCCAGGCTGGATAGGAGGGTCAGCACACTCGAGGATGAGAAGGAAGAAGTGCAGCGGATCATCTCCAGAACGGACACAAGCAGCAAGTAGAGGTGGCTAGGTTACGATGGTGACGGATGAAGCGAGACGCCCTGAGAACGTGACAAAGTCATTCAGACAACTGGATCTGTACCATCATTCGCTCAGAAATCTGGGTGAGAAGCTGGTCCTGCAAGCTCGAGACGAGGGCGCTGGCCCCCCTGCTGAGCTGCTTGAGAAATCCCTCCAACTGGCCCTGGATTGCTCTGAGCTCATCCAAGGCCTGGAGAGCCTATTGGACAGCGAAGACACCGCTACAGCGGGCTCGGCGGGTCAGCGTGTGGATCAGGCCATTCGGAGGGCCACCAGGGCGGCCACGCCAACTCTTCATATGGTGAACATCTGGCGCGTGGTGGAAGCCAGCGACGAGTTTCTGTCATCACTCGCTCCCAAGTATGGGTACACCAGGTTGACGACGGTACTGGAGGGGGAACTCACTGAGGGGGAGGAAACCAAGGGCGACCAACTAGCCGAGTTGTTCGAGGAGTATGGGGATGCCATGGCGACGACGCCTGGTGGCACCGGACAACCGGGTCCACCATTCATGTTCGGAATCCTTCGCTGGCGTGGTACCCAGTTGTTCTATGTGGAGCGAGTGGAGGATGGCGCACGCTGGATCGAACTGGACCCTAACCAAGAACCGCAAGTAACGGGTCAGGAGGCCAGTGGCACAGAGCTCGCTCAAGCCCGCACGATAGAAGGCCATCAGATCGAGTTGATACTCGACTTGGAGACAGATGAGAACGAGGTGGACGACTACATTCGTAGCCAGAGAGGGTTCGAATACTACGTCTCTGGTTATCAGGTGGTCGCTGAGAAGCAGGGCCGGGGCGGCCGCCAAGGACGACGACGCTAGAGATCTCGCCGCACCTCTGTCGATAGCCTGAGCGGTCGTTCGTCAGACACCCTCTTCGCGGTTTGCCTCCGACTTCCCCAGTTGAGCTAAGGCCGATGCCTGGACCTCCCTGAAGGCTTGCTCGAGATAGGGGTAGACCATCCAGATTGTGCCCCCACTGGCAAGCAGACCACTGATGGTGCGCAACTGCCACGTACTGGAGCGAAGACCAAGGAGCTGTGTGACGCCATCGAGCAAGAGTGGTGCTATGAGGATGAGCCATACCGGGATGGGAAGTGGTCTCACTCTGTCCCTCACCATGGCGAACACCACTCCCGCTAGGCAGGCGCCACCATAAAGAGCGAGGTCTCGCTCGCAGAGGCCTACCTGGAAGCGTCCTATGAAGTAGGAGCGAGAAGGCATCTGGTGACACAGGAACTGGTAGACGAAGTAGATTGTGTTGGCCGATCTGGTCCAGCCCCACGACATCAGCAGAGGAGCCAGGACCGGAAGACCGGCGTACAGGCCAAAAACCAGGTTGAACAGTAGGAGCCAATGTCGCGAAAGCCACAATATGAACCTGTCGATGGCCGCCACCGCAGTGCGTGCCTTCTTTGAGAGTTGTGCGTTAGTCACGGGAAGTCCTCTCCGTGGCGAGCCGAGTGTGGGACAGGGTGCCGGCTGGCCATGGGCTCACTCCTCGAGTACGTACTCGAAAGTCAGGATGGAGAGCACGAAAAACACCACGTCGCAGGCCACCAGGAGGCGAATCCAGCCTGCGGCGGCAGCAACGCTGTCCTGCGTAAGAACGATTCCGGTGGCCTTGGCAGCGGCGACAATCAATGGCACCGAGACGGGCAGCAGCAGGATTGGCAGCAAGACCTCTCGTGCTCTCGTGCCCACGGTCATGGCAGAAAAAAGGGTGCCAGCAGCGACGAATCCTACTGTGCCCAGGAGGATGATCAGTACCAGAGGCCAGGGGAAGCCGCTCATGTTATAGAGAACCCAGAACAAGGGCACGACGATGGCCTCCACTATGGATAGAAAGATGAGATTGCCCAACATCTTGGCCACGTAGATGCCACTTCTATCGAGCGGCGCCAGCATCAGGCCTTGCAGAGAGTTACGATCCTTCTCCAGGGCAAAGGACCGGTTGAGGCCCAGGATACCGGCAAAGGTGAAGGCCACCCAGAGCAAGCCAGGAGCGAGTTCTTTCATTTCGGCAGCCTTCCGGTCGAAAGTGAAATTGAAGACCACGGTCACCAGGAGGGCAAAAACCAGCATGGAGCTAAGCATCTCCCGGGTGCGCAGTTCGGCCAGCAGGTCTTTCCACAGAATGACCGCCACCTTAGTGAGGTACGCTTTCAACGTCGTGCTCCAACCGCGTCTCGGTAGGCAGCGCTCAGTGCCTCCCGGGTCAGGGGCCCTTCGGTCGCCTCATAGACGATGAGCCCTTCCGCCAGAATAGCCAGTCGCGATCCGGCGTTCGCGGCCGTGGCCAGGTTGTGTGTCGTCATCAGTACCGTCTGACCAGCGTGCGACAGGTCTTCAAGCGTCTGGTCCAGCATCTCTTGCGCCCCTACGTCCAACCCCGTGTGGGGTTCGTCCAGCAGTACCACGGACGGACGGTGCAGCAGCGCTCGACCGATGGCGAGACGCTGTCGCATGCCTCTGGAGAGAGTACGGACTGGATCATCACTGCGGTGTGCCAGTCCTAGACGGTCCAGCGTTTCCTCGACTCTGTGGCGAAGGTCGGCAACATCGTACATGCGCCCGTAGAAGAGCAGGTTCTCCGCCGCACTGAGGTTGCCATAGAGCAAGGTTTCGTGCGAGACGAAGCCTATTGCCCGTCGAGCCTCCTCGGGGCTCTTGGCCAGGTCCCGACCCAGCAGAAGGACTCTGCCCCCTGATGGCTTACTGAGCCCTGCCAGGCAGCGAAGCAGCGTGGTCTTGCCCGCGCCATTGGGGCCGATGATGGTCAGCGACTCACCGCGGTCCAGCTTCAGATTCACACCACGAAGAGCACGGTGCTGTCCAAAGACCTTGGTTAGGTTTTCCGCCTCGATTTCAATGGACATGCTTACCTGCCGCCGCCCATGACACTGTAGGGCACAAAGGTTGACGTGGCAGTACAAACCTCGGGATCCCCCGGTGGACGACTCTGGACAAATTGACCCTGCCTACCTGTCGAGAAACCAGAAGCGCATGGATCTCTGCCATGCGCAGTGGTCACACAAAAAGACCACCCCAGTCTCTAGACGGCCGCTTCCACCTCCGCCAGGATCTGTTCGGGGGTGAAATGGCGCAGAACAATCGCCCCTGACGGACATGCCATGGCGCATGCCCCACAGCCTTTGCACAGAACCTGGTTGGCTGTCATCACGCCTCTTCGCTTGTCCAGGTTCAATGCCCCGTACACGCAGGCCTCCTCGCACAGCCCGCATCCAGAGCACAGCAGCGGGTCAACAGCACAGGTGACGGATTCCACCCTCACGTTGCCCAGGCAGAGCGGGATCAAGGCCGACGAAGCAGCTGCCTTGGCCTGAGCGATGGTGTCAGCGATGTCTTTGGGTCCCTGGCAGCAGCCGGCCAGGAATATGCCGTCAGTGGTGGTGTCAACGGGTCTCAGCTTGGGATGCAACTCCATGAAGAATCCATCCTCGGAGCGCGAGAGTTTCAAGAGCGTGCTGACGTCTTCGGCGTCGCTTCGTGGCACGAGGCCTGTAGCCAGCACCACCAGGTCGGCCTGAACCTCCACCGGCTTTCCTAGCAGCGTGTCCTCGGCTCTGACCACGAGTCTGTCGCCTCTCTTGTAGATCTCGGCCGGATTCCCTCTGCGGTAGAGGACCCTTTTCTCTCTGACCTGGTCATAGAACTCCTCAAAGCCCTTGCCGAACGCTCGCACATCCATGTAGAACACTGTGATCCGTGCGTCGGGGAGTTGCTCCCTCAGCAGGTGGGCCTGCTTCGCAGTGTACATGCAACACACGCGGGAGCAGTAGGGGTTGCCAACAGACCGGTCCCTGCTGCCCACACACTGAATGAACACCACGTCCTCGATATCCCCATCGCCAAGGGGGTTTCCTTCAGGGCTGGCGTACGAATTCGAGAGACGCTGCTCGAGTTCCGGCCCGGTGATCACTTTGTCGTACACCGCATACCCGAACTCAGGCTTTAGCGTGGCGTCGAAGGTATCGAAGCCAGTGGCCACGATGATTGCCCCCACCGTCAGGTCAGTAGAGCGCACACTGCCGGAGTCCGCTGAGTCGGTGTCGACCTGAACCTGGAAGTTGCCTATGAAGCCGTCCACCGCGGTCACACGCGAGGCGGTCAACACTTGAATGTTGGGGTGGGCCTGCACCCTCTCGATTAGCGCAGAGAGGAGTGCGTGGACATCCTCGAGGGTGGGGAAGGTCCTGGGGAATTCGGCAACGTGGCCCCCGAGGTTAGCTTCCTTCTCGACCAGGTAGGCCTGGTAGCCAGCGTCGGCGATGTCCAGAGCAGCCTGAAGACCGGCGATGCCTCCACCGATGACCAGTGCCGCCGGGGTCACCCCCGCGTCTCTCTCCTCCAGTGGCTGGAGAAGACAGGCCCTGGCAACAGCAGCAGAGACGACGCCCCTGGCCTTCTCCGTCGCGGATTCGCGGTCTGGGTGCACCCAAGAGCACTGTTCCCTGATATTAGCTATCTGGAGGAAGTAGGGATTGAGTCTTGCCTCTTGGATCGTCCTTCTGAAGGTCAGCTCGTGCATGCGAGGAGAACAGGAGGCGACCACTACGCGGTCCAGACTCAATTCGCGGATGTCGTTCTGGATCAGTTGCTGGCCAGGGTCCGAACACATGTAGACGTAGTCCCTGGCGACGGCCACGTCTGGCAGTTCTTTCGCGGCCCTCGCCAGCTCTTCAACGTCTACTGTGTGGGCGATGTTTATGCCACAGTGACAGATGTAGACACCGACCCTCGGTGCCATCTTTCCTCCTGCTGGGGTCACTTGGGCCTCAGATCACCTGGGCCACCAACTCCATAATGTCCAGCACCTGCACCTTCTCATCGTATCCCCCGGCCTTGGCGGCCAGTTCGAAGGTCAGCAAACAGAAGGGACAGGCGACCGCCATGACGTCAGCGCCCACGCTCAGCACCTCTTCGAATCGCGAGGTGGCCAGCTTCTCTTCGGGGTTGGTGCCTTCCCACCACATCCTTCCTCCGCCACCCTCGCAGCACAGACTTCGGTCCCTGTTGCGATCCATCTCGCGGAATTCCAGGCCGGGGATACTCCGGAGAATCCGGCGTGGCTCGTCGAACACACCATTCTGCTTTCCGAGGAAGCAGGGATCGTGGTAGGTGACCACCTTGTTCAGCTCCCCGGTGAAGGTGAGCCTTCCTCCTTCGATCAGCTCAGCAACGAATTGTGTGTAATGCTGGACCTTGATGTCCAAGCCTTCATACTCGTTCTTGAAGGTGTTGAAGCAGTGAGGAGAGGTAGTGACGATGTGCTGGACTCCGTAACCCTTGAAGAGCTCTCGCTGTTCCTCCACCATGTACTCGAACAGGCCTTCCTCTCCCACACGCCGGACCTCATTGCAGCAGCACTTTTCCTCCACTCCGAGGATGCCGAAGTCCACCTCTGCCTTCTGGAAAACCTTGACCAGCGCCTTGGCGACCTTCTGGGCACGATCATCGTAGGATGGAATGCAGCCCACGAAGTAAAGCGTGTCCGCGCCCTCGGAGATGTTCTTCACACCAAGACCCTCAGCCCAGTCCGCCCTTTCGTCCGGCGGCATCAACGAGGGGTTCCCGTGCCTGAAGACACTGGTCAGAGCATCTCTGATGGATGGTGGGATCACCCCTCCGTCAACCAGCGTGGTGCGCAGAGCGATGATCAGATCTGAGGGTTCTACCTCCTTGGGGCAGCGGAGGACGCATGTGCCGCAGGTCGTACAGTCCCACAGTTCCGCCATGCCATCGGGGCTGAGCTCGCCCTCGACCAGCGCTTGATAGACCAGCCGCCTGATGTTTAGAGTGGTCTTGAAGGACACGGGGCAGCCTCCAGTGCACTTGCCGCACTGGATGCAGCCCCAGAGGTCACAGCGCTCCAACAGACTCTGTTCGGCTTCCATTCTCTCCTTACTCCTCACCTGAGGCGAGTTGCGAACCCGATCGGGACATCAAAACGATAGCAGACGCTGCTGCTGCCTTCCCCTGAGCAACCGCGTCTGGGATGTCCTTTGGACCCTGACAGCATCCCGCCAGAAAGACTCCGTCTACATCGGTCTCTGTGGGTCGAAACTTGGGATGAGCTTCCTGGAAGAATCCGTCCTCGGATGACGATAGACCGAGCAACTGAGCCAGGGCTTGCGTGTCTGCTCGCGGCACGAGACCGATCGCCAGCACCACAAGGTCAGCCTCTACCTCCACCGGCTGACCTAGCAGAGTGTCTTCGGCCCTGACCACCAGGCGGCCCCCGCGTGCGTAGATCTCCGACGGATTGCCCCGGCGATACAGTACCTGCTCTTCCCTCACCCGATCGTAGAACTCCTCGAAGCCTTTGCCAAAGGCTCTAATGTCCATGTAGAAGACCGTGACGCGCGCGTCTGGCAGCTTCTCGCGCACCAGATGTGCTTGTTTGGCCGTATACATGCAGCATACTCGCGAGCAGTAGGCGTTTCCCAGACTACGATCCCTGCTGCCCACGCACTGGATGAAGACCACGTCGTGGATCTGGCGGTCGTCAAGTTTGATCTCCCCGTAGGTCGGGCCCGACGCAGATGAAAGGCGTTCGAACTGCAACCCGGTGATCACGTTGTCATACAGACCGTAGGCGTATTCTGGCTTGAGACGTGGGTCGAAGGGATCGAAGCCGGTGGCCACGATGATAGCTTCCACCGCCAGATCCACGATTTGCGGTTCCTGGTCGAAGTCTATCGCGCCAGCGGGGCAGGCATCACTGCATGCCGGGGTTTTCCCGCACTTTCCCCTCTGGATCATGAGACAATGTTCGGGGTCTATGGTGTACTTGAGCGGTACGGCCTGGGGGAAGGGTACGTAAGCAGCTCCCCGCTTTCCCATGGCCATGTTGAATTCACTGTCAAGCCTGTCCTTCAGACGGCAGGCCTCGGCGCAGCTGCCGCACCCGGTGCATTTGTCTACATCGACGTAGCGGGGCTTCTTTCGCACCTTGACCCTGAAGTGGCCAGCCTTGCCTGTGACAGCGACCACCTCTGCATAGGTCAACAACTCGATGTTGGGGTGCCCGCCCACGCTGACCATCTTGGGAGTCAGAATGCACGAGGAACAGTCCAGGGTGGGGAAAGTTTCGCTGAGCTGAGCCATCCGGCCCCCGATGCTCGGTTCCTTCTCCACCAGATAGGCTTTGAACCCGGCATCTGCGACATCGAGGGCGGCCTGCATTCCTGCTATGCCGCCCCCCATGATCAAAGTAGCTTTCATCTCTTCGCTTCGCAACCCGCTTGATAGACGGGAGACATTCTAACTCATTATCGTGTCATAGGCCAGATGAAACGTGGTCTTGGGCCGGGCGTGATTCGGTCAGAAGTCCAACCCCACCGGCTGGACTTGTGGTATCTCGACACCCCAGAGACCCTGGCCGTTTTGGCGATTTCGCCTGCATCATCCCACGTCTACGGGAGCTATGTGCTCCAGTCTCTGACTCAGCAGTTGTTCGATGTGCTCATCATCCACGGAGTAGTAGACCCTGCGCCCTTCTTTGCGGAACTTGACTATCCTCATAGAGCGCAAAAATGACAACTGATGGGAAACCGCCGATTCACTCATGTCCAGTGTCGCACCCAACTCACCCACACATAGCTCCCACTCGGCTAAAGCGCAGATGATCTTGATGCGGGTGGGATCCGATAGTGCCTTGAAGGTCTCTGCCAGAGCCAAGGCCACTCCATGACCGAGCGCCTCCCGCATGGATCTCCTGCTCTTGCCAACTGCTCGGACTTTCTCACATCCCCAGTGACATGAATAGTTGAGCACCCATTCATATTATGGCGTAAGGCGGTCATGTTTGTCAACTTTTCTCCATGAGACAGCGTCGCACAGCAAGAGCCCGGGGAAGGCCAAAGACATGCTCCACCAGTAGGGCTGCATGCAGATGAACATAGCGGCGGTCCAGGGTGGCGGCGAAAGCAGGTTTCCTTCCCGTCGATGGGCTATGCCTTACCGACAAGTCGAAATGTGAAGCTGGTGGGAGTGCTGGCCCTCTCCTCACCCCCCGGGGGACAGGTGAGGGCTAGAGAGTGATTCCACTTGACAAATTTTAGAGTTTGGTATATAATGAGGTGTAAGGAACAGTAATTGTTTCAACTGGCCGAATTG
>Ga0307379_10003980_pt1 | contig 21231 bp, 15 predicted proteins | sample UN2MG_FD_202237 | JGI IMG/M metagenome (GOLD analysis project Ga0307379, IMG submission 202237) | Soil microbial communities from Risofladan, Vaasa, Finland - UN-2 | ecosystem: Environmental > Terrestrial > Soil > Coastal area > Acid sulfate soil | place: Finland: Risofladan, Vaasa | collected... | reverse complement strand
TTTGGAGCAGACGGCGCGGTATCGGGAGGGGCGTCGGGTTGAGATTGCTGCCAGGCAGCGGGCTTACTATCAGAGAACTCTTGTGGAACGACGAGCCTATGAGGTTAGCCGTCAGGAATCCAGGAAAGTCTACAACAAGGCTTGGCGTGAAGCTCATATCATAGAGGTGACGGAGAGAGTGGGGCGATGGCGTGCCGAACATGCCGATGAGCTATGTGTTGCACGCAAGGTATGGTATCAAGAGAATAAAGAGTTATCGGCGGCTAGGTCACGAGCTTATCAATCCACCCATAAAGAGCAAATGCGGGAGGCTTCTAGGCGATATTTGCAGACCCCAGAGGGCAAAGCGAAAAATCGGCGAGGCGTGCATGTTAGGAAGGCTCGGGTACGAGCAGTCTCCCACACCTTTACAGTCAGGGACTGGATGGCTGTATTGCAGCAGTTCAACCATCGTTGTGCCTATTGTGGTGCGGCTGATGTGCCGCTAGAGCAGGAACACATTGTCCCCTTGGTTCAAGGCGGTGGATATGTGGTGGGCAATATCGTGCCAGTATGTGCGAGGTGCAATTCCAGCAAGCACACAGCGAGCTTTGCAGAATGGGTCGCTGGCCGAGGCGCGGCGTTTGTGGACACGAGAGCGATAGAGAGGGTGCAATCTTATAGGCTAGGAGTGCTGGGTGAAGCCTAAGCAGATGTGCCATCACCCCCAATGGGAACCGACGGCTGAGAACCAGTCGAGGCCAGAACCAGCACCAGTGCTGTATAGCTGTGAGTGTGGGGAGAACCATATCTGCCCAGTCTGTGGCTGGGGGGCGAGTAGCTATCCCTGCTCGTGTATGAGGACGTGGCACAGGGGTATTCTTGGAGAAGCCCAGGGAGGCGGGCCAAATGGATAAGAATGATGTGATGGTCGTATTCTCTGCGTCTGTGCCACCGCTTCAGGGATGGATACGCATATCAGGTGATGGTGGGGCACGCATTCAACTGGATGTGCCGGATACAGACCTGGCTGATGTGCTCAAGCTGATACTCTGGCGCGACAAGGTGCTCAGAGTGACGGTGAGGCCAGTACGGGAGTAGGCGTGGACTACACGACAGAGCGGATGCGCAAGGTTGCTTGGATACATAGCGGCACTGAAGCGGGGTGAGTGCCTATAGATGGATTAGGGATGGGTTGCGGAATGGTTACGGAAGCATTGCGGAACTTGAAGGAACGGGAATTGGCCTATGTCCAGGCACGGGCCACAACGACCACGATCAAGGAGGCGTGCGAGATAGCGGGCATCGCCCCCCGCACCTGGGACTACTGGCCGAGAGAGCGCCGCGACCATCTCAATGCTCTGGCCATGGACTACAAGAGTAGCGCGGTTGAGCGGGCACTGGAAGCCCTACAGGACAAGGTGCCAGAGCTTTTGGAAGGGCTGCTTGGATTGGCGAAACAGAGCCGCGACAAGCGCCTGAAGCTCAGTGCGATAAAGGAGTCCCTCGACCGGACTCTTGGCAGGCCAAAGCAACGCATCGAGGCCGAGGTCTCGGGTCGGTTGCGTCTCATAGAGGAGATTGTTTCTGCCAGTGATGGACACGATTCAGGTACAGCTCCACCGACAACAGTATGAGTTCATTCACGGCGAGGCGCGGTATCGCGGCTTCGCCTCTGGTCGTGGGGGTGGCAAGACCTGGGCCGGGGCCTATGACCTGATAGTGAGGGCAGAGGCCGACCGGCTGTATGGCATGTACGCACCCTCCTACCCGATGCTGCGCGACTCGACGCTGAGGACGTTCCTGGAGTTGGCACGTGGGTTTGGTGTCTTGGCCGACCTCAACCGCACGGAGACGCGGGTAACGCTAACCAACGGGGCTGAGATCCTGTGCCGCTCACTGGACGACCCAGAGCGTGCGCGTGGCCCGAATCTGAGCGGTGCTTGGATAGACGAGGCCAGCCTAGTGCCCCGTGCCGCATTCGACATCATCATAGCGTGCCTCCGCCAGGGTGGGCGGGCGGGGTGGCTCTCGGCCACATTCACACCGAAGGGCAAGCAGCATTGGACATTCGAGGTGTTTGGTCGAGGGGGGGCGGACGTAGAGCTGCTCCAGTGTCCCACCAGCGCGAACCCCTTTGTGCCAGCGGAGTTTGTGGAGAGCGTGCGCAGCCAGTACACGGAGAGTTACGCACGGCAGGAGCTCGGCGGGCTGTTTATAGATTTGGAGGGTGCGATTGCCAAGCGGGTCTGGTTCGAGATCCTAGATTCCGCACCCAAAGCACAGTTCCGCGTCCGGGGTTGGGACCTGGCCGCGACAGAGAAGAAGCTGGCGACGGACGACCCGGACTGGACGGTGGGCACACTCATAGCGAAGGCGAATGGTCGGTACTACGTCGAGGACGTGGTGCGGGCGCGGGTGGGGCCTGGGGGCGTGGACGAGCTGATACGCTCGACGGCGAAACAGGACGGTTACGGTGTTTGGGTACGGCTGCCGCAGGACCCGGGTGCTGCTGGCAAGCTGGCCCTCAATGCACTGGTCAAGGCACTGGCAGGCTATGTGGTGCGCAGTGGCGCGGTGACGGGCGACAAGGTGACAAGAGCCATGCCGCTTCTGGCGCAGGCGCAGCATGGCAATGTTAGCCTGGTGCGTGGCGAGTGGAATCGGGCGTTTCTCGACGAGGTTTGTTCGTTTCCCGTGGGCGGACACGACGACCAGGTAGACTCAGCCAGTGATGCCTTCAATGAGCTGGTCAATGTTCTGCCGCCGATGGTGCCGGCCCGAATCCGGTGGGGGCGGGTAGGTAGCTGATATGGCACATTGGATATGTGAGTTGTGTGGTGAGGGCTTCAGGCGGGAGAAGAACGGTAGGCAGAGCACTAACCGCTTTTGTAGTCAGCGATGCTATCACGATTGGCGGAAGGCTCATGGCGTGACCGCTGGGCAATTCGAGAAGGAACATACGCCTTGGAACAAGGGAATGGACGCGGTGCTACCTCAAGCGAAGTTGGACCAGCAGCGAAAGGCAGCATTAGCTTACCATTATCGGCATCGGGACTCAATGTTGGTTCAAGCGAGGCGATACTACGCAGAACACCTAGATGAGATACGCGCACGAGCCAGGAAGTGGAGACAAACGGAGAGGGGGCGTCTGGTTTGTCAATTGAAGACGGCAAGGCGCACCGCCCTAAAGGCAGGCTTGTTGAGCACGCTTACTGAGGCTGAGTGGCAGCGGGTTGTGACCCACTTCGGGAGCTGCTGTGCCTACTGTGGGGCTGACGACATCGCTTTGGCACAAGACCATGTAATCGCCCTGGTGAATGCTGGGGGGTACACCGCAGATAACATAGTGCCGGCCTGCAAGCGGTGCAACTCCAGCAAGCATAACATGGCCTTGGAAGACTGGGCAAGTGGCCGGGGCGCAGGGTTTGTCTTGCCAGATGCGGTGGCCAGCGTCAGGGCGTATCTGGAGATAGTGGGGGCGACAAGTTGATGGCTGACGTGGAGGAGGCCCGCAAGCGCGAGGACGAAACCCGTAGGCGCGACCTGGAGTTTGCGCGCGAGGTATGGAGAGCACTGTGGATCGTGCTCGATGCGCTCGCAAAGAGGTGGGGGTTCGGCTTTGAGGGTCCACTGGAGAAGAGAGTCAAATGAGCACGTACTATGACGGATAGCGGCATCTATCAGATCAAGAATGAGATGAACGGGAAGTCCTACGTCGGTAGCTCTGCAAACGCTCCGCAAAGATGGTGGCAGCATGTTTGCGACCTTCGTCATGGGCGGCACCACAATCAGCGCCTGCAGCACGCCTTTGACAAATATGGCGAGTCAGCATTTGTACTCTCTATCCTGGAGCATGTTGAGGATTCTACGCAACTTGTCCTACGCGAGCAACATTATCTCGACACTCTGAGGCCAGAATACAACATTCACCCTATCGCAAGAAGCCCGCTCGGGGTTCGGCGATCCTTAGAGACGCGTGAGAAGATGAGCGAGGCACGTAGGGGGAAACATCCCAGTGTAGAGACACGCGCGAAAATTAGCAGGGCACTCCAGGGGTGCATTGGGCCTAACTACGGAAAGCAGTTCAGCAACGAGACACGCGCGAAAATGAGTAAGGCGTGGACTCCTGAACGCAGGCAAGCACTGAGTGAGAGGATGCGAGGCAACGATTTTGCGAGAGTAAGCAACGCGTGAAAGTATAGCTAGAACGAACAATTGGATACGGCCTATATGACCTAGTGTCCTAACGGCCCGCGTTTCACGGCTACGCCAACAAGGCCCGCCGTGGGGAGCGGGCTTTTCTTTTGGCTCAACAGAATCAGCAGGAGAACAGGCTGATGGCGTCTGACGAATACCCAAACATCCAGGCGATCCAGGACGATCTCCAGTCCGAGTGGGCGGAACGCGATCTGATGATCGACGAGATGAGACAGCTCAGGTTCATGGAGACGGCCATCGACGTACCCGTTGGCATGGAGACCGAGATCGTCAAAAGCCCAATTGCGCATCAAATCGTCGAGCGCATGGTCGGCACGCTCACCGCAGACCCACTAACCATCAGCGTGCCGCCCGGCAGCGAGCAAGCAAAAGCACAGGAGCAGTCCTCTGTGATGGAGAAGTTTGCTCTAGCTGCTGTCAACCAACTGGAGAAACAGGGCGATGAGGACGTAGTAGACAAGTTCGTGGAGACGCTGATCGCCGATGGACATGGGTGCCTGCGGATGCTCTACGCCGCCCAACTCTGGGGTGGATTCCCTCGCCGCAACCGCAAAGGCCAGGAACCCGAGGCCGACTACAGCCAGCGCGCTGAAGAGTGGAAGCGCGGCAAGCCCCTTCCGATAGCCTGGACCTACTGTGATCCCCAGACAGTGTACCCGATGTGGGGCGACTATGGCCTGTACGGTATCCTGGAGGTAGATGAGCGGCAAGTGTTGACCCTGGACTCTCAGAGGCAGAAGTGGAACGCGGAGAAGCCCGACCTGGAGCGCCTGAGTCGCAGCAAGGGCAAGACGGGTAGCTCGGTCACGTTCCAGCAGTGGTGGACTCCCGATAGTCTGACCTATGCCGTCGAGGGCCAGGTGGTTCATCACACCAAGCATAGATATGGTACACCTCCCTACGCCTATGCGTTGGGTCTGTCCACGGCTTCACGAGACCCGAAGTATATGGCCCTCTCCGTGTTGTACCCTGTCAGGCACCTAATTCCCTACCTAGACCGCGTGCTCTCGCAGAAAGCCAGCGCGGTGCGCATGTGGTGCTGGCCGACAGTCATCTTCAAGCAGCTCATACAGCAGGTACTAAACCCTGACGGCACGTCGGTTCCGCGCGAGATAGAGATAACGCCTGGCAAGATGGTGACGCTCTACGAGAATGAGGACATAGGCTTCCTGACCTGGCAAGGGAACGGCCCCGACGCTGACGAGATGATACAGCTCGTGACCAACATGATAGAGCGGGCTGGTCTCGCCGACTCGATGTACGGGCAGAGTAAGGGAGACAGCGGCTACGCCATCAACCAGCTCATCGCGGCAGCCCGGATGCGCTACAAGCCCATCGTGGCTCACGCTGAACGGGCACTTGAGTCGCAGATATGCTGCCTGTATGACATTATCGAGTACCAGCTCAAACAGGTGCTCCACGTCTATTCCTATGGCAAGACTGGAGGTTGGATCAGCCTTGGCCCCGATGACCTCAAGGGCTACCGACAGGTAAAGGTCAGCCTCAACCCGCTCATGCCTACGGACACCTATGCGCGTAGTAGTCAGGCACTCAACGAAGTTCGCGGTGGGCTGAGAAGCCGGTCAAGCGGGATGGAGATGATTGGCATTGAGCAGCCCGACGAGGAGATGCGTGAGATTCTGAGGGACGGCTGGCGTGCTCGGCCAGAGGTCGCGCAGTTCATGGCGGCAGAAGCGGTGAAGCGTGCTGGCCTGAAGCTGGCCCAGGGGGGCTTGGGCATGAGCAAGCTCCAAGGCGCGTATCCAGAGCTAGCTCCCAGTTTCCAGCAGTTCATCACGGGGCAACTCAACGCCGTGGCCCCGGCGGGTCAGACGGCGGAAGGGATCGGAATGGCCCCGGCGGGCCAGGTGGCGCAGGGCATGGGGACAGCTCTGGGGCAAGGGGCGCAGGGGATTGGAGTGGCTCCGCAGCAGACAGCCCAGCCGTTAGGGGGCGTCCCAGGACAAGGGGCGCAGGCAACACCACAGCTTAGCCCGCAACTGATGCAGGCTATTCAGATGTTAGCTCAAAAACTCGGCGTACAGCCGCAGGTGCTCCTACAGCAACTCATAGCCTATGCACAGCAGAAAGGGATCCCGCTTGAGACGCTTGTGCAGATGTTGCTCCAACAGGTTATGGGTGGCCAACAACAGGGAGCGCCGCAACCGCAGGGGATGCCACAGGGAACGGCTGTGATGGCAGCTCCGGGGGTACAAGCAGCACCCGCGCCGCCGAGAGTGGGGCCAGTCGTTAGGCCATCAGGAATTGCGACGGGCAGGGCACCGGGGACAAGAAGGAGGGGGGCAGAATGAGTCTAACTGACAACAGTAGAGTCGTGGTGGAGATGGGCGTAGAGGAGCTTGATTTCCTGGGAGAGTTCCAGGAATACCTGCTCGCTTGTGGGCATCGGAGCGGAGCATACACATGGGGTGATGTCCTAGAGGCTTATGTGCGCGCTAGGGAACATTACTCCCTACCAGGGGGCGTCAATCTCGTCATACCGCAAGGGCTAGGAGCGGGGCCAGTGGGTGGGACTATACGGCTTCGGAAGTCTAGTTAGAGGGGGAAAGCATGGCTAGATGTCCCAATTGCGGGGGTAGGTTACGGCTCTACTACGACGATCTGGGAGCGGTTGTGGAGTGTGCTTCTGCACCCCAATACAAACCCGAGTCTCGGGAGGGATGTGAGTGGGGGCTGCATCTACATTATGACTGCACGCCCTGGCGGACTGACCTGCTAGAGGCCCTGGAAACTGCCCACCAGAAGCTCATTGATGACGCTCCTACTGTCACCAAGTATGGCACGGCCATCGGCGACGAAGAGGACAACGCGCAGTGGTGGAGAGACAACACCGGCGAGGAATCGTGGTGGGGGGAAGACCGCAAGGCCAGAAAGAGAGAGATGGCTGATGCCCGTGACCAAGTGCAGTAACGGCAAGTGGCGCATCGGGAACGGACCCTGTATGTACACCAGCCAGCAAGCTGCCGAGCGAGCGTACAAGGGCTATCTCGCCACCAGGCGGCAGAAGAAGCGCAAGTAGCCATGCGTGATTTACAGAACGAGCTAGAAGAGATGCTGAACGGCTTTGTAGAGGAGTTGCTGGACGCAGTCAGCTCTATGCCGGAGGCGGCGCAGCCGTTTGCCTCGGTCAAGCTCTCTCCGGAAGAGCAGATGCAACGCTACCAGGAGATTCGAGAGAGTCCTGAACAAGTGGCGCAACTATTCAGGGAGCGAGGGTGGGAGAGCGCGATAGATTACGGCCTGAGTATGGAGAGGCGATTCAAGGAGCGCGAGAATGCCACAGTTGAATAGTGCCGTACTACAGCAATGGCTTCGGAACATGTATCCCCAGGGAGCGGGTCCAACGCCTCAGCCGACGGTTCCGCTCAGGCGGCCGACGGCAGGGCCTGCGGCTATCTCGCCGCTGTTTGGTGGCGGGACGTTGCCCACAGGTGGCACGCTGCCCCCCGTGGCCCCGGCTTCGGGCAGAGGCGTAATGGACCCCTGGGCGCTACGGGCTACGGGCCAGATGCCCACCGTACAGCCAGGAGTAGCACGACAGATACAAGACTGGGCGCAGCAGCAACAGGCCCAGAGCCAGATGACGCGGCAGCTTCAGACGATGGCTCCTGGCGTGCCCAAGGAAGACCTGTGGACTATGTATAGACGCCAGTTGGGATTGGAGCCAGGTCTACAGGAGCCTATGTCCGAGTATCAGCAGGAGATGATGGCCTTCAATCGGATACAAGAGTTGCGTTTGAGAGAGCAGATGGGGGCAACCCAGGCGTACCAGCAGCAAACGCTGGCTCAATCCTCTCAGCAAGCCGCAGCCTCACAAGCGATTCAGTGGGCACAGATGGAGGCCCAACGCCAGGCAGAGGCCGCGCAGTTGGCCCAGAGGAAGCGCGAGATGGGGGCGGGGATTGGACAGGGGATAGCACAGATGCAGGCTCAAACTTGGGCGCAGGGGATGCCATACGCGTTGCCCAAGGGGACGATGTTCGCTCCGGGGTTTGAGCCAGGGGGCGCGGCAAGTGCGCTGGCGAGGATGGGGGGCGCGAGATACACGCCGCAGGTGCTTGCCCCGACTCCTGCACCGAGTAGGAAAGAGATGGAGTCGTGGATCGCGGACGCGATAGCGAAGTTCGGCGGAGGGTAGACGATGCCTTATGACGTTTCAGGCAACTACTATGAGATTCAGCCAGACGGGTCAGTGATTTACAAGAACCCGCCTGCACCTGCGCCTGCTCCTACGCCACAGGCCGCGAGCTATGTGCAGCCCACGACAACCCCCACTTCTCAGGCTGCGCCAGCGACTACCGGGGGCGAAGTCTATGGCGGCTATGCCTGGATACAACAGCTTCTCGATGCGCTGACGCAAGCGGCTGGTCTAGGTCAACAGGCCCAACTCGCCACTGGGTACGTTCAGCCGACGACTACGCCGCCTACCAACGCTGACGCGCTACAGGCGATCTATGAGGCTAAACCAAAGCTGCAAGCTCAACATGCAGAGAAGTATCCCAACTGGTCGGTGACGAAGTACATGCAGCATTGGCTAGAGGAGACTGGCGAGCTAAGGGAGGGGAGAGAGTGGACGGACGAACTCACAGGGCTTACATACGTCAACACAAAGGTCCTGTCTCCTATCGAGTTCGCCATCAGCCACGGAATGATGGAGCCTTTTGGGGATCGTGAAGACTGGGGCGCAAAGGCCACGGGTGAGGTGCCAGAGGGCACGGTCACGCCCTGGGGGCGATGGCCAGAGAAGGAGAAGACGCTAGCGCGAGAGGCATACGAGAAGGGACTTGAGCAGTGGGATAAGCAGTTCCTGCTTGACCAAGGTCTCACCGAGGCACAAATAAACCAGATTCAGGAGAGCATAAAGCTCAACCGCGACCAGTACGACCAAAGCGTGATAGAGTCAAACAGGAACTATCTCCGCGCTCAGGGCCTAGACGATGAGGATGTGCGGCGCTGGGAGGCGGGTCAAGAGCAACTGAAGGATGCAACCGAAGAAGACAAGCGGCGCTGGAACGAGAGCTTTGCCAGGGAGGTGGGGCTGGACGAGGAGGCCACCCGCCAGTTCAATGAGCAGATGACCCTCTCCTACTACGCGGCTGACCAGGCACAGAGCCAGTTTGAGACGGAGCAACTGAGGCTGGCGGGCCTGGGCGAGCAAGCAGCCTATGAGTTCCAGCAGACCCACAACCTTGCCGTACAACAGTTTGAGCGGGGTGGCTACCAGTGGGGGGTGGAGACTGCATTGGGTGCACAACAGCAGGCTCACCAGCAGCGCATGGAGGAGTTGGGGCTTCTTGCCACTCAACGAGGTCCAGAGAACTGGCTACAGTATTCGGCATTGCAGAGCGCCCTGGGAGCGGGGCCACTTCCTGCTTGGCAGCAGGCTTTGATGCAGCAACAAGGACAGGAGTACGTGGCTCCGCAGGCTGAAGGCGTGGAGTTTGGGGGGCCAGCAGCACCGACCTGGGGACAGCAGTACCTACTGCCCCAGCAGATGCAACCAGCAGAGTGGTACGGTATGGAGCCCTCTCAGCAAGCGATGCTCCAGGGCCTCGTAGAGTCACCACAGGCCATTGGCGGGTACGGAGGATATTGGCCTGACTGGATGAATGCTATGAGTCAGAGCTGGGCGACTGGTGGCCCTATCACGGGCATCTCGCAATGGGGTGGATAACGATTCATGCCAACTGACACAACGACAAGGGAAAAGCGGCGGCTCTACAACCAGAAGTGGTATCAGGAGCACAGAGAACAGCGCCTACTTTATATGGAGAGGTATCGTAGAGAACATCCAGAGAGAGTTCGAGCATCAGAACGGAAGTGGCGGGAGGCGCACCTAGACGAGTGCCGAGTACGCCAGCGTGCTTACTACGAGGCTCATGGAGAGGAACTTCGTGCAGGGGCAAGGGAGTATCGGCATGCTCATAAAGAGGAAGTGAATGCGCGCAGCCTAGAATACTACTACCAGCACAAGGAGGAGTGCCAAGCACAAACGCGCAAGTATCGGGAGGAACATGTAGACGAGCTACGAGCTTACGGACAGCAGTATCGTCAGACGGACAATGGGCGCACAATCCACTTACGGAGCGAGAACAAGCGACGCGCGAGAAAGGCTGAGTTGTCTGCCACGCTTACTATTGCTGAGTGGGAAAGCACTTTGTCCTTTTTCGAGAATCGGTGTGCCTACTGTGGTGTCGGTGATGTTCCTCTGCATCAAGAGCACATTGTGGCTCTGGCCGCTGGTGGCGGCTATGTGGCGCAGAACATAGTGCCGGCCTGCAAGCGGTGTAACTTGAGTAAAACCAGCACACCTCTTGCTGAGTGGCTGACTGGTCGTGGTGCGGCGTTTGTCTTACCAGATGCCATCTCCAACATTGAGGCATACATAGGGAGTGTAGAGACAGCCCAATGAAATGGTATCAATGGGAGTCAGAGGAAGAGCATAGAGATCGCCAGCGGCGTGGGGGGCCGACGCTTCAGCCACAGCCTGCCTACGCACCGCCGCAGCCTACCATTGCGCCAACACCACAGCCTGCGCCTATGCCGCAGCCAGCACAACCCGGCGGCCTGCAAGTTCCCCCTTGGGCCTCTCAGCTCTGGCAGAACATCCAGCAGCAGGCACCCCAAGCGTTGCAGCAGTTTCGCGAGCAGGTGCCGAGTTATCGAAGGGTCCTTGAACCGATACTGGGTACGGCAGAGATAGGGGCCAGGATGCTCGGTGGCGTGACAACGCCAGAGCAAGTGCAGGCCGAATACACTGCGCGAATGCGGGAATGGGCACAGCAGCCAACGGTGCAGGTTGGGCCGTTCCCGACAACCGGAGGCCCCGCACAACCCTGGGCGCAGATGGCAGCAGCCCAGCCTGTGACGCAAAAGGTTCTGGATGTAGCGCACCAGGTCTTGGGGACGCCCTATCGGGCACTAGGCCAGCCTGTTATGGGGGCAACTTGGGGTGCGGCGACAGGGCAGATACCCCAGGAAGAGTTCGCCACAAGGATGTCGTTGTTCGGAGCAATGGGGCCTCTAGCCTTTCTGCATCCTCTCGATGCCCTAAAAGACCCCAGCGAGATACCGCATCAAGTCAGGGAGACCTGGGAGAAGTACACGCAGATACAGCAAAAGGCGAATCCCGCTTGGCAATTCTTCTCTGGGATTGTAGCTGATCCTTTGACCATCGCTGCCATAGCACTGTCGGGGACCCCAGCAGGTGCCCCTGTCACCATCGCCAGGCGAGCCGCGTACACTCTCTACGCTGCTACCGCTTCACCTGAAGAGCTGCTCCAAGTGGCAGTGACTCAGGGCCTGTTCGCCGCTGGTGCTTCCATTGCCAAGCAGTTGGAGATAACGGACAAGTTTCGCTGGGCCTATCGCATTGCTGGCCGTGACCCCCGCGATGCCGCCTATGACGAGTATCTGACGCAGGTAGGTAAAGTCGCCAAGGACTTCCCCGGAGGCCCAGAGCAGGTGCGGACAGTTGGTCGTGCCGTCTTCTATGGAGAACCATGGCCCGAAGACGTAGACCCACAATGGTCGGGCCGCATGATGGCTGGAGCTAATGGTGCCATAGAGCAAGCGACCTTGCGGCAGGCGGCAGCCATGCGTGCCATTGAGTATATTGACCCCCAACTCAACTGGCTGGGACAGCTGCTCAGGAAGTGGAGCGGTGGAGTCGCCCCAGAAGGGGTTGAGCCAGCAGTGCCCCCGGCGATTGGAGCTATCCCCGCTGACGTGCAGAGAGAGGTGGCAGAAGGTCTCGGCGAGACCTACCGGGTGAGCACTAGCCCGCAGGACATCGCGCAGTACAACGCAGAGCAAGGCGGCCTGGGTGGGGCTTTGGAGCGCATAGCGCAGCGCATGAAAGACCTCGGCCACGGCTTCCTGGGCGATGTGCTCAGGGGCGAGGTTGGTGCGGTAGTACCCGAGGAGCTAGTGCCGGGGAAGGCGGAAGTACCAAGCCCGATGCGCCCCCAGGATATGTCCTATGATGAGTTCAGGGCTGCCTACATGCGCAATCAGCCATGGGCTGCGGAAACGTGGAACGATGCTCGTGAACGAGGACTGAGAGCTGATTACTTAGTCCGAGTTAGAGACGCGATCCAGCGCGGGGAGGTACTGTCTGAAAAGGTGCTCGAAGAGCACCCCGAGCTCCCCGGTCTAGCCGAACGCTATGGCGTGGCCCCCGCAGAGCCTGTTGCGCCAGAGGTCGCTCGCCCAGGGCGCACCTCCCCAACCGAACTCGAATGGGTGAAGAACAACCTGCGGCAGGGCGGTATAGAGCTTTTGCCCCAGGGCGAGACCAGCCCCATGATGCTGCCAGACGGCACGCCTTTCAAGCCGTCGGCCCCAAGTGGACTGCCGGTGCATTGGCAGGCGGCCATAGATGCAGGCTACGTCACCAGAGAAGAGCTAGAGCTTACGGAGGCATCGAACGAAGCTGTCGTCAACGGCTTGCTGAAGAAGGGCTGGCTTCGCTGGAAGGCCAAGGGCCTCTGGGAAGTATGGGACACATCGGATGACAAGCTGCGGATCGTAGAGATGGGCCTGGCGCAAGACGCTCGCACGGCAAAGGCAGGGGCCAGCATCTACATCGACGTGGCGAGCGAGAAGACCGTCTACGAAACCAGCTTTGACGCCCTAGAGCGAGCAGGGGGGAACCTGCGAGAAGCCCTACAGGGGGCCAAGCGCACGCCCTACGACCCAGCCGAGCCGATGGAGTTTGAGATGCCCGCCGAGGCAGTCCCCGCTGGGCCGTCCGCGCCCCCGGCGGCCAAAGAGCCGTGGGAGATGACGCGAGGTCGACACGTAGAAGTTATCGTCAGTGCCGTGCAGGAAGACATAACACGTGGCAAAGAGTACCTTATTGGTAGCCACGAGAGGCAAATAAGACTGACCAATCCTGCCCAAATGAGAGCGAAGAGCGGCGTGGCCGAAGTATACGGCGGGAGGAGAGCTGGAGTAGCGGACTGGCTGACGATTCCCGATAACACGCTGGACAATTGGGCTGAGAGATTGGGGATTGCGCCACTTGGCGGGCCAGAAGGTAGGTTCGCAAGGACAGAACGTGCTCTCTCCGAGGGCGAGTCCCTTCGCCCCGAAGTCCTAGCCGAGTACCCCGAGCTGGCGGAGAAGTACGGGGAGGCAGTAGTGCCGGAGCCAGTGCCCACGCCGCCTGTCGCGGAGGCCGCGCCACTAGCCCCCGAACTGCCCGCCGAGATACCGCCGACACTCTCTGCTCTTCTGGACAAGGCCGAGGAGACGGGGAAGCGCAGTTGGCGCAGGACTGGGGAGAGCGCGGAGTTTGAGGCGTACCGACTGCTGAGGCAGATGGCCAAACGGGGCGAGGCCACTCAGGAGGGCCAGGAGGTTACTTACGAGAGCGACAGGGGCACGTTGGCCATCATCGGCTCATACACTAACGATGTTCCGTCGGCAACGGTGACATTCACGCCGAGGGCGGAGGTAGCACCAGAGGCCCCCGCACCAGAGGAGCTACAGCCTTGGGTTGAGGAGTGGCCAGAGACAGCCGCCGCGGACGCAATGACGGAGGAGATTCAGCGGGAGCAGCGAGAGATAGAACTGGCAGAGGAGGAGGAGACGGGCTTACGGGCACGGTATGGGGAACTAGAGGAGCCACCAGAACTGCCCGAAGTCTCTATAGAAGCTATGGAACCAGTCTATCGTGGGAGTATAGAGCGTGTCCGCTCAACCATGAAAGACAGGCTGGATTACCCCGAAGAAGAGATAGCTCTCAAGGGGATTGAAGATGCTCTAAATGAGGTACGCAAACAGCGGGGGGATCAGCCGATAGATGCCGCTCTTCTGCGTGAGGTCTTAGAAGGCCCGCTTAATCTAGCCAAGCCCAAGACAACAGATAGCTTGTCAGATGTCCTCAGTAGGATGTGGCCTTATGTCCGTGTTCCGTATGCACCTGCGCTATTGGAAGAATTAGGTGTATACGAAGATTGGCACGCCTGGGGTAGCCGACTAGAGAAAATCGTCGCCTCGGAGGGACAAGGGGATGCTTCCATCGCTCGGCTACGGCAAGCAGCAGTGAATGCTGACGAAAGAGCTGCTGTCATTGCAGACCTGGGCGGTTCTGCCGAGTTGGTGAAGCACGCGAGAAAGCAAGGCGCAGTCTTCTTGAACGCCGCAAACATACGTTTGGAAGGCATGAAGACCTCGCTCGCTAGCCGCAGAGAAGCCGAGAGAGAACGGGAGGCGGAGCATCTTCAGAAACTTCAGGAGAGTTGGCAACCTCCTGAGAAACTGCCACGTGGCTCAGTCGGGGCGTGGGAGGGGATGATTCTGGAGCGTGGCCGTTTTCTTGCCGACGGCTTTATGATACTCGATAGTGAGCAAGCCCGTGCAATCAAACTCCTAGACCAGATTCGAGTCCGCCTAGCAAAAGGCCGAGGAGAGCCAAGAGCGCAGGATGTAGGGAAGAAGCTGTTTGACCGCCTCGTCTCAGAGGCCAACCAGCCCCTAGAACCCTTGGGCCAGATAACACCAGAGGGCCAGGAATTGACCGCAGCATTCGCCTTTGATGATGGTCAGTTGATAGGTTTGGACCCCAAGCGGCTAGGTCTTATCTATACCCTGACTCACTTTGACCAGGTAAAGGGAACAGAACCCAATAATCCCGTGGTTCTCTACCGCGAGGGAACTCCCGCTGCTATCCTGATGCCTATTCATTATGACCGTGTTACCCTTCCTTCGGTGGACTTTCTGCGAGACATACTGGCCCGCCATCGAGAGGGTGCGGTACTCCCAGTAAAGCCCGTGCCAAAGCCCCGTCCCCAGCAGGAAGCAGGGCGGATCGCCACCGAGCGATTGCGGGAGTTGCTGGCTGCAAATCCAGAGGGAGTGTGGATTCCAGCACAGGCGCGAATCAAAGTGGGGACACGCGACTACTTGGTGAACCAGCCGGATATTCTGAGGATGTTGGGCGCGGAAAGTCTGGGCGGGAACCGTTGGAGACTAGCTCCAACTGTAGAACCCGCAGCCGTAGTGCCGCCTGCTGCGGAAGTCCCAGCGGTTGCGCCAGAGGCGGCCCCCAAACCGCTCTGGGAGATGAATCCCATAGAATTGGAAGAAGCTGCTACGCTGGCTAAGCACGCGGAGGTTGACGTTGAAGCCCGCATCTTTGGTGCGGAAGGAGCAAGGCGCTATGCAGCCCTTCAGCGACGTGCTAACAGCGCCACGGCTAGCCGCGAGGCTGTTGAGGAAGCCGATGCGCAAATTGAGCGCATGGAAGCTGGTCTTACTGAAGCACAACGTCAACGCTTGTTCGGTCTGACCGAAGTGGGATACACGCTTGACGAGGTCGAAGACTACAGGGATGCACTTGGATTGTTGGACTTCGATTCCCCGCAGGCTTTAGGGCGCTCTCTGGGGCGTGTCCTGACCCAATTGCCAGAGACCCTCGACCCTACGGCGATGGCACAGCCGGAACGCATAGCTTATGCGCAGATGCGATATGCCTTCCAGTTTGTGCAGGAAAGGGGATGGGACACAGGCGTTGTTTCAGAGGCGGCTATTAGAGCGGCTGGTGCTCGCTTCCCTGACCCTGAAGATGCTAGGTATATGCTACAGCGTTTCCTGCGTTCTGAAGCTCGGCCACTTGTACCGGCCCTCCTACCCGCGCCGGTTGCGCCAGAGGCGGCACCGCCTATCGCAGAGGCAATGCCAGTAGAGGCCCGTGTTAGGCGAACCCCGATGGAGCGCGTGCAGGTCACTGACGAGATAGCTAGCTTGCGGGCACAAATCAGTCGCAGCACTAACCCGACGGACAGATTCTTCCTGGAGAAGATGCTAGACGACAGCCTTGAGGCTCAGCGTCGTGGTGTGAAAGAACTTACGCGGCCTGTTTCCTCACGACCCGAAACGGGTTATGACCGCCTTGAGATAGAAGGTGTCTCGTATGAGGCACCTAGCACCATGACAGGTCAGGAGGTGCTAGATGCTGTAAGACAAGGCCGAGTGACAGAACTGCCCCAGGCACCGCCAGTCGAGGCCGCGCCTACCACTCCCGTAGCTCAAGCCGTAGCCCAGCTACAGCAAGCCGTCCAGCAACTAGCGGGGGTGCTGACGCCTGCACCAGTGGCTCCCGCCGAGGCGGTTCCAGAAGTAGCAGTGCCAGAGGCAGTTACACCTGCGGCAGCAGCTCCGCCAGCGGTTCCGCCAGAAGAGCCACCAGTTGGGCCACCAGAAGCAGAGGAGGCAGAACCAGTAGCAGCGGGAGAGGGCTTGCCACCGGATACAGTTCAGCCTGGCGAGTCCGTTGTGCCCCTGCCACCACAGGAACCAGGACAGATTGTTGTCCCCCTTCCTGACTATGACACCATAGCTGGGCAGATGTTCCGGCCCGACGCCATGCGCCGCTTTGCGCAACGGGCAGCACAGAAGGGCAAGGCTCTGGAGCGAGTAACGCGTTGGGTGAGTCCGGCGGCGTTGGCCGAAGACCCCTTGAGCCAGGCACTCATCTCCTACCACGTCACTGAGGACGCGGCCCAGTCCGCAAAGCGATTAGCACTTGCCCAGTTGCGGGTCGTGGGCAAAGACATCCGCACAGACAAACAGGCACGGGCCATTGGGATCACCCCCTTGAGTCCTGAATACGGCTTGGCGATAGGCGACGTGCTACAGTGGCCGCATCATTATGAGATGACAGAGGCGCAAAGACAGAAGGTCAAGCTGGCGCGGCGCATAGTGCGTGAGATGTCGGCACTATTGAAGGCAGAGGGCGTGCCATTTAGGGAACTCGGCATCCCAGAAGGCGGCGAATACTTCCCTCGGTTTGTGGAGGCTGTGGCTGGAGCCGAGAAGGAGATTAGGGCGAGGGTCGTTGGTGGCAGGGTAGGCAAGAAGCAGCCATTTCAGAGAGCGCGTTTCTACGAGACGATGGAAGAGGGTATCCAGAAGGGAGTGACCTACGCTGGCGATTTGGAGCAGATAGTTGGCCTCTACCTTGACTCAGGGTACAAGGCCATGAACGATCTACGTCTTGCTAGGATAGTCAAGCCACTAGGTGAGACCATCACCGAGCGCATCCCAACCCCGATTAGGATAGCGCGGGAGAAGGCTATCCTGGGGAAGCGGGCACTGACCAGACTTGACCAACTCATCAAGCGCACGCGTCGTGGGGAGGATGTCCCTGACGCTTCGATTCGGGCCATTGCCGCAATCAGACCCGATCTTGCTGAGGAGTTCCGTGCGGCCCAGTCGGAGATTCGAGAGATGGCCGTTCCGACTGGTCGTGAGGTGTTTCAGACATGGCCCCGTCATCCCTTAGAGCTACGACTACAGGGTGAGTTGACCAGGGTGAACGCAGACCTTGCCTCAGCGAAGCTCGCCCATGCCAAAGCCAGGGAGCGAGCGGCAACGGCAAGGGCAGGGGTCGAGGGATACATCTGGCATCCCGCCTTCTCTGGGCGGATATTCCCGATCGAGGTGACGGACAAGGTAGAGCAGGCTTTGAGGCCCCAGACCAACGCCTTCTTGAGAGCTACAGGGTCTGTTTCGGGAGCCGTTCGCACCCTGGGCACCGCCATGGACTTTTCGGCTCCAATGATACACGGACTGCCTATGCTGGCCCGCAATCCGAAGGTCTGGGCAAAGGCGACACTGACCCACTTTCAGGCGTTTGTGCATCCGCAGACCCTCGAACGCTACCTTGTAGCCAACTACGATACTCTCAAGGAGATGCTGGCTCATCGGGTGGACATAGGGCCAAGCGAGTTCTATGAGTCTCTGGAGCAGGGAGGGTTGCTGACGCGGGTTCTGCCCAAGATCGTAACGCAACAGGTCTTTGGCCGATTTGGGACATCGTTCAATGCGTGGGGATTAGTGGCACGGGTTGAGTTCTGGAAGGCCATGCACAGGACTGCCGAGCGTGCTAACGCCCTACCGGAATTGGGCGAACTCATCAACCACATGACGGGCACGCTCTCCACCAGGGGCCTGGGCGTGAGTCCGACGCAGAGGGCAGGGGAGAGCGGTGTACTCTTCTATTCGCCGCGATACACCAGAGCAGCGGGAGCACTCATACTCGATATGGCGGGTTTCTGCAAGCCCAAACCAGAACCGCTGGCTGCTGGTGCATCGGAGGAAGAGCGAGCGGCAGCCGAGGAAGAAGCCGACCGCGTCTACCAGGCTAGCCGATGGAAGGCGGGCGAGGCCCTGCGAACGCTGGCGTCGTTGGCAATGGGGGGCCTGGCATTACACATCGCTGTCTCCAAACTGCTGGGCCAAGAGCCGAACTTAGACCCCGAACAGGGCAAGTTTATGACCGTGAAGGTAGGCGATGCGCATGTGGGGCCTGGTTCCATCTGGACATCCCTGGTGCGACTGATGGGCGAGATATACGAGACGGCTACGGAGAATCCAGAGGGTTTTGTGAGTCTGAGTGGCAGCGCCAATCCATTCTTGAGGTGGTTTCGTAGCCGCATCGCTCCAGCTCCTGCTCTGGCCTGGGACTTGGCGACCAAAAGGACGTGGCTGGGCGAACCCCTGGAGACGCCAACGCAAGTTCTCGCCCACGTTGGCAGTCGGCTCCTTCCCTTCTGGCTCGAAGAGTACCTGATGCAAGAGGAGAACCCAGGATGGGAAGGTCTGCCAGGACAGTTGGCGGGACTACGAGTTTGGGGTCTTTCTCCTTGGGAACGACAACATGAACTCGAAGAGGAACTAGCCCAGGAGGTCTACGGCCAGACCTGGACGGAACTGAGCCGAGCCAAACAGGAGGGATTGCGAGGCGCATATCCGCTTCTACAGAAACGAACGGAGCGAGCACGGGAAGTTGGGGTGCAGCGTGGCTACGAAAGCTCTATCTTCTGGCAGGAGGTTGAGCAGCAACGGAAGCCTATGGAGACCGAGATAGAGCAGTTGAATGCGGCCATGAAGAGCGGACAACTTACGGGAAACGAATACCGCGAGCGGTTGCAGGCACAAGAGATGCTGATGGCTATGGTGCCCAAGCAGCTCAAGGCTACCGCGAGGTACAAGGACCTGCCCATCACGGAACAGGAAAGGTGGGAAGCACAGGGCAAGAAGGGTGCGCCACCTGAGCCGGAGAATCTGACCGATCTTTTCATGGATGCGTACTACGGCGTGCCCGATGCTGTCCGTGACCCAGACACGGGGCTGGTGGATGCGGGTGACGTGGTGCGCCGCAGAGAAGAGGTGAAGCGGTACTATCCGCCAGAGGTTGTGGCGGAGGCGATGGAGTACATCAACAGACGGCGCAACCCTGAGTACGTCCAGGCCCTTGAGTTGTACCGCCAGTACATGGCCATTCCGCAGTACATAGGCTTGACCGACGAACAGGCTGACATGGCTAACACGGCGATACGCAAGCACAGGTCGCTGAGGAGAGCCAACCCCTATATTGACAGCGAAGTGACCTGGGCCGTCTACGCGCAGCAAGACCCTGAAGGCACGTACTATGGCCGGATGGCAGCAAAGTTGCGCAACCCAGAACGGCGGTACTTTTGGGCTATGCACCCACTTCTGTCCCGATACTTTGGCGACGTATCTGGAGAGGAATTGGAGATGCTGGGGGAATACGCCTCGATGGGCACAACCCCAGGCTTCTCACCCGTCGGTATGTGGGCGCAGGCGATGGGGCAGCCCAGCTTTGCACAGTCGCCGATCCAGATGTGGGCCAGGGCAGGGCTAGGATAACTCAGAGCAAGAAGAGTCCTTATCAGACAGTAGTCGAGTGACTATCACACAAGGAGAAAAGAAATGGCAAGCAACTTCAAGATAGCGGATGCTTTTGTCAACGCAGCGGTAGATGCAGCACTTGCACTGCTCAACAGTGGGAAGCTGCAAATCTATGACGGCACCCAGCCAACCGATGCGGACACGGCTGTTGGTGCTCAGGTGAAATTGGCCGAGCTGACCTGGAACGCCACGGCTTTTGCTGGGGCCGCAGATGGTGTGGCGGAGGCCAACGCCATCACTGCGGACTCGGCTGCTGACGCAACGGGGACGGCGGCCTGGTTTCGGGCACTCACGAGCGCGGACGGGAAGATGTTCGACGGCACTGTGGGCACTTCGGGCTGCGACCTGAACATCAACAGCGTGGCCATCCAGATCAACGCTGCGGTGTCATGCACGGCGTTCACGTTCACCATGCCGCAAACGGCCTAGTCTAGTGTGGGCCAGGTTCGCCTGGCCCCAAGAGAGAATGAGGGATGCCTTTGTCCGGCTCGTGTAAGGACGTAGGTGATGGCTAACTGGGTTCGGGAAATCCTAGAAGCGAATCCTGACCTGGCGGCGTTGCCCGTTGCAAAGCGGGCACGTCGCAGTCTGCATCTGCGCCGTCCCGACGGCAAGATTCTGGGCCTGTTCACGGGCGCACCCTGTCACTATCAGGACGACCAGGGCCAGTGGCAGGCCCTGGACACCATGCCCTTGTACGACGTGGGGCGTGGTCTGTGGTACTGCCCTGGCCTGAACGTGGTCATCACGGGCGAGGGCGTGGTGCGCCTGGGCGACTACAGTCAGTGGACGAAGCGCATCGGGCTGTTCAGGCCCAGCACGATGGAGTTGCTGGCGACGCGCGACGTGCCTTTGGGACAGAGGGAGGGCGACGCGCTGGTTGCCGAACGCGACGAATGGCGCGTGGAGCGGCGGATCACGGCTACGGGCTACCGCGAATTGCTGACCCTGAAAGTCAGGCCCGACATTCCACAGGCACAGGTGGGCGACTTCCTGGTTCTGGAAACGCTGGTGGGCGGCGTCACTCTGCCGAACGGCTGGGTGGAGGGCGAGTATGCTATCTCTGAGCATTGGTCGCCTATGCCAGTGGCCTGGGACGCGAACGACGAGCCACTGACGTGCCGCAGATACTGGCGAGACGGAGTGCTCTACACCGGCATCCCCGTGACCGAACTGGCCCACGCCGTGTACCCGATAACCATAGACCCCGACTTCACGGGCAGCACGGCGGATGGGATGGTCTATGGTAGCAATGCGGATTATGCTACTGCGAGGAGCACCGCATCC
>Ga0307379_10003979_pt1 | contig 21232 bp, 27 predicted proteins | sample UN2MG_FD_202237 | JGI IMG/M metagenome (GOLD analysis project Ga0307379, IMG submission 202237) | Soil microbial communities from Risofladan, Vaasa, Finland - UN-2 | ecosystem: Environmental > Terrestrial > Soil > Coastal area > Acid sulfate soil | place: Finland: Risofladan, Vaasa | collected... | reverse complement strand
TTCGTGCGCCAGGCCGGCGCCATGTACCTGACCGACACGCGCGAGCTGGCGAAGTCGACCAGCCTGGTGATCGTTCACCGCGACGGCCGGCAGTTCGCGTTCAGGCGCGAGGACCTGCTGGCCTGCCAGGCGGTGACGCCATGAACGGGCCGGCGATCGACACGCACAACGAGCGCATCAACTTCGGCAAATACGTCGGCGAGCTGTGGACCCGGCTTCCGGTGTCCTACCTGAAGTGGATCATCACGACGCAGGCGCGCGACCATGAAATCGCGACCGCCGAGCTGGCGCGCCGTGGCATACCGCTGACCGACGACGGAATCGAACTAAGCGCGCACGCGATCGACAGCGCCAGCCTGCGACTGTGGGCCGAGTACCTGGGCAACAAAGCCGAGAACGAGGGCCTGCACCGCTGGCTGAAAAGGATCACCGCCGAGGCGCTGGCCGGCGGCGAAGTCGACGACCGCAACCGCGTCGTGTGGGAGGGCCGGGTCCTGTTATGCCTGGAAGTCACGCCGCTGGTCACGATCGTGAAAACCTGCATGATCCAACACAATACCGGATAGCAAACCGCTGCACGCTATGCGACAGTAACCGACCAAAACACCGACAGGAGAACAAAATGCGAACGATCGAACAACAGCTGGCCGACGTGCCAGGGACCGACGACGAGTTCCACGTGGAACCAGTGACCAACGAGGAGCGCGAGGAAAACGGACAAGGGCAGCTGCTCGAACGGCCAACGCTCGGCCGCCAGGTCACGACTAGCCGCGCGAACTCGCCGGCCGAGGTGATCGAGCAGGCCGGCCGCGGATCCGCGGTCGCTGAAATCAATCCGCTGGCCATGCTCGCGACCGCGCTCGAACAAGGGCACGACGTCGAAAAGCTGGGAAAGCTGATGGACCTGGCCGAACGCTACGAGGCGAACCAGGCGCGCAAAGCCTACGCGCTCGCGATGTCGCAGTTCCAGGCAGACTGCCCGCCGATCGTCGAGAACAAGGTCGCCTACGTGAACACCGACAAGGGCAACTACTCGTACAGCTACGCCGACCTCGACGCGATCATGTCCGCGATCCGGCCGACGCTGAAAGCGTGCGGCCTGTCGGTTTCGTTCGACACCATGATCAGCGACGACGGCAAACAGATAACCAGCCTGTGCCACGTCATGCACGCCGCCGGCCACAAGGAAACGACGCGATTCGTCTGCCCGGTCGACCAGGCGCTGCGCATGAACGACTCGCAGAAAATGGGCAGCGCGAACAGCTACGCGTGCCGCTACAACGTCCTGAACGCGTTCGCGCTGACTGCCGGCGAGGACGACGACGGCGCTGCCGGCGATCGCAGCCGCGGCGCACCGCCGCCACCGAAAAAGACCGACGTCGACGAGTTCTTTCCAATCGGCAAACATAAGGGCCAGCCGTGGGATCAGGTGCCGCTCGACTACCTCGAATGGGCGGTGGCTAACCTGACCGAGAAACCCGACATCGTGGCGCGCTGCAAACAGCAAATCGAGTTGCGCAGCGACAGCCAGGAGGCCGAGCCGGCCGCCGAGGAGGGCCAGCTGACGCTGGCCGAGTGCGCGCGCACGATCACCGGCATGAAACACCATTCCGAGCTGGTGAAATTTTGGGACCTTGTGCCGGATAAATTTCGCACCAGCCTGGCCAAGTTCTACGAGACCAGGCTCGGCGAGCTGTCCGGCAAACCAGCGCCGGCAAAGGACGACGACGCGCCGTTTTAATGGCATAGTTTTGGCGGCAGCTGCAACAGACCCAGGCGCGTGACGCGCTTCGCGGCTGCCGCCGTTTTACAACCGACAGGAGCAAAACCGCATGGACATCAACACGCAGGAACAGCTGGCAGTCACCGAGCTGCAACCGATCATCAAGCACACCACCGCATACGTCTGCACGATCGACGGCCTGGAAATTCACGACGACGAGACGCTGGCGCTGGCCGGCGACCTCGACAAAGACCTGAACCGCTACCGCATGAAACTGGAGGACAAGCGCACGTCCCTGGTGCAACCGCTGAACAAGGTCGTGAAGGACATCAACGAGCTGTTCAAGGCGCCGCGCGATCGGATCGACGAGCTGCGCGGAAAGCTGAAAAAGAAAATGGTCGGATATATAACGCGCATGGAACAGATCGAGCGCGAGAAAAAACGCCAGGAGGCCGAGGAGGCACGGCAGCGCGAGGAGCGGCTGCGCAAAGCGGCCGAAAAAGCCAAGGCGCAAGCCGGCGAGGACGCGGCGCCGATGATCGAGGTACTGGAAAAGCAGGCCGCCGCCGCTGCCGCCGCGCAAGTCGCGATCCCGGCAGCTCGCAGCGCGCCGGTGCGCGGAACCAGGTCGAGCGTGTCCACCGTGAAAACGTGGGTCGGCGAGGTCGTCGACGTGAAGGCCGCCTGCCTGGCGGTCGCCGAGGGCCGCTTGCCGGCTGGCCTGGTGAGCTTCAGCCAGTCGGACCTGAACGGCCTGGCGCGGGCGCTGGAAACCGAGAAAACCGTCGACGGCATCAAGTACAGCCAGAAAATTTCGGCAGGTGTCCGGTGACGTCCGGCTCGTTCGACGCCGCGGTGCTTCGGGAGCTGACCGCCGAGCGTGACCGCTACGAGGAGGCGCTGGAGCGTGTTCACGCTTGGTCCCGCGCGTATCCGCTGAAGGTGTTCCCGGAGCCGAGCAAAGAGGACTGGAAGCACGCCGACGAGGTCCTGCAGCGCGCCGGCCTGCACGGCATCACCAGGTACAGCGCCAGCAACATGCGCCACGTCGTCGAAGGCGTCGCTAAAATCGTCGCCACCGCGCTGCGCCGTGAGGTGCAACCGTGAGCGAAACCAACGGACAAAAGCCAAAACGCAGGCAGCCGACCGAGGAGCAGATGCGGCTCGCGCAGCTGGAAAACCGGGCCCTGTTGCTAACCGATCGCATCGAGGCCCTGGTCGCTGTCGCCGGTATGCTGGAGCGCCAGGCGATCGAAAACCTGACCGCGTTCAATTTCCAGGTCGAGGAGTCGAACCGGATCGAAACCACGCTGCGCGACTTATGCGCTGCCGTCTCGGAACACGTTCGACGCGGGCGCCACGGCACCGCCGTGCCGGAACACCTGGCGCCGTACCTGGAAAAAGGGCTGCTCGAGCTGAAGCGCAGACAGGACGCGCGCGACGAGGCCATGGCGCGGATCAAGGCGCTGCACGCCGGGGAGACAAAGCAATGAACAACGCCGCACTTATTCGATCGGGCGGCCTGAAATCCGACCAAGTGCCGCCGCAGGCCGATATGTTCGCCGAGGCGCTGCCGAAACTGAAGTACGGCACGACCGTCGGCCTGACAATCCAGGAGGCGTTCGACGAGTTCCACCGCCGCAACCCGCACGTCTACGTCATGCTTTCCAAAATGGCCAGGGCGGCGAAAGCGGCTGGCCGAACCAAAATCGGCATCGGTATGCTGGTCGAGGTTATCCGCTGGGATTACCTGGTGAACACCGACCACGACGAGAGCGACTTCAAAATCAACAACAACCACCGCAGCCGCTACGCCAGGCTCCTGGAGCAACAGGAGCCCGAGCTGGCCGGAATGTTTGAGACCCGCAAGCTGCGATCATAGGAGGCGGCATGATTAGCAACAACAAGCGATGGCTGAAGCGCCGGCGCGATCCTGGCGACTACCTCGACCCGCGGCCCGAGTTCTGGCTGGCGTTGTTTCTTGTTTTGTGGCTGTGGAGCTGGCAGCCTACGTTTTAGACGTCCGAGACGTCCGGCCGCCTGGTTCAGACTCCTGTCGGTGTTCTGTCCACAACCCAGGCGGCTGTTTTTATTTCGTCTTTTCGATCAGGTGGCGAATGTCGACCAGGGCCCTGGTGACGTTGTCGTTGTGCGCCTGGAGCTGCTGGTCGTGCTTGTCGAGGATCGCCAGTATCTCGCGCCGCTCCGCTGACCGCCGGCCGTGTTCAATATCAGCGAGCTGGTCGCGGTGATTTGCCGCTTGTTCCAGCAGCGTGAACTTTTTGTCGAGCATTAGCAGCCAACGCAGCATAAACAGCACCAGGACGACGGATCCGCGCGCGACGTAGTCGAGCAGGAGCAACACAAAATTCTCGGAAAGCATACGCGCACCCGTTCAGCTGGACCAGACAGAAACCGCAGGATATAGCAGAACGGGAACCGATTCCCAGCTACGCCGGCCGGCATTGTTGCGCGAATTGCGACGTTGGACTATTCTCGGCCGGCAATATCACCGAGGGCGGGCCGCGTGTATCAATTCGGGACCAAAAGCGAAAAAGAGCTGAACGGCGTCCGCGACGACCTGGTCCGCACAACGCGCCGCACGTTGACCCTGTCGCCGATCGACTTCGCCGTGTTCGACGGCTTGCGCACCGACGCCGAGCAGGCCGAGTACGTGCGCACCGGCGTTTCCAAAACCATGAACAGCAAACACCTGATCCAGCCGGACGGCTTCGGCCATGCGGTCGACCTGGTGCCGTACATCAACGGCAAGCTGCGCTGGGAGCTGCGACCCTGCATCCTGATCGCCGAGGCGATGCACGAAGCCGCCACCGAGCTGGCCGTGCCGCTGATATGGGGCGCGATATGGGACACGCCGTTCCTGGAGCTGGATCGCGCCGACCTGGAAAACGAGGTCGAGCGGTACAAGGAACGCCGGCGAGCCCGCGGGAAAAAGGCGTTTATTGACGCGCCGCACTTTCAAACAATCACGTAGGGGAACCGCTTGGTACTTCGCAAAATGAAAATCGAAATAGCCGCCGCAGTCCTGGCGCTGATTCTGCTGGCTTTTGTCACCGCATCGCACGCCAGTGACGACGACGACTACGGCGGCACGACCACGATCGACGTCGCCAACACGAACAGCAACACCAGCAACGCGAGCAACGAGCTGCTGAACAACATCGGCGGCAATTCGACGCGCAGCCTGGCGCTCGCCGGCGGCAACCTGGGCGACGTCGACATCGACAACGGCGCGTGCCTGGGCTCGACGCAGTACAGTGTTTTCGTGCTGTTCGCGCGGCAGTCCCTGCAGCGTGATTTGCTTTGCGTCGCGGACAATTACGACCGCAAGGGCGCGCACGACCTGGCTGCCCAGCTGCGCTGCAAAGTGAAGGAAATCGCCGCGCTGGACTACGGATCCCTGGGCCTGACTTGCGTCCAGGCCAACCGCTTCGAGCAGGAACCGGAGCCGGCCAGCGTACCGCCGCCGCTGCTGACCCTTGTCCCACCGGACATTGACGAACATCACCAGGACGACGACGACCTGATTCACGAAACCGCCGGACAGCTTGCCGAGCTGAAAGCCGGGCTCGAGCGCGAACGAACGGCGCGCCAGGCGTATGCCAGAAAAGCGCAGCAACAGGCCCAGGCCGACGCGGACTACAGCCGCCAGGTCCTCGAACAGCTGAAAACGATCGACCAGGAGGGCAACCAGTGAACCCGGATAAAATCAAGGCGTGGGCCGGCGCTCTAATTGCGATAGGCGGCGTCTGCGCGCTGTCGTTTTGGGGCGTGCCGTATTACATCGGCACCCAGGTGCGCATGCACGTGACCGACGAGCTGAAGCAGCAGGCCGTCACCGAGGCCGTCGACGCCGTCGAGGACCTGGCCACAACAAACAGGGCAACGCTGAACGCAATCAACGAGCAGCTGGGCCGCATGGAAGCGGCGCAAATCAGGCGCGACGAACTGTTCGCCGCTTATCTCGAACGCCAGGCAGCGAGGGCCGGACAATGACCGAGACGACTTTCCTCGAAACCTACGGCACCGCGGTCGAGGCGTTCCTGGCCTTGTCCGGGCTGGCGCTTCACATGGTCATGAAGTGGGCCGAGTATCGCCAGGAGGTCGCAAAAGTCGGCCTGAAAGCGTTCGCCCTGGAGGAGTTTCCGGCGCAGACCGCGGTCGCAGTCCTGGGCACCCTGGTCGCGTTCGTCGGCATGTATGCGCTCGACTGGATGAACCCTGGCATGGCGATCGCGTGCGGCTACATGGGCAACAGCGTGGCCGAGAACCTGGCCAACAAGTTCGCGGGCGGCAAGTGAAAAAGGTCCTGACCTGGCTGGCGACCATATTCGGCGCGCTGGCGCTCGCGCTACTCGGCATCCGTGCCCAGGCAGCAAAGCAACGCGCCGACAAAAACCAGGCCAAGGCCGCCGAGCTGCTGAAGTCGAACGTCAAAACCGAAATACAAAAAGGCCAGAAACTCGAAGCCAAAGCCGAGAACGATCGCATCAAGGCCGCGAACGCCGAAACCCGCATGGAGGGCCGTCTGCATGACATCGCAAAAAACGAAAGCCTGGACGCTGTCGCTGATCGTTTTAACTCTCGCCGGCTGCGCAAGCGTACCGACGACGCCGGCACCTGAATGGCGCGTCCCTGACGAGCGGACAGCCGTCACCGACCCGACACCGCTGCCACCGCTTTGCGCAATTCCCTGGCAGCCGGACGACGTCACCTGCTGGCAACAGCTCGACGCGTTCGACATTGTCGCCGAGGGCAACACCGAAATCGCGCAAGCCAACGCCAACGGGCTGCGCAACCAGGAGGGCGCAACCGACGCCTACATTCGCGCCGGCCAGTTCCAGCAACAGCTGACCGAGTTCTACCGCGAGCAGCTGAACGACGAAAAGCGCGCGCACTGGATTGACAACGCGACGCACCGCATAATGATCGCGCTCGGCCTGGTAGCCGTGGCGCTATAGGAGGCAACACCGTGAAAACATTCCTGGCTCAATTCTCGAAACAAGTCGTCGCCGGTGCAGTCGTGCTGCTGGTCGTGTTTTTTGTCTGGCCGTCCTACGTGCTGGTCGCTGCCGGCGGCTTTATCGCTGGAGCTGTGGCGGGTAACTTTTTCCCGGCGCTCGAAGCCAGGGCCGAGGACCTGATCGCCAAGCGGCTGAAAAAGTGAAACGCCGCACCGCGTACTGGCTGATTATTCTCGCCTGCGCCCTGGGCGCCGCCTGGTGCCTGATGATCCTTTGGCCAATGGTCACGCAAGGCGGGCACCCGTAATTGGCGCACGGCCACAACAAATCGAAGCGCGCGCCAGGTGATAAAGCGGCCCAGCCGTGGTTCAAAAAAGCGGTCGCGAAACGTCGCAACAAAGCCAAGGCCGTGAAGGCCGCCAAGCGAAGGAACCGAAAATGACCAGGAAAAGCGCACGACGCCAGCAACGCGGCCAGCCTGAAGCGCCGGTGCAATAGGAGGCCGCATGGGAAACACTTTTCCCGGCTTTGAAAATGTCGTGACGTCGATCGGCGCTATGCACGCGCGTATTCACCAGGGCCTGCTGTACTCCTCGACAATCGCACGGCCTGCGCTCGCCGCGGCCGGCGTCCTGGACATTTTGGTGGTGACAGGATCGGTGCCGCCGCACCTACGCCACCAACTAGCCGCCGGCGCCACCGGCACCGTGCTGCTGTACGAGGACACGACGGTCTCGGCCAACGGCGTGGCCGAACTGGTGCAAAACAAAAACCGGCTGTCCGGGCGAGTCAACGAGACGACCGTGTTCAGCGGCCCGACTGTGACAGGCGTCGGGACACTACTCGGCAACGGCGTCGTGCCAGGCGGCAAAACTGGCCAGGCGTCCGGCGGTATCCGCGAGGGCTTCGAGGAGTGGATCTTGAAGCCGGCGAGCCTTTACCTGATCCGATTCACGAACAACGACGCGCAAGCGCAGCCGGTCAACGTCGAGCTGGACTGGTACGAACCATTCGGAAAACTGCGATGACAAAAAAAAGCAACCGGCGCATAGCACGCGGCCAGCCTGAACCAGCGGTGCGAAAGGCGAACCCGTACACCGTCGTGGCTCCTGGTCGCATCCGGGGCCCGCTACCAGTTCCAAAACCAACGGCCAACGCCGTCAACCTGGCGATTTATGGGCCCGCGTACCCGAGGCGCTGAACGTGGTCCGACGGACTGGTACGTCGCAGCGCGCGGCCATGACTTCGAGATTCGGTGGCGAGACTGCATCCGCAAAGCCAACGCCGAAGCCGAGAAAATACGCCAACAAACCGGAGTGGGTCGACGGCCACAAGTTCGACAGCCAGGCCGAGGCTGACGAGTACCGCGAACTCCTGACCCTGGAGCGCGCCGGCGTGATCCGAAAGCTGGAGCTGCAGCCGAAGTTCCTGTTCGAGATAAACGGCCGGCCGGTCAAAATCCGCAGCGAGAAAATGCCCAACGGCCGCCAGGCGTCATACCGGGCCGACTTTCGGTACTACGACACAACGACCGCCGAAGTCGTCGTCGTCGACGTCAAGGGCATGGACACCAGCGAAAGCCGGCTACGTCGTGCGCTGGTCGAGGCGCAGTTCGGTGTCAAAGTCGTGCTAAAAAGGCGCAGAACGAGACGAAACCGAACCAAAAGCGCGCGGAAATAGACAGAACCGACCGCTTCGGTGTAAGTTCAGGCGCACCAACGCGACAATTTGCCCGCGTTATTCCGTGAGGGAACGAGCCGTGACGGCGAAAAACAACGAACAACAGGCCAACCTGGTCGACCTGCGACCGACTCCGAACAACCCGCGAACGCATAGCGACGAGCAGATCGCGCGCATTGCCGACAGCATTCAGCGTTTTGGCTGGACCAATCCCATGCTATTGGCCAGGCATCCAGACGAGCCCGACGCCTGGCAGATACTTGCCGGCCACGGTCGCATGGCTGCCGCGATTAAACTCGGCATCGAGGCCGTGCCGTATCGCGACCTAACGCACCTGAGCGAAGGCGATCGGCTGGCCTACGTGATCGCCGACAACAAGCTGGCCGAGGACGCCGGCTGGCACGACGACAGCCTGGCGCTGATATTCGAGGAGCTGAACGCTGCCGGCGTACCGCTGGAGACGACCGGCTTCGACATCGAGGCCGCCAACGAAATCATGAAGGCGGCCAGGAAACACGTCGGCGACTCTGACGGCCACGGTGGCCAGGACGGCGAGGACGACTTCGGCGAGGTCGCCGACAAACCGATCTGCCGGCCCGGCGATTTGTGGCACCTCGGCCCGCACCGGCTTTTCATAGGCGACAGCATGAAACCCGGAGACCTGGACACGCTCGCCGCCGACGACCAGGTTCACCTGATCGCGACCGACCCGCCGTATGCAATCTACGGCAGCTCGACCGGCATGGCGTCCGACATATCCGACGACAAAATGGTGCGGCCGTTTTTCGAGCGCGTCGCCGACATCGCAGCCAAGCGGCTGCCGTGGTTCGGTCACGCCTACGTGTTCTGCGACTGGCGCAGCTGGGCAGCGATATGGTCGGCGGTGCAATCGACGCCGAGCCTGGAGCCGAAAAACCTGCTGATATGGGACAAAGGCGGCTCGGGCCTGGGCTCGAACTATTCGATGACCTACGAGATGATGGGCTTTTTCCACAAGCTGCCGAAGCAAAAAGCGATGGGCAACCGGCCAGCCGGCATGAAACTGGTCCACAAGCCGAACATCCTGCGACACCAGCGACCGCACGGAAAGGACCGCGAACACAACGCCGCCAAGCCGGTGGCACTTATGCGCGAGCTGATCGAGAACAGCACCGGACCCGGCGACGTCGTTCTGGATCCGTTCTGTGGCAGCGGCTCGACCCTGATCGCGGCCGACCAGCTCGACCGGATTTGCTTCACCATGGAAATCGAGCCCGGCTGGGCCGATGTCACGCTGAACCGTTTCTGGCGCCTGCGCGAGACTGAGCCCGAGCTGGTGCAATGCAACGACGACGCGCTGGCCGAAGGCGTCGCGACCTACTCGCAAGTCGTCGAAAAGCGGCGCGGCGAATACAGTCGTGGCGCGTAAAAAGACAGCAACAAAGCGCCGGCGCGAGCTGTTCCTGGCCAAGCTGCGCGCGACTGGCAGCGTCACCGCAGCCGCGGACGCCGGCGAGCTGGTGCGGTCGTCCTGGTATCGACTGAAGGAACGCGACGAGGAGTTCGGCGAAGCCTGGGACGACAGCGAGCTGGCCTACCTGGACGGCCTGGAGGCGGTCGCAATTCGGCGCTCGGTCGTCGGCGAAACCGAAAGCCGGCCTTACACCAACTACGACAAGGACGGCAACAAGACGACCAGGTTCCGCGACGTCGTGACGAAATCCGACACGCTCCTGCTGGCCACGCTGAAGGCCAGGCACCCGGCGTACAAGGAAAAGCGCAGCGTAGAGCTGACGAGCCCGGACGGCAGCATGTCACCCAGCACCGCGGTCGCCGACTACTCGAACCTGACCAACGAGGAGCTGCGCACCCTGGTCGAACTGGAGCGCAAAGCGCGTGGCGGCGAAAGCGCCGCGACCTGAAGGCGGGAACCTAACCGACCTGGAATACGCGCTGGCCGAACGGTGCGAGCGGTCTCTGCATGAGTTCACCGTCAACGCCTGGGAACACCTCGACCCGGTAAAGTTTATCGACGGCCGGCACCTGGCGCTTCAGGCCGAGTACCTGGAAGCGTTTATAGCCGGCGAAATTCCGCGGCTTCTAATCAACATCCCGCCGGGTCACATGAAATCGCTGGAGGTCTCGGTACTGCTGAACGCCTGGGCATGGACGCAACCGGAACACGTCGCGAAACGCTTCATGGCTACCAGCTACCGCGGCGACCTGGCGCTGCGTGACGCCGACAAGACCAGGAACCTAATCCGCTCTACCTGGTATCAGCGCCGCTGGGGCCCGCGCGTCGGCGCTATCCGAGAAACGGCCGTCGAGATTCGCAAAGGCGCCGACGTTAAGAGCCGCTTCGAGAACACGCGCGGCGGTTTCCGCTTCAGCACCTCGGTCGCCGGCATCATGGGCGAGGGCGGCGACTTTGTGATCCTGGACGACCCGCACAACGTCGAGGTCGCGGAAAGCGACGACAACCGCGACGAGGTCGTGCGCAGAATCCGCATGGCGCTGCCGACTCGCGTGCGATCCAAAGCGGGCGGCGTTTGCGTAATGATGCAGCGTCTGCACAGCCGCGACTATGCCGGCGCGATGATCGCCGACCAGGCCAACCTGGTGCATTTATGCCTGCCGGCGCGATACGAGAAAAAGCACCCGCACGTCACGGTGCCGATCACACTAAAAAGCGGCCGACACTTGTCCGGCGACTGGCGCCAAAAGGACGGCGAGCTGTTGTGGCCTGAACGCTTCGACGAGCCGCTGCTGGCCATGCTGGAAACCGAGCTGGGCGCGTATGCGAAAGCCGGCCAGCTGCAACAGCGACCAATTCCGCGCGGCGGCGGCATGTATAAGCTGTCCTGGTTCGGTCGCAAGTTCGTCGACCCTGGCGACGTTCCAAAGGGCGGCAAGTCGTGCCGAGGCTGGGATCTGGCCGGCACCGAGGAGGCACCAGGCAAGGCGCCCGACTGGACCGTTGGTTGCAAAGTGACCCGCGCAGGCGGCAAAATCTACGTGGAGGACGTAGTTCGGTTTCGTGGCTCGCCGTTAGAGGTTCGCACAACAATAAAAAACACGGCAGCGATGGACGGAAAGGCTGTGACGATCGACTTTCCGCAGGACCCAGGTCAAGCCGGCAAATCGCAGGCGCAAGACCTGGCTGGGCAGCTGCCACGCTATCGCGTGAAGTTTAGCCCGGAGACTGGCAGCAAAGAGGTGCGACAGGATGCACCGGCGAGCCAGGCTGAAGCGGGCAACGTCTATATCGTTCGCGGTCCCTGGAACCGGCTATTTTTGGAGGAGCTGTGCGTTTTTCCGCGTGGCGACTATGACGACCAGGCCGACGCGTTCGCCAGGGCATACCACCAGGTAGCCGGGGCGAAAGGGAAACCGAAAAGCGGCGGCATATCAGGGGCAGCATAATGGCCACAACGACGCCGAACGACATCGAACAACATCACCCGCAGTACGACTACCGCGCACCCGACTGGACGCTGATCGAGGACGGCTACGAGGGCGAACGCCGCATCAAGCTGCGCGGCGAAGTCTACCTGCCGATGACCAGCGGACAGATCGCGCTCGGCGCAGGTACTGGCGCCAACGGCAAACCGAAGGAAGGCCAGCAGCTCTACGACGCGTACAAAATGCGCGCGAACTATCCGGCAATTTTGAAGGACACGGCGAACGCGCTGGTCGGCATCCTGAACCGCGAGCCGCCGGTGATCGAGCTGCCGACGGCGCTCGAGGAGCTGTTAAAAAAGGCCACCGACCGAGGCGAGCCGCTGGAGGCGTTGCTTCGACGTATCCAGCTGAACCAGCTGCTGTACGGCCGGCATGGCATCCTGATCGACGTCGACGAGTCTCGAAACCTGCCGTACCTGGTCGACTTTGTCGCCAAGCGAATCATCAATTGGGACGACGTCGCCAAGCCGGAAACCGCCGAGCGCAAGCTGCTGATGGTCGTCACCGACGAAACGCGCATGGTGCGGACTGGTTTCCGCTGGGAGGAGCGGAAAAAGTTCCGCGCCATGGAACTCGACGACGCCGGCAACTACTCGGTCACGATCGAGGACGACGGCAGACGTGCGGCGCCGATCGTTCCGAGTATCCAGGGCAAGACGATCGACTTCGTGCCGTTCGTGTTTGCCAACGCTGTCGACCTTGTCGCCGAGGTCGGCGACGTGCCGCTGCTCGGCCTGGCCAACCTGGCGCTGACAATTTACCGCGGCGACGCGGACTACCGTCAGGCGCTGTTCATGCAAGGGCAAGACACGCTGGTGATCATCGGCGAGGACGTCGACCCGACGAACCCCGACGAGCGAATCATCGTCGGCGCCGGCGCTCTCATAAACCTGCCCAGCGAGAACGCCGACGCCAAGTTTATCGGCGCTGACAGCAACGGCCTGCCGGAAATGCGCGAAGCGCAGGCGGCCGACTTCGAGCGGTCCACGAACTACGGCCTGCAAATGATGTCGCAGGGCGCTGGAGCTGAAGCCGCGGAAACGCTGAAAATCCGAGTGGCAGCCAGGACGGCCGACCTGGTGAGCGTGGCGCAGACGTCTGCCGGCGCATTGACCCAGGCGCTGCAAATGGCCGCGACCTGGATCGGCGCAAACCCTGACGAGGTCCGCGTCGAGTCGAACACCGACTTTATCGACGAGGCCATGCCGGCGGCCGAGCTGCTGGGCTACATGAACGCAAAAAGCCGCGGCGCACCGCTGTCGCTGAAGTCAATCCACGCGCTGATGCGCAAGGGCGACGTCACGCAGCTGAGTTTCGAGGAGGAGCAGGAGGAGCTGGACGGCGAGCCGGAACCGGACAACACCAACGGCCTGGGCGAACCTGGCCAGGTCGACGAGAACGGCAACCCGATCGAGCCGGTGCCAGGGCAACAGCCTGGCCAGCAACCGCCAGGGCAACAGCCACCGCCAGGACGGCAGCCGCCTAATCCGCAGGAGTAGGCCATGGCATCGAACGACGCGATCCGTGACGCGCTGGTGCTGCGCCGGCTCCAGGTGATCCGGCTCGGCAACGGGCTGGCCGCCAGGATCCGCGCTATCCTGAACCGCGCCGAGCCTGGGCTGCGGGCTGAACTGAAAGCGCGTCTCGAGAAAATCACCGGCCGCGGCTACGACACCGGACCCAGCACGACGGTCAAACTGCTACGCCTGCGCAACCTGATCACGACTCTGAACAAGCCGGCGTTCGACGACATTCGCAACCTGGTGCGCTCCGAGCTGATCGCGTTCGCCGGCCAGGAGGCCGCAGCGACTGCCGCGCTAATGTCCGAGAACCTGCCGGTGGCGCTGGCGCTCAATATCCCGGACGCCAGGTCGCTGCGCTCGGTCGTGTTCGCCAGGCCAATGCAGACCAGGCTCCTGCGCGACTGGATGGACCAGTTCGAGGCCAACGACCGCGCGCGCTTCATGGACGAAATACGCCAGGGCCTGGTATTCAACGAGACGCCGACGCAAATCAGCCGGCGCATTTTCGGCACGCAGGCGCTCGGAGGCACCGACGGCGTGCGCCAAATCACCAGGCGAGGAGCGCAGACCCTGGCGCAGACCGCCACCGCGTCGGTGTTCAACGGCGTGCTGCAGGAGCTGTACCGGCAAAACAAGCGGATCATACGAAAAGAGCAGTACGTCGCGACCCTGGACAGCCGCACGACACCAGTCTGCCGCAGCCTGGACGGCAATGTTTACGACATCGGCAGCGGCCCGGTGCCGCCGGTCCACATAAACTGCCGCAGCGTTCGCGTGCCGGTCGTCGACGGTCGAAAGCTGGGCGACAGGCCAGCGGACGCCAGCACCGAGGACGCGCTCGCCGGCTTGCGCGGGCCTGCCAGGCGCAGGGCCGTGGAAAAACTGGTCGGCCGCGTGCCAGCTGCGACGACCTACCAGGACTGGCTCGGCCGGCAGTCGGTGAGCTTTCAAAACGAGGTGCTGGGACCGACCCGCGGGCGCCTATTTCGCAAGGGCGGGCTGCAGCTCGATCGTTTTGTCGACGCATCCGGTAAGCAGTACACCTTGCCGGAACTCTACGACCTGGAGCCGAACGCGTTCCGACGCGCTGGAGTTCCTGCGCCCTGATTGTTGCAACACGCGCACCGCCGGTGATATTGTCCGCTTCGGCAGCGTGACGCTGTCGCAACCGTGAAGGATGCACACCTTGGAACTCGCAGACAGCTACGAATCACTCGAAAAAGTACCCGCAGAACATGCGGCGCTCTACGTCGAAAAGGACGGTAAGGCGGTCCTGCAAATCGCAGGCGTTAAGACCCAGGCCGACTTCGACCGATACGCAACAGCGTTAAAAGCACGACTGGCAGACCAGGCGGCCGACTTGGCTGCCGCGCAAAAGGCCGGACTATCTCGCGACGACGTCGTGAAACTGATCCGCGAAGTGGCGACACCACCAGGCGCAGCTGACCCAGGCCAGGGACAGCCAGGCACCGGAAAAGTCGACCCGGCCGCAGCGCAGCGCGTGCATGACCTGGAGCGTGAGCTTGCATCGATAAAGGACCAGCTCGGGAAAGAGACAAAGCAACGCGAGGCAGCACAACAGACAGCCACCACGACAACAATAAAAAACGCATTAACCGGCGCGGCGGCCAAAGCGGGCGTAAGACCCGAGGCCGTCGACAGCTTTGTCGAGCTGATCCGAGGAAATTTTGAACAGTCCGCAGACGGCCAGGTAGTCACCAAGCTGGAAGGGAACACGATCCAAGGCGTGAGCCCGAACAGCAAACCCGACGAGGTCCTGGCCGCCGTGAAGCGGCAGCCGAACTTTTCGTACTTTTGGCCAGAATCGAAAGGTTCCGGCGGCAGCTCGAATGGTTCCGGCGGCGGTGGCGGCGCTGGCTCCGACAATCCGTGGAGCAAAGACGGCTGGAACATGACAAAGCAAGGCCAGGCAATAACGGCGAACCGCTCGGAGGCTGAAGCAATGGCCAAAGCAGCGGGTAGTCATATCGGCGCGACAAAGCCGCCACAATAGCGGTACACTCCGCAAAACAGACACCGGCCGTGAGGGCCTGAACTTCAACAGGAGAACACTCTCATGGCATTAGTCCAAATCGCGGACGTAGTCGTCCCGGAAATTTTCACGCCGTACATGCTGGTGCTGACGCAGGAAAAGTCGCGTCTGATCCAGTCCGGCGCTGCAATCGTCAACGGCGACCTGAATACTTCGCTCGCCGGCGGCGGTAAAACCTTTAACGACCCGAGCTGGAACGACATTCCGAACGACGCCGACAACGTCGGCGACGACGTGCCGGCGAACGTGGCGGTGCCGAACAAAATCACCAGCAACCAGGAAATTCAGGTACGACTGAGCCGCAACCAGCACTGGTCGGCCGCTGACCTTTCCGCTGCGCTGGCTGGCTCCGATCCCATGCAAGCGATCGCGCAACGCGTGGCGAACTACTGGACCCGACGCAGTCAGGCGGCTTTCGTTGCCACCATGAACGGCGTGTTTGCAGACAACACCGCGAACGACGCCGGCGACTACACCAACGACATCACCGGCGCTTTCGCTGCCGGCGTGACCGACTTCAGCGCGGAAGCTGTGATCGATACCGCTTTGACAGCTGGCGACACGCTCGACAGTTTCACGATGATTATGGTCCATTCGGTCGTTTACGCGAAAATGCGCAAAAACAACCTGATCGACTTCATTCGAGATTCTGAAAACGGCGGCCAGATCGCCCGCTTCGGCGACCTCGAAGTAATCGTCGACGACGGCTTGCCGGTATCGGTCAACAATTACGAAAGCTGGCTGTTCGGTCCTGGTGCGATCCAGCTCGGAATAGGCACGCCAAAGGTCCCGACCGAAGTCACGCGCGAAGCGTTGCAAGGTAACGGCGCCGGCGTTGAAATTCTGTCGAGCAGGCTCGAATGGGTCCTGCATCCGGCTGGCCATGCCTACATCGGCACGGCACCGGACGGCGGCCCGAGCAACGCAGCAACCGCCAACAACCTGGCGGCGGCTGCGAGCTGGAACCGCGTCTACCCGGAACGAAAGCAAATCAACATCGCCCGCCTGATAACCACCGAAGCGTAAGCGACAACAGTCTGAGGCCGGGCGCGTGAAGCGCCCGGTTTTCCCAACACCAGGAGACCAGGCATGGCCGACAACAACGACATAGAGGCGGCCGCAGACGCAGCAGCCGCAGCTGAAGCCGAGGCACCGCCCGAAGTTCGGGCAGACGCACCGCCACCGGCACCGGAGCCCACGCCAGAAACAAAGGCGCAGCCACCGGAACCGAAAACCGTCACCAAGGCCGGCAAGGGCAAAAAAGCCGACGCCGCGACAAAGCAGATCCAGTCGCACCTGGCAGCCCAAAAAGCCGCCGCCGACGCTGTTCAGCGCGAGGAGCCGAAGCCGGTCGACGACGTCCGTGCCGCTGCCGACGCTGCGAAAGCTGAAAAGCGGGCCAAGGCTGACGAACTCGCCGCCGAGATAGCCGCGCTCGAAGCTAAGGCCGACCAGCTGCGCGACGAGCGCAACGAGCTGCTGTCTGCCGGCGCAGTCGACGACGGCAAATCTCACATCGAGCGCGTGCGCGCTGCCCAGGCTCGCAGTCGCGAAATCAGGGAACAGCGAGTACGTGACCGCGTGAAACTACTGGCGCGAGGCGCTGGCAAGTCACCGCTCGACCTGGCGCACGCAACCGCACCGAGGAAATCGCCCGCCGACGCGGAACCGAAAGCAGACAGCCAGGAGTAACGCAAGGTGGCACGCCTAGAGACTGAGGCGTACTACCGACGGCAAAACGTGAAGCAGCGCCGCTCGCGTATTCCGCTGACTGACAGAACCGTACCCGCCGGAACCGGCGGCAATCTCAATTTGCCCGCCGTGCGAATCAACGCACCGATCGCGAACGTGACAGTGCGCCGCATGAAAAACCAAGGCGGCCAAATCGACCTGATAGTCGGCGGCGTACTGCGCACGACGATCGGAGCAACCAGGACGGCAGCCGGCAACCTGGCAGCCGGCGACCTGGTCAACCTGCGCCTGGTGACTGGTTTTTCTGGAGTCGAGGAGATTCGCTTCTACGGCACCCAGGGCAACGAAATCGCCAGGACCAAAATCAACGCGAGCGCCTGACCGTGGCGACCGCAACGCTGACAAGCCAGCTCACGAACCTGCTACTCGACCCAGGCAGCCCGACAAATATCGGCACCGGAAACGCGCAGCAGTCCGAGACCGTGATCCAGCTCCAGGGCGCGAACGCCGCAGCAACCGGACATTCTGGCAGCGTCGGACCTACAGCGCCGACTGCAATCAGCCAGTTTCGCGGCATGTACTCGACCGTCACCAGCACGACGCGCACCGGGAACCACGTCCACGCGTGGGTCCGGGACCTGTACCCGATTCGCAACGTGGAGGTCGGCGGCGTTTCGCTGTACTTGTTCGGCACGTCCGAGGCGCTGTACTACCTCACCGGCCTGAACCGCGGCTACGCCGGCGGCTGGTTTCATTGCGTCCTGAACCTGGATCCAGGCGACCGGCCAGCTGCCAGCCTGGGAACCGCGCCGTCGGCCAACATCACGCGCGTGGGCTATTGCGGCAACATTTCAGCCAGTAAGGGCGAGGCGTTCCTGCAGAACTGCTACCTCGACGCGATCCGCGTCGGCGGTGACGGCGTCGGCATCACGTTCTACGGTGGCACGGTCGGCGATCGGCTGACGGTCGCAAACCTGGCAGCGGCAGACACCGCATCGTATGGCCTGTTCCGCAACATCGGCGGCGCCTTTTTTGTTGAAGGTCCGATCACCATCGGCGCCGCTGCGCAGACCTGCTACCTGCAGGACAGCTTGAAAACGATCAACTTCGCGAACCTGACGGTGAACAACGGCACCGGCGGCACGACGATCGTCGCTGCTGTGGCGTCCGACTTTTACCGGATCGTTTTCGCGACTGGCACGCTGACCAATGTCAACATGCCGGACGTCGTGTGGAACGGCGTCTCGAGGGCGCTCCCGTTCCTGTTCACGACCGCCGCACTAACTGGATCCGATGTTTACGACTGCCCGCGGGCGAAGTACCTGTTCGGCTCGACCGTGACCCTGGGCCTGAACCACGTCTCGACCTCGGAGACGTTCGTCGAGTGCGTGACGATCGTCAACAGCGGCATCACCATGAACGACCCGAACTTCTCGAACTGCGACGCCGTCACGCTGACAGCGGCGAACGCGGCGATCGCCGGCGGCATCACGAACGGCCACAACACCGCGGCGAATGACGGCTTTGTTGATACCAACGACCTTGGAAAAATTACCGGCCACGACTTCACAAGCGGAGGCACTGGCCACGCTGTTCGCCTGACGTCAATCGGTGGCGGTTCAATGAACTGGAACAACACCGACAGCGGCTACGCCGGCACCGACGGCAGCACCGGAAACGAGACAATTTTCGTCGACGTCGGCACCGGCACCCTGACCATCAACGTCGCAGCGGGCGCAACGACGCCGACAATCAGGACCGCTGGCGCCACCGTGAACGTCGTCGCCGGCGCGCTGACGCTGACCGTCAAGTGCGTGACCCAGGCAGGAGCGCCGATCCAGAACGTGCGCGTTCGTGTCGAGGCAACAAACAGCGGCCCGCTGGCCAATGGCACCGCGATCATCAACAACGCGCTGACCAATGCCAGCGGCGAAGTCACAGATACGCGGACCTATGGCGCCGCACAGGATATAGTAGGCGCAGCGCGCAAGTCGTCACCGGGCGACGTGCCGCTGTACCAACAAGGCGATATTATTGGAACAATCAACGGCGCGAACCTGACCGTGACGGTCGTAATGATTCCCGACGAATAACCAGGAGACAGAGACATGGCAATCGGCGACGACCTTTCCGTCACCCGCGCGAATGGCAACATACGGGCAACAGGTGGCACCGCAAATTACACCGTTCTGGAGCTGCATCGCTGGCTCGGCGACTTGTCCGACGACGCGAGCAGCGTCGGCGACGACGAGTTCGACATCACCGACCTGGCAGCTGCCAGCCGGCGAGCTTTCGACACGATCATCACGCTGAACGGTGTCTACAACATCGACGACGCGACAGCGCAGCGGCTGTACGGCGGCAGCATAACGCAAGGCGCCGGCGGCACCCTGGCGCGTTATTCAGGCGTCGCGATCGCCGGCAGTTTCCCGACCGGATCGCAACCGCAAATCGTGCTGAACGGTGTCAAGCTGACGGCGTTCTGGAACGCCGGGCAGACCTTCAACCCTGACCCGGTCCTCGGCTTTTCGCACCAGTTCCTGGTCAAAACGACAAGCGCCGGCGCGCTGATTGACGGCGGCCGCGTTCGAGCTGTCGCGCGTGGCTACGGTTTCGACTATCGCGAAGCGGCCACGACCCTTGGCGTCGGTTTCGGCGTACTGGCTGTCGGCAACATTCAGGTCGACCCGTTCAACAGCGTGACGCTGGGCAACGTCGCAATAGCGCCATACAACACGGTGGCGATAAACGCGAGCGGCTACACCGCGATCGACATCGACGAGGTGGCGCCGCTGGATCCGTTCTACATTGTCTGGACGACCGGCAGCACCAACCGCAGCGGCTTCTACAACCGGCTGAAATATCTCACGCGAGACGGTGAAACCGCGACGATCCTCGGCCTGCCTGGCGAGCTGTTCCGCGGCATCACGCACGAAATCGACATCGACACGCCGACCGGCACGTTCGCCGCGTTCGAGGCTGTGAGCTGGGCAACCGGCACAGGGCAAATGCTCGCGATTGACAGCGTGACGGCTGGAACGAAAATGTGGATCCAGCTCCTGACAGGCGTCGCACCGACAGACGGCCAGACCATAACGGGCGCCAGCACGGCGACCGCTGACGTCAACGTGACCGTAATCGAGCGCACGCTGCCGCTGAACTCGGTCGTCGGTAACTACTTCGGCACGCTTATCGGTGGCTACGGCGTCGGCGTTCTGAAAGCTGACCTGACCAACGCCGACACCGTGCAGGACCTGGACGGCGACACGCTTTCGCCGCCGGCGACTGTCCTGGTGCGCGTGAATGGCGTCGAGGGCGGCGTGTCCGATCAGGACCGCGTCATACTCGGCCGGCGCCTGGCTGGTGTTCTGGAGACCGCGATGTACACGGCCAACGGTGCCCAGGGCGCAGGGTCGACGACGTTCGTCGTCGTCGAGACGATCGACCCATATTGGCCGCAGCCTGGCAACGTCCGCATTTTTGACGCTGCCACGAACTCGTTCAAGCGCGTGCCCTATACCTCGTTTGCGGCTTCGACGTTCACGCTGACCGGCACTATCGGCCACGCGGTCGCGAACCTGGACGACGCGTTCGGCACGTTCCTGGACGACATCGGCGGCGGCGGTACACTCGGCCAGGAGGACGGCTTTGTTCAGGCGAACAGCAAGTACAGCATAGACGTCGACGTGATCGGCGTCGTGCGCAACGGCGGCGCGTCACCGATTCAGGAGTTCCCGCTTACCGGCACCGTGACGGCGTCTGGTTTCCAGGTAACGGCGGTGCGGACGCCTGACGCGTAGGCCGACGAGGTGACGATATCAGTCGACTGGCCAACCAAAATTATCAGCGTGCCCAAAGTGGACACGCTGCTAGTTTTGCCGCCACCACCGCAGGAGATTCGCCAGCTTAACCTGGTGACGTTTCACCTGACACTTCGCGCGCTGGAGGCGAGCGAGGAGGGGATTGTTTACCCGCGGACGCACAACTACGTCGGGCCAATCTCGGTGGGCTCGGTGTCTTTGGCTGACGTCGTCGAAATAATCAACGGCTATACCAACACGTTCGAGGACGGCCAGTTCGCCGTAAACCTGAACGGCGCCAACACCTACCTGGCCGACGTGACGAACGTCTACCA
>Ga0307379_10003978_pt1 | contig 21245 bp, 19 predicted proteins | sample UN2MG_FD_202237 | JGI IMG/M metagenome (GOLD analysis project Ga0307379, IMG submission 202237) | Soil microbial communities from Risofladan, Vaasa, Finland - UN-2 | ecosystem: Environmental > Terrestrial > Soil > Coastal area > Acid sulfate soil | place: Finland: Risofladan, Vaasa | collected... | reverse complement strand
CGGCATCAAGTTCCGCGCCAAGATAACCTCCAGAGCCAAAGTTATCTTGAATCAGATACTCACCCTCTTGGGAATCCCATTTGTCAACACCGCCTAAGCAGAACGGCGTGGTCGTCTTCGCCATCGGCTTCGACGTCGGTGTGGGCACGCCCGCCTACAACTCGATGCGCAGTTGTGCGAGTTCCGTCAGCCATTTCTACGATGTAGACGGCCTCGATCTTGCGTCGGCCTTCCAGCAGATCGCGACCACCATCAGCAAATTGAAACTGGTCGAGTGATGAACATGATCAACCCCCTCCAAACCCGACTAACCACGTTCTGGCGCGACAGTTCCGGAAACGCGACGATGGAGTTCGTCATCCTGTTTCCGGTTCTGATTTACATGCTGTTCTCGATCGCCGAGGCCGGGGTCTTGATGACTCGAACCGTGATGCTCGACCGCGGCCTCAACATTGCGATCAGGGATCTCCGGTTAGGGTTGACCCTCGGGGTCACACATGACGACATCAAGCAACAGATCTGCGATGCCGCTTTTCTACTGGGCGCGTGCGAAGACGTGGTGCTGCTCGAGCTCTCGACCCTGACCGATATCACCAGCTTTCCGACCGGCGGGGCGAACTGCATCGATCGCACCGAGGAGATCGAGCCCATTATTTCGTTCACGCCAGGAGCGCGCTCTGAAATCATGTTTGTGCGCGCCTGCCTGGTCGTCGATCCGTTTTTCCCTGGCATCGGACTTGGCGCCATGCTGCCGGTGGACGCAAGCGGAGGCTATGCCATCGTCGTGCAGTCGGCCTTCATGAATGAGCCGGGATGAGGATTGAGTGATGAATGCTGGAAACCTATTTCACGATTGTCGACGCGACGAGCGTGGAACGATCACCATCGAGTTCGTCCTGTGGACGCCGGTGCTCGCGCTCTGGTTGGTTGCAAGTGCGGCTTTCTTCGATGCCTACAAGAGCCGCAACGACGCATCGAAGGCGGCACAAACATTGGCCGACATCGCCTCGCGCCAGATCGAAGTATCTGACACTTTCCTCAATGAGCTTTATGCGCTGCAAGACAACCTGCTACCGAGAGCGCCAGAGGGCACGCTGGTCCGCGTAAGCAGCGTACAATATGTCGCCGCAGTCGACGAGTATCAGGTGCTATGGTCGGCACCGCTCGGCGGCGGTGAAGCGATGGCCCAGGAGAACATTCCCTTGGGGATACTCCCCGCGATGGCCGATTTCGACACAGTCATCCTGACTGAACTCGTGGTGCCTTATCGTCCCTTCACCAACTGGGCCAAGATCGAAATGACTGAATGGTCATTTGCCTTGGTCAGCAGGCCAAGATTTGTCTCAGCGATCGCCAAGATCGACTAAACGTCCGGGAGACCCCGTGCGGCGGTGAGTTTGCGGCCGATTAAGTCCGCGCCCTGCCGAACAACTGGGCCAGCGTCATCAGCAGCGACGTGATGACGATCATGATGGTCGAGATCGAAGCAATCGTCGGGTCGATCTGGTCGCGCAGCGCGTTGAACATGTTCCGGGTCAGGGTGGAGTTGTCGCCGCCCGAGATGAACATCGCCACAACCACCTCGTCGAACGACGACAGGAACGACAGCAGCGCCGCCGTGATGACGGCGAAGCGGATCTGCGGCAGGGTGATGGTCAGGAAGGCCCGCCAGCGTGGCGCGCCAAGGCTGCGGGCCGCCATTTCCTGGTTCATGTCGTAGCTTTTGAGCGCCGAGGCCGTGACGATCAGTACCAGCGGCAGCGCCAGAACCGTGTGAGCCAACACCAGCCCGAGCATGGTATAAAGCACCTTCAGCTTCACATAGGCATAGAAGGCGCCAATCGCGATCAGGATCAGCGGCACCATCATCGGTGTGATCAGTAGAATGAACACGAGCTTTCCGGCTCGCATCTGCGAGGTGTGCAGCCCATAGGCCGCCGCGACGCCCAGCGGTGTGGCGACAAGCATGGTCAAGAATGCGGCGGTCAGCGAGGTCACCGTCGCCGACACCCATTCGGTCGAGTTGAAATAGTTTTCATACCACCGGGTCGACCATTGCCGCGGCGGGAACTCCAGATAGATCGATTCGGAGAACGACATCGGGATGACGATCAGGGTCGGCGCGACCAGGAACAGCATGATCAGGGTGGCAATCACATAAAGCCAAAGCCGCTGGCGCTGGGTGATCTGGGTCTCAGACGCGGGACTGTCGAGCCAGCGTTTCATTGGTGCCCCCCGCCGGTCAACTGCTCCAGCTTCAGGAACCGTGCCGCACCCCACAGGATCAGCATGGTCAACACCAACAACACGACGCCCAGCGCACTGGCCGCGCCCCAGTTCACGAACAACTCGATGTTCGAAGCGATCTTCATCGAGACCAGGATCACCTTGCCGCCGCCCAGCACCGCCGGGGTGACGTAAAACCCGAGGCACAGCACGAAGACGATCAGCGATCCGGCGAACAGCCCCGGCGCCGACAGCGGGAAAAACACGGTCCAGAAGTTGCGCACCGGGCTGGCGCCCAGATTGGACGCCGCCCTGAGGTAGTCGCGGTCGATCGCCTTCATCGATCCGTATAGCGGCAGCACCAGGAAGGGCAACATGATGTGGACCATGCCGATCAGCGTTCCGGTCATGTTGTGGACGATCTTGATCGGCTCGTCCCAAAGACCGAGATCGATAGCCCAACTATTCACCAGACCCTTCTTTTGCAGCAGCACCAGCCAGGCGTAGGTGCGCACCAGTAACGAGGTCCAGAACGGCAGAAGCACCGTGATCAGGCAAAGATTGGCGATCCGGCTGGGCATCTGTGACAGGAAATAGGCCAGCGGATAACCGATCAGGATGCAGATCGCGGTGGTCAGCAGGCTGACCTCGAATGTGGTGCGGAAGATGCGGGCATAGGATTTGCTGGTCAGCATGCGGTCATAGTTCTCGAGTGAGAACTGACCATCGGCCCCGATGAAGGAAACATAGAACAGCCAGCCGACCGGAATCACCAGAATGACCATGATCAGGGTCAGCGCTGGTGAGCACAGGCCGAACAACGCGAGCCGCTCACGGAACGCATCCCGCCTCAACCCTTCGGCGTGGAGGTCAACCGCGGTCATCCTGCGGTTCCCGCTCCGCTGTCGGTATCGGCGATCAGCACGGTGTCCTCAGGCTCTAGCGCCAGCATTACCGCGCTGCCGACAGTCGGCAACTCGGCGATGGTGGTCGAGCGGACAACGCCGCGAACGTTGACCTCAGTTCCGTCGGCGAGGGTCGCGTACATCAGGAAGCTGTCGCCCTGGTAGACAATATCCGAGACTGTCGCGGCGAAGCGATTGGTGTTGCCTTCGGCCAGACCGGAGGCGACCTTGACCCGCTCGGGCCGAATCATCAACACGAGCCGGTCGGCCTCGGGCGGCGGTTCGGCGAGGGTGAGCGGCAAGCCTGCGTGCAGTACTGCCTCACCTAGGCGCGTCACTGGCAAAAACGCAGACTCGCCGATGAAATCGGCAACAAAACGGTTGGCCGGGCGGTCGTAGATGCGCGCCGGGGTGTCGAGTTGCATCAGGCGACCGTGATTGATCACCGCGATGCGGTCCGACATGGTCAATGCCTCGCGTTGGTCATGGGTCACGTAGACCGTCGTCATGCCAAGCTTTTCATGCAGGTGGCGCAGCTCGATCTGCATTCGGTCGCGGAGCTTCTTGTCGAGCGCCGACAGCGGCTCATCCATCAATAGAATCCGCGGTTCGAAGACAATGGCGCGGGCCAGCGCGACCCGCTGTTTCTGCCCGCCGGACAACTGGTCGATTTGCCGCTCACCGTAGCCGCCAAGCTGGACGGTCTCCAGCGTCCGCTCGCACCGCTCGGCGATCTCGGCTTTCGGGACACCGCGCAGCCGCAGCGGATAGCCGACATTGCCGGCCACCGTCATATGCGGGAACAGTGCGTAATTCTGGAACACCATGCCGACGTTGCGCAGGTGCGGAGGGGTGCGGATCACCTCACGGTCGCCAAACATCAAGCTGCCCCGGTCGGGCCGGGTGAAGCCCGCCAGCACCATCAGCAGCGTCGACTTGCCGGACCCGGACGGCCCAAGAAGGGTCATAAACTCGCCGCTGCGGATATCAAGATCGACGGCGTCGAGGGCATGAACGCGCCCATAGGTCTTGGTTACCCCACGGATGGTGATTGGCAGGGCCTCGGTCACTTGGCTCGTCAACGCGCCTCTCCCCATTCGGCAAAAAGATCCAGCGCGGGCGGCTAGAGCATGATCCATGGTCTCCGATTCATGGATCATGCTCTAGCTTGTTGTTTTGTCGCATTTTCGCGACGCTGAGGCTGGTCGCCTTAGCTGGAAAATGCTCTAACACCGCCCGTGCTGTCAGTTTCGGGTTGGCCGGATTATTCGGTCAACATTTCCTGGTACATCTCAGCCGCGATGGTCTCCCATTTTGCGTACCAGGCCAAGCTGACCGGAAGCTGCATCGCGGCGTTATCCGGATGCGATGGCAGGGCGCGCGCCTTTGCCTCGTCGATCTTGCCCAAGCTGTAGGCCGCCTTATTGGTCGGGCCATAGGTGATGTATTCGGGCAGGTTAGCCTGGTATTCGGCCTTCGATATCTCGGCCAGGAACGCCATCGCCGCATCGCGGTTCGGGGCCCCCTTCGGGATCGCGAAGCAATCATAGTCCAGCAGCGCCTGATTGAAGCTGTAGGCAACCTTGGCGCCATCAGCCTTAGCCACGTCGAAACGCCCGTTCCAGCCGGTTGTCATATCGACCTCGCCATCCTTCATCAGTTGGGCGTGCTGTGCGCCTGAGCCCCAGAACACCGCGATATGCGGCTTCAGCTCGCGGATCTTGTCGATGGCACGCCTGATGCCTGCCTCGGAATCAAGCTCTTTCCAGACATTTTCCATCGCCACGCCGTCGGCCATCATTGCCGGTGCCAGCGCACCGGCTACCTTGCCACGATAGGCACGGGTGCCGGGGAACTTCTCGACATCAAAGAAGTCGGCCCAGCTCTGCGGGCCATTCTCGCCGTAGGTGTCGGTATTCCAGGCATAGACGGTTGAGAACACATCGCCGCCCACACAGAATTCCGAGTAAAGCGTCGGGTAGAAGGTCGAGACATCGATCACCGAATAGTCGAGTTTCTCCAGCAAACCCTCGGCGCCAGCCCGCGCCGCGCTGCCCGAGCCGCTGGCGACGATGTCGAGGGTCACGGCACCGGTCTGGACCTGAAGACGCACGTCGGACATGCCGCCATAAGTCTCCTCCTTCACCACGATCCCAGTCGCGGCCGCTGCGGGGATGAACAGCGCCTTGCTCTGGGCCTCCTGGTACGAGCCGCCCCACGAGGCGATGGTCACGGATTTATCCTGCGCCGCGGCAGTGCCCGCGATCAGGGCGGCGGCCGCCGTGGCGGCAATCAAATGTAACTTCATGGTCGTTTTCCTCCGTTTGTAGACTTCATGGCCGGTTTCTATATTTAGCCGGTTGTTCGCCGTTTCGTTCGAGCCGGGTGGCATGGCGAGCGCCGTCCCGGCCTTGGTTTAAACTGATCCTATCCGACTCCCTCGCGCAAATTGGCAGCCCGGGCACATTCACGCTGATCGCGCCAACGATACCAGGCGACCACCGTGGGCAGGAACCATGGTGTGCCGGAATACAGTGGCCGGGTCGGGAACGGCAGATCGTCGAACGCGGTGCGGCCCTCCTTCAGGCCCAGCACACGCTGGCCGGTCCGCATGCCCAGATAGCTGGCCATAGAGACGCCGGAACCGCAATAGCTGGCAGCGTAGTGGATACCATCATGGATCCCGCAATGGGCCAACGAGTCAAAGCTGTAGGCAACCGTCCCGGACCAGGAATGTGACACGCGTGTGGCGGACAGTTCCGGAAATATCCGGCACATATCGGCGTGCAGTCGCGGGGCGCTGACCCTGGGCTCGGACTCCCGCGCCGATACCCGGCCGCCGAACAGCACCCGGCGGCGGTCGGGCGAGGCGCGGTAGTAGTAGACTACTCGGCAGGTATCGCTGGCGATCCGGTCGGTGGGGAACAGCCTATCCATCACGCCCGGCGGCAGCGGCTCGGTGGCGATGATGTAGCTACCGATCGGAATGATCCGGCGGCGCAACCAGGGCAGTAGCGCGCCGGAATAGCCATTGGTCGCAACGACAACATCGCGGGCGGTGATCGCGCCGCTCGGTGTCTGCAATTCGAACCCTGAGCCGTTACGCTCTATACTCAGCACCGGGCAATACGGCACCACCTGGGCGCCTGCCGCGATTACCTGTTTCAACAAACCAGTATGGTATTTCGCCGGATGCAAAGCAGCGTGGCGGGGATAGACAACGCCACCATGGTAGGTATCGGTCCCCAGTTCGCTGCGCTGCTCGGCACGTGGCACCATATGCGCCTCGATGCCCTCGCGGCGCTGAGCCTCGATGCGGCTGGCCAGCGCAGTGAACTGGTCCGGTGTGTGTGCGGCGTGATAGCGGCCCTTGCGCTGGAAGTCGCACTCGATCCCCTCGCGGCGGACCAGCTCCTCGATCCACTCCAGCGCCGTGCGCCCCTCACCGTGAATGGCCCGGGCGCGCTCGGCGCCATAGCGGCTTGCGAGATCCTCGGCCATCGGCTTGACGCTGGTGCTGATCTGCCCGCCATTGCGGGTGCTGCATCCCCAACCCGCTTGCTCGGCATCCACGACCAGAGTGCTGCGCCCGGCCCGTGCTGTCTCCAGCGCCGCGTTGAGTCCGGTATAGCCGGAACCGACGATGGCAACATCGACCACGCGCGCAGGCTCCCCGGCCGGCAAGACCGGTGCGGGGGCGTCATCCCACCAGTAGGGCGTCTCGCTGAAATCCGCCGCGAGAAGGCCGCCGCCGTCCCCTGCCGGAACATCGGAGGCGGCATTCGCTTGTTCCGCTGTAGTCTCGAAGCGCGCTGTCGCTGCCAAATGCTCTCTCCACCGGGCCATTCCCTCGGCCCGCCAAATCGGTCAGGACACGTCCCGCGTGCGTCCGGATCGGGGCCAGTCTTCCAACTTGCGGTGGATTTGGTCAATTTAATTGGGCTTATTGATAATTTCGATTTACTTATACCGATCGAATTATCGTGGAGGGAACCGACATGCACATAACGCTCCGCCATCTCCAGGTTTTCGAAGTCGTGATGGAGGGTGGCTCGATCTCCCGCGCCGCCACGCTGATGAACCTCAGTCAACCGGCTGTCAGTATCGCGCTGTCGAAATTCGAACAGGAGCTGGGGTTCCGCCTGTTCCATCGCGCCAAGGGTTATTTCGCACCGACCAGCGAAGCCATGCTTCTGCACAACGAGACTGAGCAAAGCCTGCTGTCGATCGAGCGGGTCCAGGAACGTGCCCGGGAAATCAGCGCCGGCGGCGTTGGGGTCGTGAGCATCGCCAGCAACGGGGCTTGCGCCATCAACCTGCTGCCATGGGTCATCGCCGAATTCCAGCAAGACCACCCTGAGGTTCGGATTGATCTCAAGGTTCGCAGTTCGCGCAAAATAGCGTCTTGGGTCGCTGGCCGGCAGATCGACATCGGTCTGATTGATGCCCCAGTCCCGATCCCCGGCCTGAATGCCGAGATCATCCGGACACCCTGCGTCTGCATCCTTCAGGAGACCGACCCGCTTTGCCAGAAAAACCGGATCACCCCAGAGAACCTGGCTGGACGCTCTGTCATCTCGATCACCGGCGACCACAGCATCGACCGCCAGCTCGACAGGCTGTGTGCCGAGCGCGGAGTGTCGATCGAACGACGGGTGTCGAGTTCCTATTTTGCCATCGCCCGCAATCTGGTCCGGGCCGGGGCCGGGATGGCGATTGTCGACGCCGTGAACGGCAAGGCCGCCCTGGGCGACGGCGTGACCTGGAGACCGTTCGAGCCGGCAATCTATTTCGAACTCGCCCTGATCATGCCTCCGGAGAGAGAGTTGCCCGAGGCCGCATCAACCTTCCTGGCGATCCTGCGCAAAAAACTTCCAGCAACCCAACCAACACCAGATTACGCCTCCGCTACTGGTTAGTTGCTCGTCAGCCATATTGGCCGCCTGAACTCTCAAACATTCCCTATGGCACTGTGACACAATCGCCGCCAAGATCGTCGGATAACCGCACTATCGACCAATCGGGAGGGGACGATGCGCACACCGGACGCGGCCGAACTATTGGCGGGCATCAACCGCTGGACCGCCATCGAGAGCAAGAGCAACGAGCCCGAGGGCATCGCCGCCATGATGGCAGAAGCGGAGCGGGAGTTCCGCGCCGCCGGGATAGCGACCGAACGCATTCCCGGCCGCGATGGCTGTGGCGATCACCTTCGTGCCCGTGCGCCTTGGGGCGGCGATGGGCCCGGGGTGTTGGTACTGTGCCATCTCGATACCGTGCATCCGGCTGGAACGCTGGCGAAAAACCCGATCCGCACCGAGGGTGACCGGGCCTATGGTCCCGGTATCTACGACATGAAAGGGTGCGTTTATATCGCCATGACCGCCGCTGCGACACTGATCGAAGCCGGGCGGGAGACGCCGCTGCCGTTGCGTTATCTCATTGTTTCCGATGAAGAAATCGGCAGCCCGACTTCGCGTCCGTTCATCGAGGCGGAGGCGGATAACGCTAAATATGTGCTGGTGGTTGAGCCGGCGCGTGATGGTGGCAAGGTGGTGACTTCGCGTAAAGGTTCGGCGCGGTTGACGATGACGGCGCATGGCCGTGCCTCGCATTCCGGGTTGCGCCATCAGGACGGCGAGAGTGCTATTCTGGAGGTTGCCCGGCAGATTGTCGATCTGGAGGCGATGACCGACTACGACCGCGGGTTGACGATCAATGTTGGCATGATTTCCGGTGGCACCGGAGTCAATGTGGTCCCCGATCGCTGCACTGCCGACATCGATATGCGGATGACGGAGGTCGAGGATGGCGCGGTGGCGGTTGCCCGCATCCTGGCGCTAAAGCCTTATAATCCCGCGATAAAGCTGGAGATATCCGGCGGCATCAACCGGCCGCCGTTCCGCAAGTCGAACGCCATCGCGTCGCTCTACGAGCACGCCCGGAGCCTGGCGGCCGAGCTTGGCATCGATCTGATTGATACCTTTACCGGCGGCGGCAGCGACGGCAATTTTACTGCCTCGCGGGCGCCGACGCTGGATGGGATGGGGATGGATGGCCACGGCGCCCATACGCTGGACGAGCACCTGCTGATATCGTCGCTGGTGCCCCGCTTGCTGCTGCTGCGGCGGATGTTCGAGACGTTGGAATAAGGACGCCGGGCGCATTATTTCACGGGGGTGTTTTAGGGGTGTTTTAGGGGTCCTTTGGGAGTGCTTAAAAGTCGACCTTGCGAGGCGCGATTTGGGGCGAAATTCCTCCGTGCGTCGACCAATGAGGCCCCGGATCAAGTCCGGGGAAGTGAAGAAAAAAGGGCGGCGACCCTCACACCGACAACGCCATGCCGTCGCGGCCCGGGTCGGCGCCGCCGTCCCAGCCGGCGGCTGTGCGCCGCGCGGCGTGGACCCCGGCGAAATGGAAGCCGAGGGCCGAGCGGCGGACTGGGTAGCCCATCGCCTTTAGGGCTGCCTCGGTGCGGCGCAGGATGCGGTTGGTGATGTCGATGGTGTCGGACGTGGTGCAGAAGCGCGGGGCCGAGACCGCCTCCTGCGCCGTCATGCCGAAATCGACCGCGTTCAGGATGCCCTGCAAGACGCCCATGGTGATGTAGGTGCCGCCCGGCGCGCCGATCACCAGCCAGGGGTTGTCGCCATCAAACAGGATCGTCGGGCACATCGCGGTGAAGCGCGATTTTCCGGGGGCCAGCGAGCCGGCCCGGCCTGGGCGCGGATCGAAGACGCCCATGCAGCCATTATACATGAAGCCCAGCCCAGGGGTCACGACGCCAGCGGGCATGCCGATGGAATGGGTCAGCGAGACGCAATTGCCGGCGCCATCGACGACGCAGATATGGGTTGTTTCCTTCGATTCGTCGTTGCCGACATTCAGCCGGGTCACATGGGCCTTCTCGCCCCGGCGGATGCGGTCGGCCATCACCGCCGCATAGTCCTTCGACGTCAGTTCGGCCACCGGCACATCGACGAAGCGGGGGTCGCCGACCTTGGTGTCCTTGTCGACGGTGGCGATCTTCATCGCCTCGGACACGGTGGCGATGTATTCGGGCGAGTTGTGGCCCATGGCGGCCAGATCGAAATTCTCGAGGATGTTGAGCATCTCGAGGATCATGATGCCGCCGCCCGGCGGGTTGTTGGTGGCGACCCGGTGGCCGCGATAGGTGCCCCACAGCGGATCGGCCTCGGTCGGCGCTACCGCCGCCAGATCTCCGGCGGCGATCAGACCGCCGTTCTTGGCCATGTCGGCGGCAATCTCGGCGGCGATGGCGCCGGTGTAGAAGTCGTCAACGCCATGTTCGGCGATACGGCGGTAGGTGCGGCCCATATCCGGGTTCCGCAGCACCTCGCCGAGGCGATAGATCGAGCCGTCGGGTTTGGTATAGATCTGCCGCGCGCCGGGATTGCGGGTCAGGAATTCGCGGTGGGCGACGCGGCCCGCCGCCGGCACCTCATTCCAGAAGGCATTGATGTGGGGGCGGACCTGAAAGCCATCCTCGCAATAGGCGATGGCGGGCTGGATCAGGTCAGCGAGGCTGCGAGTGCCGAAGCGGGCCAGGGCAGTATCCAGCGCCCGCAGTGTCATTGGCGTGGTGATCGACTGATAGCCGATCTCGTTGACCGAGCCTTCGAGGATGAAGCCAAAGCCGTCATCGGCCTCGCCCAGAATGATGTCCTGCCACATGTCGGGGCGGGCCGCCGCTGGCGCCCGGCCATGGAAATCGATGAAGCGGTGTGCGCCCTCAAGCCCGCCCTGCCCCGGCATGTAGACATGCATCGAGCCGAAACCGGCGACGCCGCACATGATCGGGTCGACGGCGGTCTGCACCAGGGCGCAGGCGACTGCCGCGTCGACCGCGTTGCCACCATCGCGCAGCACATCGGCGCCAGCCTCGACCGCTTCGGGTTGCGGCGCTGTGATCAGTCCTTTGGTCATCTTTTTACTCCGCCGAGTTTGGCCAAATCAGGCAGTGGGCGGGCGGTTGCCGGGTCGGCGGCCAGCACCTGCTCCAGCGCCCGGGCGATCTCGAGGATCTTGCGGTCGGCGCCGCGGGGGCCGAGGATCTGGATGCCGAAGGGCAGGCCCAGATCGGCCACGCCGCAGGGCAGCACAGCACCCGCCGCCATCGCCATGGTCGGCGCGTAGGAGAGGGCGAGCCAGCGCATGTAGGTCGGCATTTGCTCGCCATCGATCTGGGTGACGAAAAGCTGGTCGTGCGGGAACGGTGGCACCGAAGCGCCTGGGCAGATCAGTGCGTCGTAATCATCGAAGAAGGCGAGCCAGTTGCGCATGACCTTTGTTTGTTCGTTATGCGCCCAGGCGACATCGGCCAGGCTGTATTCCAGCCCCCGGTCCACATTGTCGACCACGTTGCGATCCAGCAGATCGCGGTGTTTCTTTACCCGCTCGCCATGGGCGGAGACGAAGCTGAGACCGCGCAGCACCTCGAACATGTCGTGGATGTTGCCGAAATCCGGGGCGGTTTGATCCACCGCGCCGAAGGCGTGGCCGAAACGCGCCGTCCGCTCGCCGAAAACCCGGGCGATACCCTGGTCGACCGGGCAGCAGCCAAGGTCCGGGGTCACGGCGATCTTCAGCGCGCCGAGGTCGATTTCGCGCAAGGGTGCGGCCAGTTCGGTAACGCCGGGATGGGAGAACGGGTCGCGCGGATCATGGTCCACCTGCGCCGACAGCAGCAGGTGGGCGTCCGCGAGAGTGCGCCCCATCGGGCCGTTGACCCCCCAGGGGCTGAAAACCGCCGGGCCGTTGGCCATTGGTGCGACCCCCATCGAGGGTCGAAACCCGACCACGCCGCAGAAGCTGGCGGGCGTGCGAAGGCTGCCGCCATAGTCCGACCCCGTCGCCAGCGGCGCCATGCCGGTCGCCAGCGCTACTGCCGATCCGCCCGAGGAGCCGCCACAGGTCCGTGTCGTGTCGAAGGGGTTGCCGGTCGCGCCGAACACCCGGTTGACAGTGTTGGCCCCGGCGCCGAATTCCGGCAGGTTGGTTTTGGCAAAGATGATCGCGCCCGCCTTGCGCACTAGCGCGATGGAGGGGTCGTCGGCATTCGGCACATGGTCCTCGAACAGCAACGAGGCGTGGGTGGTGCGCATGCCCTTGGTCGCCCGGTTGTCCTTGACCGCCAGGGGCAGGCCGTGCAGGGGACCGAGCGTTGCCCCGGCCATCACCGCCGCCTCGGCAGTGCGGGCGGTGGCCATGGCGCCCTTGGCATCGAGCGTGACGATGGCATTCAGCGCCCCGTCGACCCGGTCGGTGCGGGCGAGACAGCTTCGCATCAGCTCAACCGGCGATAGTTGCTTGATCCCGATCAGGCGGCGGGCCTCGGTGGCGGTCAGGTCGCAGGCGTCGGTCATGGGCGGGAGGTCTCCGGGTCGCCGAGATCCCAATAGAGCCCGGCCATGAGTGCAAGGGCCTCGCGGCTGAGGGGGATGAGGATGTGCTCGTCGGGGGCGTGTTGCGAGCAGGCGGCGTAGGAATGCGGGATCCAGATCGCCGGTAGGCCGAGCAGATCGGTGAAGACATCGTTGCAGATCGAGCCGCCCATCTGCGGAATGATCGCTGGTTTTTGGCCGGTGGAACGCTCGACCGATTGGCGCACCCAGATTGCCCATGGGTCGTCCAGTTCGGTCCGGCTGGCCGGGAAGCCGCCGGCATTGCCCGGTGGCGGCGGCAGGATCTCAACCTTGCCGAACCCGGAGGCATCGAGATGGCGGCGCAGCGCCGGCATGACACCGGCGACATCGGTTCCGGCGATGTAGCGCAGCTGGCAATGGGCCTTGGCCCAGGGCTGGATGGCGTTGACCGGGCCGGAGGGATTGCCGGTCAGCATCGCCAGCACGGCAAACGAGTTCCAGGCATAGACCTTCTCGGCCGGGCTCATGCCGGGCTCGCCCCAGTCGCGGTCGACCTTGGGGCCGGTCCGGCCGCCGTCCAGCTCGACCCCCTTCAGCGCCTCACGGGTGGCGTTGGTGATTTGCGGCGGCAGCCATTCCTTGATCTGGATCTGCCCGGTCGGGCTGACGATGCTGGCGACGGCGTGCATCAGGATCGCCGCCGGGTCGGCCAGCGCGCCGCCCCAGTTGCCGGAGTGGTGGCCACCCTCGCGCAGATTGCAAACCAGATCGAAGTTCAGCGCGCCGCGCGCCCCGAAACAGACCGTCGGGCGGTCCATCTTCACCCGTGGCCCGTCGGAGGCGATGAAGACGTCGGCAGCGAAGGCGCCCTTGTTGGCCTCGACTACCTGATAGACCCCGGCCGAGCCGTTCTCCTCGCCGGTTTCGATCATGAATTTGGCGTTGAAGCCGAGGTTGCCCTTGGTTTCGAGCACGGCGCGCATTGCCGCCATGTTGATCGCGTGCTGGCCCTTGTTGTCTGCGGTGCCGCGACCATAGAGGCGGTCGCCGTCGCGGGCGGTCCTCCAGGGCCCGGCACCCTTGGTCCATTGGTCGTCGAGGCCGCGCACGGTATCGCCGTGGCCGTAGCCGAGCACGGTCGGTAGGCCGTCCGCCTCGTGGCGGGTGGCCAGCAGGATCGGGCCGCAGGTCTCGACCGGGTTCGGGAAGGTCTGGCAGGTGAAGCCCATCGCCTCGAAGGCCGGGGCCATCTCGTCGCTGAGGTAGCGGGCGCAGTGGGGCAAGCCCTCGGGGGTCTGGCTCTCGGTGGGGATGGCGACGCGGCGGGCGAGATCGGCCTCGAAGGCGCCGCTGTCAAGGTAGTCGGTTGCAAGGGTGATGGCGTCTTCACGGTTAGGCATCGGTCAGGGCTCCTTCATCATAGAGATGGCATTCCACATGGCCTGCGGGCCCGGCGATCGGGCGCGGGACGACCGTTGAGCATTGCGCCATCGCTTTGGGGCAGCGGGGATGGAAGGTGCAGCCGGAGGGCATTTCCAGCGGGTTGGGGTAGCTGGCGCCAAGCTGGGTGTCGGGCACGCCGAGGGTCGGGTCCGGGGTGAGAACCGAGCCGAGCAGGGCCTCGGAATAGGGGTGGCGCGGGGTGTCGAACAGCGCGGCGGTGTCGGTTTGCTCGACGATCCGGCCGAGATACATCACGGCGACGCGGGTGGCGATATGCTCGACCACCGCGAGGTTGTGGCTGATCAGCAGGTAGGTCAGGCCCAGCTCGGCGCGCAGATCCTGCAAGAGGTTCAGGATCTGCGACTGCACCGAGACATCCAGCGCCGAGGTTGGCTCGTCGCAGATCACCATCTTGGGGCGGTTGATCAGGGCGCGGGCGATGGCGACGCGCTGGCGCTGGCCGCCGGAGAGCTGGTTCGGGTAGTTGTTGAAGACGCGCTTAGGCAGGCCGACCAGCTCCATGATCTCGTGCGCCCGTTTCTCCCAGCTGCCGGGGTCGCGGTCGCCCTGGACCCGTAGTGGCAGGGTGATGATCGAGCCGATGGTCTTGCGCGGGTTCAACGAAGAATAGGGGTCTTGGAAGATCGGCTGCACGGTGCGCGCCACGGTCAGACGATCCAGCGACGAGATCGGTTTGCCGTCCAGCATGATGGTCCCGGCGCTGGGCGCCAACAGCCCCATCATCATCTTGGCCAGCGTGGTCTTGCCGCAGCCGCTTTCACCGACCAGCGCCAGGACTTCGCCGGGCTCAACCCGCAAATTGACGCCGTTGACCGCGTGCAGCGGGCGCTTCGGCTTCAGAAATCCACCGGAGATCATGAAGGTGCGAGTGACATCCCGGACCTCGAGCACCGCCTCACTGCTCATTGGACCGTCTCCAGTTTCATATGGGCGGCGGCTTCGGCCGAACTTTGGGTACAGCGGTAGCGGTGGCCCGGTGTGGCGCCGTCTCGCAGCCCGATGGCCCCGGCCTGGCAGAGGTTGCGGGCATAGCGGCAGCGCTCGGCAAAATGGCAACCCTTGATGTGGCCAACCAGCGACGGGACGATGCCGGGGATCGACCCGAGATGGGCACCGCGCGCGGTCTTGCCGGGGATCGGGATGCAATCGAGCAGCCCTTGGGTATAGGGATGGGTCGGGGCCTGAAAGATCTGCATCGCCGTGCCCTGCTCGACAATCTGGCCAGCATACATCACCGCCACCCGATCAGCGACCCGGGCGACAACGCCGAGGTCGTGGGTGATCAGGATCAGGCCGGTCTGGAACTCGCGTTGAAGGTCGGCCAGCAGATGCAGGATCTGGGCCTGAATGGTCACATCGAGCGCCGTTGTCGGCTCGTCGGCGATGATCAGGTCGGGGCCGCACATCAGCGCCATGGCGATCATCACCCGCTGACGCAGGCCGCCGGAGAGCTGGTGCGGGTATTGCCTGAGCCGCCCCTGTGCTGCCGTGATGCCGACCTTCTCCAGCAGCCAAACCGCACGTTCACGGGCCTCGGCCACGGTCACACCGCGGTGGCGGCGCAATGCCTCGATCAGCTGATCGCCGATGGTGTAGGACGGGTTCAGCGAGGTCATCGGCTCCTGAAAAATCATGCTCATGCGGTTGCCGCGCAGGTCCGACATCTTGCGTTCGCTCAGTTGGGTCAGATCCTGGCCGTCGAGGACCAGCTTTTCCGCCCGCCGGGTCGCCCGCGACGGCAATAGGTCCATCAGCGCCAGCGAAGTCAGCGACTTGCCGCAACCGGACTCGCCGACAATCGCCAGCGTCTCGCCGCGGTCGACACGGAAGCTGAGGCCCTGGACCGGGTGCAGCATCCCCGAGGGCACCGGGATATCGACGCTGAGGTTTGCTACCTCGAGGATACGCTCTGCCTTCAGAGTCGGGGGCATTAGTTGCGCCCGTCAGGGGCTGTCACATCGCGCAGGCCGTCGCCCAGCAGATTGATCGACAGCACCAGCATGAACAGCGCCGCGCCGGGGATCGCGATCAGCCAGGCGTCGAAGAACATCAGCCCCTTGGCCTCGGCGATCATCAGCCCCCAGCTGGGTTCCGGCGGCTGCACGCCGAGGCCGAGGAAGGACAGCGCCGCTTCAAGCAGGATGGCATGGGCCATCTCGATGGTGGCGACAACGATCAGCGGGTTGGCGATATTGGGCATTATCTCGGTCAGCACGATCCGGACCGGTGAGCAGCCGAGCGCCTGGGCCGAGGCGATGAAGTCGAGGTTGCGGACCTGCATGGTAGCGCTGCGCATCACCACCGCGAAACGGTCCCAGATCAGCAGCCCCAGCACCCAGATCACCACGGTCAGCGACGAGCCGATCAGGCTGACGACGGCGATGGCCACCAGCACCACCGGCATCGACAGTCGTGTGGTGATGATGAAATTCGCCACCATATCGACCTTGCCGCCAAAATAGCCGGCGGCGACGCCAATGGTGGTGCCAATAATGCCCGAGATCAGCATCGCCATGATCCCGATGGTCAATGATATCCGCGCCCCCCATAGCAGCCGCGAGAGATAGTCGCGGCCGAAATGATCGGTGCCAAGCGGGAAGGTCCAGGTCGCCTTGTCGCTGTCGAACCAGATCGGCGGGATCAGCTTGCGGTCCAGAACCTGATCAAAGGGGTCATGCGGCGAGATATAGGGCGCCAGCAACGCCATCAGGATGATGACGATCAGAACGGTGCCGCCGATCATCAGCCCGGCATGGCCGAAAATGCGCCGCCGCATCTGCGAACCCATCGACGGCTCAAGCGCCGGGGCAATGGGGGAGATGTCGATTACAGCCATGTCATGCCACCCTGATCCGTGGGTCGAGCCAAGCGTTCAGCATGTCGGCCAGGAAGGTCAGCACGATGTAGAAAACGCTGAGCACCAGCACGATTGCCTGCATCATCGGCAGGTCGGCGCGCTGGATCGATTCATAGGCCAGGAATCCCAGGCCGTTGATGGCGAAAATCGTTTCGATGACGATCGAGCCGCCGAGCATGAAGCCGAACTGCACCGCCGCCAGCGACACCACCGGGATGATGGCGTTCCTGAGCGCATGCTTGAACAGCACCGTCATCGGGCGCAGCCCCTTGGCCCGCGCGGTGCGGATGTAATCAGTCGCCAGCACATCCATCATGCCGGCCCGGGTCAGGCGCATCACCGCCGGGGTGATGTAGTAGCCGAGCGCGATGGATGGCATTACGAAATTCGACCACGAGGCGCTGCCGGTGATCGGCAGCAGCCGCCAGTAGACGCCGAACCACAGCATCAGGGTCAGTGCAAACCAGAAACTGGGCATCGCCTGGCCGACGACGGCGATGGTCAGGGCGACCCGGTCGATCAGGCTGTTCGGCCGGATCGCCGCCAGCACCCCCAACGGGATCGACAGGGTCAAGGCGAAAATCAGGGCACATAACCCAAGCAGCATGGTTGTCGGCAGACGCTCGAAAATCACTTCCGAGACCGGCTTTCTCAGATAGTTCGACTGGCCGAAATCGCCTTGGGCGGCGCGATAGAGCCAGTCGGCGTATTGCACGATGATCGGCCGGTCATAGCCGTAATAGGTGCGGATATTCTCGATATCCTGCTCGGTGGCACTTTCGCCAGCCAGCGCCACCGCCGGATCACCAGACAGATAGATCATCGAGAAGGTGATCAAGGACACGGTCAGCGCCACCAGCACCGCGACAGCCGATCGTTTTAGAATGTAAGGCAGCATGATATCCGGCTCCGGTGTCTCGCGGCAAAATCGCTATTGCCCGGGAGACGCCCCGCCGGGTACCGGCGAGGCGGATTGATTGCCGCTATGCGGGGCGCGTAGGCTTACTTCCACTTGGCTGCATAGAAGCGCGGGATTTCGTCCGAGGTGGTCTGGAAGTCGAGATCCTTCGCATACACATAGTACTTGGCGTAGGTGAACATCGGCAGCCAGTAGACCTCGCCCGAAATCTTCGCCAGCGCCTTCTGATAGACCGCCGCACGCGCCGCCGGGTCGATGGTCGTGTCGCCCTCGGCCAGCCAGGCGATCACTTCCGGATCCTTGGCCGGATCGTCGCGCCCGCCGGAGAAGAAGTGGCTGGTGCCCGCCGAGACATCCGGGATCGAGTTCGAGCCCCAGGTCATGTGGTTGATCGGGGTCTTGCCCTCCCAAACCAGATCGCGCAGCGCCCGGTACTGCATGAAGGTCAGCTTTGCCTTGATGCCGACCTTGGCCAGATCGCCGATAACCGCTTCGGTGAACTCGCGTTGGCGGTAGGCGTAAATGTCGAACTCGAAGCCGTCCGGATAGCCCGCCTCGGCCAGCAGGGCCTTGGATTTCTCGGGGTCATAGTCCCACTTCGGCACGTCCTGGGTACAGCCGAACTGGTCCGGATGGCAGGCGGAGTGAATGACCTCGGATGCCGGGCCCACCAGATTGCGGGTGAGCGACTCGCGGTTGATCGCGTGGGCGACCGCGGCCCGGACCCGCTGGTCCTTGAAGAAGTCCTGGCCCGAACTGCCGTCGACATCGAATGCCATGTACGAGATGCGCATGGTCTTGGCGTTCTCGACGGTAACGGTGCCCAGTGCCTCCATACGCTCGGCCTGTTCCTTGGGCACATCCCAGATCCAGTCCAATCCGCCGGTCAGCATCTCGGCGATCTGGGTGTTGCTTTCCTTGATGGTGCGGAAATTGATTTTGCCGACCGAGGGCTGCCCCTTGGCGGTATCCTTCATATAGGCTTCGTTCTTGGCCCAATGCACATATTCGCCGGCTTTGGCCTCGACGAACTTGTAGGGGCCGGTGCCATTCGGGGCGACCGCCGCATAGTCCTTTTTACCGTCGGCGCCGACGGGTGCTGAATCGTAGTGGCCTTCGGGCATGATGAAGACCACATTGGCCAGATAGGCAAATGCCGCCGGGAAGGGTTTGGCCAGATGGAGCCGGACCTTGAGGGGGCCGAGCGCCTCGGCGCTGGCCATCCAGTTGACGTTGGCCGATGTCAGGGTGCCGTTATCCGGGTTGGCGACGTGGTTAACGGTGTAGACCACATCCTCGGAGCCAAAGCTGGTGCCATCGTGGAAGGTGACGCCCTCACGGAGGTCGATTTCCATGGTCGTGCTGTCAATCCACTCCCATCCCGTCGCCAGGAGCGGCACGAACTCGCCGGTCTCGAGGTTGCGGAACATCAGGGCGTCCCAGCCAAGATGGCCCATGACCACCAGCTCGCGGGTGTTATTGTAGTAGGGGTCGATGACCGCGATCTCGCGGTCGGTGGCCCAGTTCAGCGTATCGTCCGCTTTGTTGGCGAAGGATGGGCTGGACCAGATACCGGCGGCGACAATCGCCACGCTGGGCAGAAGCCATTTAGTCATGGTGGGGTTCCTCCTTGTCGAACATCGTTTCGCGGCAGGCATTCAAGGCGCGCCGTCATCTGAGGAACGTGGCATCAAAATTTTGCTCATGCAAGCGAAGGTCATCATCCATCAACCATATGATCTTTCCACCGCTATGGCGCGGGGGCGCCAAATGAGGTGTATGGTCGCCCGGTGGAGACCCGCCAATGCCAATCACGCCGCCCTCGATTCCATCGCCCTTGATTGCTGGACCCGATTTGCGCCCACGTCGCAGCGATGCGGTGGCGGGTGTGCTGTGGATGATGCTGTCCTGCGCCCTGCTGTCCGGGGTGGCGGCGATGGGCCGGTACGCCGTGCTTTCCGGGGTGCCGACCTATCAAGTGGTGTTCCTGCGGCTGTTGTTCGCGGCCATCGCGCTATCGCCGGTGCTGGTCTGGCGCGGGCCGAGCATGCTGCAAACATCGCATCTGCGGCTTTATGCCGTGCGGGTGGTCCTTGGCCTGATCGGCATGACCACCTGGTTTCTGGCGCTGGCGCTGCTGCCGGTGGGCGAGGTGACGGCGATTGGCTTTCTGACGCCGCTGTTCTCGACCATGGGTGCTGCCCTACTGCTCGGCGAGATCGTCCGCTGGCGGCGCTGGACCGCCACCCTGATCGGTTTTGCCGGAGCGTTGATCATCCTGCGCCCGGGCCTCGGCGAAGTTGGGCCCGGCACCTGGCTGGCGCTGATCGCGGCGCTCGCCATGGCGGCAACGACCCTGGTGATCAAGCAGCTATCGAGCCGCGACGATCCGGACAAGATCGTGCTGATCTCGGTGTTGTTGCAGACACCGATCGCGCTGATCCCGGCATTGTTCGTCTGGAAGTGGCTGGACCCGCATCTATGGGCGGTGTGCGCCGCCATGGGGGGTCTGGGGATGCTGGGCCACATCACACTGGCGCGGGCCTTCGCGGCGGCGGATGCCTCGGTGGTGATGAGCGTCGACTTTGCCCGGCTGCCGTTCGCAGTGCTGTTCGGCTTCGCGCTGTTCGGCGAGTTGATCGACGGATGGACCTGGGTCGGCGCCGGGGTGATCTTTGCGGCCTCGCTGTACAATGCCCGTCGCGAGGGCAAACTGCGCCGCGCGACCCCAGCAGAGGAGCCCTACTCCACCGGCAATGTCACGCTGGATCGGTAGTAGCCCCCGGTGCGAATGATCCAGTTGCCCGGCTTGCCATAGGGCCAGAGGGCGAAATTGTCCCGGTCGGCTCCGGCGAGAGAGAGGCCGATGCGGTGACCGGCGGGGAACTGCCACGAGACCGGAAGCAGGGCAAAGTCGATGGTCGCGGGCTGGCCCGGCACCAGTAGCTGCGCCTCGGCCCTGGTGAAAGCACGGTAAGGCCAGGTGGTGCGGTAGGTCGGTGACGGGTCGGAGGTGGTCCGGTGCAGAGCCCGCAGCATCCCCTCGGTGACATAGGTGGCGGTGCCGTCCGGGGCGATGTCCTCGAGATAGGCGAAGATGCTGGCGTCCGGCTGATCGACGGTGAAATCGAGATGCAGCAGCGGGTGGCCGGAGACCGTGAGGGCGGCGTCAAGCGGCGGTGACTGGAGCCGCAGGTAATTGCCCGGTTTCTGGTCCCAATCGGGGTAGTAGTCCTGAACGTTGCGGATCTGCAGGCGGCCATAGCGGGTGTTCTGCCCGGTGCCACAACGGAAATCAGCGCGGTAGGCGATTTCGCCATCGTCGCCCGGTTCCTCGGCCAGATCGCCGGAAGTGCCCAGAAACAGCGTGGTCTGACGCCGCGCCGGAGGCCATTGCGCAGCACTTTTCCAGGCCTCGGCCCGCATGGTGTGGTAGTGGACCGGGGCCTCGCCGGCCAGCCCGGTATCGATCCCCAGTACGTGCTCGT
>Ga0307379_10003977_pt1 | contig 21246 bp, 32 predicted proteins | sample UN2MG_FD_202237 | JGI IMG/M metagenome (GOLD analysis project Ga0307379, IMG submission 202237) | Soil microbial communities from Risofladan, Vaasa, Finland - UN-2 | ecosystem: Environmental > Terrestrial > Soil > Coastal area > Acid sulfate soil | place: Finland: Risofladan, Vaasa | collected... | reverse complement strand
TAAACGAAAAATCCTACCAATATCTTGACCAAAAAGGATTAATTAAAGAAGTAGTTTTTAGTTTGCAACTCAATACTACTTGTATTGCACAGTTTACTTTAGCTCCTCTCATAGGGTGCTGTGGAGTTTGTATTTCTACTGGAGCAGTTGTACTTAGAAATTGGAGAAATAAAGGATTAGGTAAACTCCTTAATCTTCTTCGTATTCATATTGCAACTCATTTAGGTTATGGATTACTCTTAGCAACCAGTAAAGAAACTAATGAACCTCAATCGAAAATCTTTTTTGCTAATGGTTGGGAGGCTGTACAACAGTTTGTTAATCCACGAACAGGAAACCACCTCGTGGTTCATACTTATGTTCTAGAGGGAGGAAGATAAATGATTAAGTCCTATATGACGATTGAGAATTTCCATCAAGATGCGATAGACTATGTACAAAGGAGAATAAAATGATTGCTACTGAGAAAGTAACTGAGGTTCGAACTGGATTTGTTGTAGGAAACAAAGAGGGAACTAGGTTTTTTACACATCCAGACTCATGGGAGTTTGTTAAACTTAATGAAGAAGTTAGCTGTACCCTTTGGGAGGAAAAATGGGAAGCTGAGGAATTAGCGGAAGATAACAAAGATATTCTTAAGAGTTTTCGAGATAAAAGAACTGTTGAAGAGTGGGAGGAAGAGTATTACTCTATGGATACCGTTTTCCCTGTTATAGTAACTCTAACTGGTGATGCAAAATTTAAATAGGAGGTGTATTGACGACTATTTCTTAAAACGTACAATTACTGACTCACAGACATTTATTGAAGCTTTAGCTAAAAATGGAAGCTACTTAGCTGAGATTCACTTTCTCGATGGCTGTGAAAATGCTGGTCATTTTGTGAGACTTTCCTTTAGTGGTGGAGAAGAAATCCATATTTCCGCTACTTCTGGTTTCTTTAATACTCCAGAAGAACCAGTAGAGCTTGAAGCAAGACTACAATGGGGGAGGGGAAACTACATTCAAGACATGTCTTGTCAAAAATCTAATAGGTGGGAGAAAGAATACTAGAAAGAAAGTAAAAATCTAAAAAGAGAGGGACCTGAAAGAGTTCCTCTCTTCTCTTTTTTAACTCTCTTTAATGGCGAGACTCGTTCTTTCTGGAGTCTTTTCCTGTGTTGAGTATCTGAAATGTTTTGCTTCCGTCTCTATAAATCGTACCACCTTTCAATCCAGACTCCCACATATACATGATAGCTTCTTCTAAATCTCTAGAAGTAGAATCATTACTCATGTTTATAGTTTTACTTACAGCATTAGTAATATATCTCTGCCAAGCAGCTTGAATATCAATATGAGCTTTCCACGAAAGTTCGTGAGCGGTCTTAAAAATATCCCTTAACTTCTGTGGTATATACTCAATATGTTGAATACTTCCTGTTTCTTTTACCTCATTTATAATCTGGTTTATCTGGAGTTCGTCAAAACCATACTTCTTTAGCTTCTTAATTAGTATTGAATTAAACTCCGTTACACTATCGTTTGCTTTATTTTCAATTCCAGATGTTATATTTCGAGTATAGTATAGAGAAAAGAAGGGTTCAATAGCAGAGGTTACACCAGCAAGGAGCGAAATAGAACCAGTTGGAGCTATGGAAGTTACAGATACATTTCTAACTCGTAACTTTTCAGACCTAAAATCAATTCTATTTTCTTTCTCTTGTGCTTGCATAAACTTAGACTCTAATACCTTGTACACTACATCTTGATTTAACTCTCCATTCCAACCATCAAATACACCACGCTCTTCTGCCAACAGCATACTTTCTGACCAAGAGAAAAACGATAAGAACCAACTAAGCTGTTCTGCAAATTCTACTGCTCCCTCACTATCATAAGGTATCTCTAATTCTGCGAGTAGGTCTGCAAATCCCATGACACCTAATCCGAGTCTTCTAAAAGCCTTTGAGGTTTTATTAATTTCATCTACGGTTGTTTTAGAGACTTCTTGAACATTGTCGAGAAACCTAATTCCAACCCTAATAGCATACTCAAAGAACTCAAAGTTAAACTTATTTGTACTCGTGTCAAGAAAAGACATAAGATTGAGACTACCTAAACAACATGCCTCATTTTCTAAGAGAGGTACTTCACCACAAGGGTTTGTTGCTTGAATACTACCAAACTCTGGTATCATATTATCTTCATTAACTTTGTCTAGAAAAAGAACTCCAGGGTCTCCAGACTTCCAAGAACTTTCTGAGATTAACTTAAATAATTCTTTTGCGGGTAACGAGTATACTACCTCTCCAGTTAAGGGTGATACTAAATTCCAGTCTCCATCATTCTTAACAGCCTCCATAAAGAGATTGCTTATTCCTATAGAAAGATTGAAATGGTTGAGTTGGCTATCAGAAAAAACTTTTTCTAAAACTTTAATATACTCTCTTAGCTTTGCCTGTTGTGGGTCTCCAGAATATCCGAGTGAAACTATCTCTTCGTCTGCCCCATCCCAACCAATTTCTGTCTTAAAGGACCTTAAGAGCTGTCCAAATTTTGGAGAGGGCTTTGATTTGTAGGCAATGAACTCTTTTATATCGGGATGGTCTATGTTCAAAACTCCCATTTGAGCACCACGCCTTGATGCTTGATGTATAACGTCTCCTGTTGTATCAAACTGTCCCATAAATGGAAGAGGTCCACAGGACTTTCCACCAGTAGTTTTTATAGGAGCACCACGCTCACGTAGCTTTGAGAAGTTAAATCCTAATCCTCCTCCCCATGCAAAAATTTCTGCAGCATTACTTAGTGCTGTATAGATACTCTCTCTTGAGTCCTCAACTGGAAGAACAAAACAATTCATTAGATTGTCAATTCCAGTTCCAGCATTAGCTAATACCCTACCCCCTGGTAGGAAAACTCCTTCTGATAATAGTTGATAAAATTTTGCTGTCCATTCAGCAAAGTTTTCTTCTTTTTCAGCAGAAGCTATATGAGTAGCAACCCGAACACACATTTCTTCCCAAGTTTCTGACTCCTTTGCATACTTTAGTTTAAATATTTTGTCTTGAAACTCAGTCAACATCTTTTACTTCCTTGTCTAAATAGATTATTTCAAATTGTACTTTACTCATTCCATCAAGAAGTGTAGTGGACATTCCGACTTCACCCTTAACAATTTTGTCTACAATGGCTTTCTTCTCTGCCTCTTTTTGCTCTAAAACAAAAGACCCTCCAAGTTCATTTAGTAGAAGTATGGATAAAACTGCTAATTCCTGTTGTTTCTGTAGTAACTCATTGAGTTCAGAAACTAATCTTTTATTCTCAAGTACAAGTTCATCTGCTTGGTCTAGTCCTATACTCATCTGTTATCTCCATCACCATGAATTACTTTACGTTTATCTCTATCTCTTAACTTGCTTATATTCTCTTCAGCTATTTCATCCATATCCATATAAAGGTCTGAGCATAGTGCAGCTACATACCAAAGTACATCACCTATTTCTTTTCGAAGCTCTACCCATCGAGGAGTATGTGGTTCACCAAAAGTAACGAGACCTTCATCTCTTAACCACTTCTTAATTTTCTCCGCCACTTCTCCAGTTTCACCTGCAAGTCCGAGAGTTGGATAGACAACACGAAACTGTCTATCATATACTGCTGTTGTTTTTGCTAAGTCTTGATAATCTTTAAAGTTCATTTATCCTCCAAGATAATTGAGCAACTCAGGAACTTCATCAATGAAAGTTATCTTAGGGTCGCCCTCTAAATGGTCATTAGTTATTGTTCTTATTCCAAACAAAGTACAAACATTTCTCAATTCTGAATTCAAAATTAAAGCTCTGTCTTCTACATAGTAGTCACAATTATGCTGTCTTACAGCTAAGTGTTTTTCTTTATCTGTAAAAACTAGCTCATCTACATTAGGAAAATCATATCTTCTTAGCCAAGACTCTGTCACCCACTTCACCCACTCCTTTCGATGTGTTATATATTTTATATCATATCCGACTGAAAGACTCTTGAGCGCATCTACAACTCCGGCTTTAGGTACAACATTAGAATATAAATCCTCTCTTCTAACTAGATTATTCCAAAACATTTTGTTGTAATGAGATTCTCCTATACCTTCAGAGGCTAATTCTTCTTCAGTCCAAAAGATAAAAAAGGTTCTCTTCTCTTTATAGTCATGTACAAGTGCATCCCAAACAGCGTTTCTCCAGTTATAAAGTACGCCATCTAAATCAAAACCAACGATTGGTTTACTCATTTTCTACCTCCTTTCCTAGTGTCCTAACACCTCTTTAACTTCTTTCCTTGGAACTTTCTCTATAAGAGCATAGTCAAAGTAAGTTAACTTTAAGTTAATCTTTCTACAGAGAGCCTTTATTTCTGATTTCTGAGTATGTGACTTCTTGTATAGATGGTTAACAACCTCTGCTGAATCAGTTTTAAAAGTTACACTCTTTATTTTAAAATCTTTACAGTAGTTGATTGCATTTATTAGTGCCATGAACTCTGCTTCTAGAGAAGTTCCGAAACCAAATACCAGCTTATGATATGATATAAGTTTCTCATTTTCATTAAAGATTTTAAACGAGCCGTAAGTCATGCCACGTAATTTATCTCCATCACAAAAAACTGTGTGGTGTTTATTTTTACCTTTCAAAAGAATACTTTGCCTCCGATAGTAATAGTCTACCAAAATTATTTTCGTTTCCCTTGTTATCAAGAAGCCAATCTCCTAAGTCGTACTTATCTGGATACCCCTTGAAAGTAAACAGCCTACACTTATATTCCCCTAACGAGTTAGCTACTAACTGTGCTCCTTTCTCTCCAGGTTCATCATTATCAAATACAACATAAACAATTTTTTGTTGGTTGAATAGCTTATTCCATGAGTCATTCCAATAAGTTGCTCCAGCATTGTGACTCACTGCTGGATAACCAAACTGTCTTAGAAGGAGTGCATCAGTAGGACTCTCTGTAAGAATAACACTACTGCAATGCTTCAACATATCTCCATTCCAAAGGAGTGGTCCTACCCCACTATACCAACTCTTAATTCTTTTGGTTGGTAGGTCTCTTCGCATTTGAAAATTGTTTAGAGTTCTGTCCACAAAGAAAGGAATAACATACCAACCAGAGGTATATCCTAGTTGGTATGTATCAATTGTTTTATCAGTTATTCCTCTCTTGTACCAATAATCTCTATGTGTCTTTCCACTCTCCCAAAAAACTTCTACAAGCTTTGGATATACAGTTAGCTCTTCTCCTCTTGGGGTATCTATAGAAACATAAACTTTATTCTCTACAATCTCTGCTTCTCTTATAATCTGTCTAGCCTCAAGTGGATTCTTTCCTTTTACTTTCGTGAGCCAAATGTATGCATCACCATTTATCTCTTTGCTGTTCCAAAAGAATAAATCTCTATATGTATCCAGCACAAGGGAGTCATGTTCCAAAGCCTTCAAGTATCTAGTGTCGCCCTCTAACTTATAATCCCTCTCTATTAAATTTTGTAAGAAGCTCAACTTGATTCTCCTTTGAATTTTTTAAATGCTGTGCTAAAAAATTTCTACCTTAAAGGACCTTCCTCGCTGTTCAAATTTTTAAAGTGATTACAGTATACCACACTTTTCCATTTTTGTAAATGGTACTTATTTCCTATTGACACTTACATTTTTTTGTGGTATTATCTTATAGGTTCTAGATTAAGCAAGAGTATAAAGAGTTTTTAAAAAGAGTTTAACTTCTTTAAAGAGTTTAAGGGGGATGATAATTTATGTTAGTACTTTTGTACTATGGACAAATATGAAAAACTGTGCTATAATATTGACAGTTAGTGGAATAAAAAACTAACTTATTATTTTATTTATAGTAGTAGTATACACTATAATTTATGAATTGTAAATAGGTAAGGAGTACTATTGGAACAGGAATATACTATTCTCGACACATCTTTATCATTAGGAGAATTTCAAAAAGCTTTAAGAACTGTAGAGTTTATTGGATTCGATATAGAAACTAGTGGATTAAACTTTCTATCAGACAGAATTAGGTTAGCCCAATTCGAACTAGGTAGCAAAGTTTTTATTTTGGATTTTGATAACTACCCTGACGCACAGAAGAATTTTAAATATGTTGTTTCATTAATAAAAGATACAAATAAAACAATTATTTCACATAACGTTAAGTTTGAATTGAAGTTTACATTGAAAAGTACTGGTATTCTTTTAACTAAAGTGTTTTGTACACAGCTTGCTCAGTCTATACACTTAGCTGGTATAGCTAGGGGCAAGGATAAGTTTCCAAAACTTTCTACTTTAGTAGATGAATACTGTGGGGTAACACTTGATAAAGAAATAAGATTAAACTTTGTAACAAGTCCAGAAATTACTCAGGAAATGTATGACTATGCGGTATTAGATGTAAAATATTTAAAAGAAATAATGATGTTACAAAAATTGGAAGCAGTAGAAAGAGGTTATCCACAAGTTTTTGATTTAGAAATGGAACTGATTCCAGTAGTAGCACAGATGGAATATGATGGTGTCCTAGTTAATTGGGATGTATGGTATGAACTTGCTCTTGAAGCAGAGAAGGTAGTAGAAGAAGCCAAAGAAACAATTACTAAGATTGTTTTTGAATCTACTTGGGATAAAGCTAAAGAAGAAATAACTGATGGTATATCAGCTTACGAGTACTATGAAATACCAATACCCAAGACTCAGAATAGTAAGAAGTTTAGAGTAGACAGAACCTTTTTAGAAACTCTTACATCACCTGAGTTTATTCTTGAAGAATTAAAAACAACTTGGAATGTAGGAAGCAACGCTCAAAAACTAAGGGCATTACAGTTGTGTGGTGTAAGTGTAAGTAATACGAAAAGAAGTACTCTTGAGCGCATTACTACACACAATATTTTAGTAACAGCAATGCTCGATTTTAATAGGGCTAATAAAATTGCTACTACATACGGACGTGACTGGGAAGAACTAATTCATCCTGATACTGGACGAGTGCACCCAACATATAATCAGATGGGTGCAGCTACAGGTAGATGGTCATCAGATAATCCTAATATGCAAAACATTCCTAAGCAAGAGCGTTATCGTAATTGCTTTTTAGCTAGAGAAGGATATAAGATTCTAACGTGCGACTTTTCTCAAGCAGAAATGAGAATCATGGGTGCAGTAAGTAGAGAGCAACGAATCATAGAAGCTTATGTTAAGGGTGAAGACATTCATGCTAAAACTGCTAGTGGTATTTATGATCTTTCTTTAGAGGAAGTAACACATGACCAACGTGATAAAGGAAAGACAGTAAACTTTTCAATTATCTATGGTACTACTGCTTATGGAATGTCAGTGAAGAACGAAGGACTCTCAGAAGAAGAAGCTGAAGAACTCCTATCTAAGTTTTTTGAATCACATCCTAGTCTTGATTACTTCATTCAACGTGCTGGTAATTTAGTTGTCGAGCATCTAAAATCACGTACTCCATTTGGAAGAGTTCGTTACTTTGAAAACAAGACAACCTTTAAAGATTATAAACAAAGAAAGAAATGGATTGCTAGACTAAAGCGTGAAGGAGTTAATCATATCATTCAGGGATGTAGTGCTGACTCACTTAAGATAGCTATGGTAAGCATGTTCTATAATAATCCTTTTGGACATGAGAACTTTAGATTTCTTATTCAAGTACATGATGAAGTTGTTGTAGAGGTACGTGAAGATATAACAGAAGAGGCTACAAAGTTTTTAGTATCTCACATGGAGCAAGCCGAACAACAATTTCTTGGAGAGATTCCAGCAGTTGCAGATTGTTTACCACCACTTGATTACTGGTCAAAAGGAGAATAGAATGGGATATGAAAGAGAGGACTACCTTACCAAGATTAAAAAGGAACGAGATAGGCTTTCTGATTTCGGATATAGAATAAGCTATATCTCTGTACATAAAAGAGTGTATGAAAAAATAAAAGATAGAGTACTTGTTTTACATATAGGGTCTAAGGAAAGAATGAGGTTGTTTGGACACACACTTTATATCTACCATGAAGCTACACCTTTTGAATTTATTATTGGTGTTCTTGAAGAGAAAGAACATGGCTTTAGCATATAAAACTAAGTTAGGAGTTCTTGTACATGACGACTGTTTTAATACTTTTGAAACTCTGATTAAGGAAAAGGTAAAGGTAGATTTAATTTTAGCAGACCTACCTTATGGAACTACTCAAAATAATTGGGACTCTGTTTTACCTTTAGATTTATTGTGGAAAAACTATTGGCAGTTGTGTAAAGAAAGAACGCCCGTTGTTCTTACTGCACAGTATCCGTTTGATAAAACTTTAGGTGCTTCACAGATTGAATATCTAAAGTACGAGTGGATATGGAAGAAGAACTATGCTACTGGGCATCTTAATTCTAAGAGTATGCCAATGAAAAACCATGAAAATATTTTAGTGTTTTATAAGAAGCCACCAACATACAATCCACAGTTTACAGAGGGTGAACCATATAAAAGCGTAGTAGGTGCTGATGCAAAGACAAGTAGTAACTATGGAGTACAAGGTGCATATGTTATAGATAATCCTGGTATACGCTATCCAAGAACAGTATTAGATTTTGATAAGGCTCGTGGTAGTTTTCATCCGACACAAAAACCTTTAGCTTTATTTGAGTACATGATTAAGACTTACACTAATCCTAATGATGTTGTTCTTGATAATGTACTAGGTAGTGGAACAACAGCAGTAGCTTGTGAAAGACTAGGAAGAAAGTGGATAGGAATAGAGAAGGAGGCTAAGTACATTGAGGTTATTATTAAACGATTGGAAGCGGAACTTACACCTTAAAGGGAAAGTTTCCCTGTTCAAAATTTTAAACGGAGAATTAAATACATGAGTAATCCAGAGAATATGGTACAAAAGTTCCGTGAAGATATGCAAGATAAGTATGGTGAAAGTTCATTAGTAACTACAGAGAGTCATCTAGAAAGTGGAGTAATTTCAACTGGAAGTTTATCTTTGGATGTGTCATTAGGTATTGGTGGAATACCAAGAGGAGTATTTACTGAGATAGTTGGACCTGAGTCTTCTGGAAAAACTACATTAGCTTTGTCTATAACAAAGCAAGCTTTATCACAAGGTATAAGCGTTCTATACTTAGATGCTGAGCGTAGTCTTGACTATAGGTATGTCGAAACAATCATTGGAGACTTTGATTCTAGCCTTCTTACAATTCTTTCTCCTGAAACAGCGGAAGATTTTTTTGAGGTAGCAGAAGAAGGGATAGTTTCTGGTGCTTTTGGAATGATTATATTAGATTCTCTTGGTGCGTTGTCACCGAAGAAAGAGTTAGACGACGACCTAACAGATGCTAATGTTGCTTTACTTGCACGGCTACTTACCAAATGGCTAAGAAGAAACTCATTCAAAGTTAAAAAACATAATGTAGCTTTTATTTTTCTTAATCAGGTAAGAGATAAAATTGGTTCTTATATGGGAGGGTATGTTTCTCCTGGAGGCAATGCCTTGAAACACTTTCTTACTATAAGAATAAAATTTACTGCTGGTATGAAAATAAAAGCTGGCGACGAGATAGCTGGAATCCTTACTAAATTTACAGTAACAAAAAATAAAGTAGCAATTCCCTATCGTGCTGGTACGATACCTATAATTTTTGGAATTGGTATTGACTACTATAGGGATGTAGTAGAGTTTACAAAAAGACTTGGCATACTTAGACAAGCAGGTTCTTATTATAAATTTGAAGGTGAGACATTAGGACAGGGTGTAGAAAAAGTGTCACTAGTACTTAAGGACCATCCTGAAACACTTGACAAAATTGTAAAAATGTGTTATGATATGCTAGGTAAACAATTTAAGGAGACTGTATGAACAGGAAGATAGGCTTTGAAAGATTATACACACTGGGGAACTACAAGAATTTGAAGGTCACTGACGAAATTTCAGACCTTCCTTATGAGGTATGGAAAAGTGTACCACTACTTCGTGAGTTACAGTTCATTCAAACAGACCTTGTTTATATGAATTACGTAAAGGAAAGTAGAGTAATGAACAATCCTTTAAATAAACCAGAAGAGATTGAAGAGCTTATACACTTATTGGATGAGTCAAGAACATCTACATTGGAAAAACTAAAGGAGGCATTTGCTGAGCAGACATTAACAGAAACAACTCAAGCAGTAATAACAGAAACTATAAATGAGGAATCGGAGGAATAAATTTCATGGGTTTACCAAAAGTAGATAGAACGAGTACAAGTTACTCAAACAAACAAAAGCTTAATTTTATAAAGCTAACTCCTGGGCAACATCTAATCAGGTTGTTACAACCAATAGAAGAAATTAAACTCGCTTATACCCACTGGGTTAAGGGAACGAGTTTAGAATGTCCTGGAGAGAATGAGTGTCCATTGTGCCTCAACAATAAAGATATTCTTGCAAGTGTTGGTGGAGAGTATAAGAAAGCAAAAGAAGTAACTGGATTTAATCCTTGGCAGGTAAGATATTATGCTAACATTCTTGACCTAACTCCTGTAAAAGTATCGCCAAATTCTGAGAATGGTTTTGAAAATAAGCGTGACCAAGCTGGAGATTGGGGTGCTGTTTGTGAGGATTGTGGAGATTCTTTAGCATCTGTACAAGTACGTCCGTCTAATACAATAAAGATTTTAGCTGGCGGTAAGAAGTTATTTGAAGCACTTGAATCAATTGACTTAAGCATTACTGTTCCAGATGAAACAAAGCCTTACACTTTACCTGACGGTAGTATTGCCTTTGAAGAAAAGAAAATTGGTATAGAGAATTATGACGTTGCTCTTATGACTGTTGGAGTAGGTCGTGAAAGATTAGTAACTCCTGTACCACAAGCACACCGCAATCAAGTGTACAATCTTGAAGAGAGAGAAGACGAGTTGTTTGATTTAGATCGAGCATTAGTTGTTCTAACTCCACCAGAGATTGTAGACTTACTTAGTGGTGTAACACTTAGAGACATTTTTGCGGCTCGTCTTGCAGAAGAAGATGAAATAACAGATACCGTAATAGCTAATGAAGCTATAGAGGTTTCAAAAACTATAGAGGCATCTGTGGAAGCATCGTTGGACGACATTTTTAAAATCTGATTACTAGAATTGTCTATTGTTAGGGGAGAGTTAATTCTCTCCCCTAGCAAAAACAAAGGAAATATAAATGGATGATATGGAGTCATTAGCAGATGTTTATAGAAAGAAACTAGATACAGAAGAGAGTAAGGTAAGTGTGATTGTTTCTTTTTATAGAGCTTCTTTTGATTCACTAGCAGAGTTAGATGATATAAAATTCTTTTCTAACCTTATAAAACTTTTTGGTGCAGATAGAGTTTTTACAGCGATTCTAACAATAGCAAGTAAGAGAACAGTACTTCCAAATGGTTCTCGAGCATATATAAAAGGTTCTATACGAAGCGTGGCATCAGATATGTTTCATGGAAGGGGTAGTAGTAACACACGCTCACTTGATATGAGTGAGTTTATATCAAGGAGAGTTGAAATGGCTAAGGAAATAAAAGGAATAGAGGTAGAGTTAGATGACTAATACAATGCTTTTTTCTGAAGAATCTGAACAAGCTGTACTGTCACTGCTACTACATCATCCAGAGAATATAACAAAATGTGGTGGACTAACTGCTAATTCTTTTTCTTCTAAAGCGAATAGAGTTCTTTATGATACGCTGATTAGATTAGCTTTAGATGGAATAGTTCCAGAGATTTCTATTGTTACAGAATATCTTAAATCAAAAGACTTGTTAGATAGTGCTGGAGGAATAGACTATCTAGGTCAGTTGTTTGAAACTACATATCAAGCTGAAAACTTTGAGTCTTATTTAAAGTTAGTAGCGGATTCGTTTAGAGGAAGAACCCTTCTTACTATTGCTAAAAGTATTCCTACTTGGTTACAAAAGGCTACGGATATAGGAGCACTTGTTTCTTTAATAAGAGATAAGTTAGGAGAGTTGATTCTAGAAGCTGGCGGTGAGAAAACAATCTCATTAAAGAATACTATTATGGCGCAGTGGAAAGAGATTGTAGAACGTACTCACCATTCTGGTATAAGCGGTTTGACTACAGGATTTCCATCAATTGACTGGCTTATAAATGGGGCATCTGGAGGAGATTTAATTGTGGTGGCAGGTAGACCATCACAAGGTAAGACAGCATGGATGTGCAACTCAGCAATAAAGAGTGGTATACCAGCATTAATTTTCTCAAAGGAAATGGGAAGAAGTCTTCTTACTGATAGGTTTATTTCTATTGACTCACAAGTAGATTTCTTAAATATTCGGCAAGGAATTATTTCAGATAAGGATGAAGCAAAGTTAGTTGAAAGTGTAAAACGAATTAGAGATACGTCCAACATTTTTATTGACTCTAATTATTCTGCTGACTTGCAGTATGTACTGAACACAATAAGACAATATCATTTTTCAGATGGAATAAAGTATGTATATCTTGATTATGTACAGCTAATGGCAGAACGTGACTCTAATTCTACAAATGAAATAGGACAGATTTCTAGAGCGTTGAAGATGATAGCAAACGAATTAGAAATAACGGTGTTTTTATTTTCACAACTAAATCGTTTGGTAGAAATGCGTGATGATAAGAGACCAATCTTGTCAGATTTGAGACAATCTGGTAACTTGGAAGAGGATGCTGATGTAGTTATATTTTTATATCGTGATGAGTATTACTATCCAGAAACAGACTCAAAGGGAAGCTTAGAGAACATCGTAAGAAAAAATAGAAACGGTCCAATTGGTACTGTGTTTCTTAAGTTTATTCCAGAAACAATATCAATTGTAGATGAGAGATAGGAGGAAGAATGAGTACAGAAAAAATTTTAGTAGTGGAGAAGTCAGAGGAATCTGTTAGTAATGGATATAGAAATGAAGTCTATGCTTTAATAGATTCTGAACGAGAACGGCAAAAGGAATTAGGTAAACCAGAAAGAATGGCTTGGGCTAGTTGGTTTATGATTTTAGCAGATTACTTTGGAAGAGTTGGTAATTCTCTTTGGAGGCTAACATTTAATGGTGGTACACATGAAGAAATTCTAGTTCCACTAGTAAAAGTTATGGCTATTGGAGTTGCTTGGATGGAAGACATCGTTCGCTTTGCTGATTATATTAGTTTAGTAGAGGAGGAAGATGGCGAACAAACAGAAGGATAAAGGAACACGTTGGGAAAGAGATGCAGTAGAGTTGTTGAAGGAAGCTTTTCCTACAGGACAGTTTAGAAGGATGGCTGGTTCTGGTGCTATTGGAACTATTATGGAAGAGCCTTTACTTGCCGGAGACTTATCAGCTAGGTTTACATTTTTTCCTAGGGAGTTTAGAATCGAAGCAAAGACTGGGTACGGTGGAGCTACTCAACTAGCTGTAAAGAGAGAATGGTTTATTAAAATAAAAGAAGAAGCCGAAAGAACATATAGTCTTCCAATGCTTATGGGAAAGTTCTCAGGTTCTCGTGGAGACTGTAAATATTTTGTAGCTTTTGATTATGAAACCTTCGTTGTGTTTATGAAAATAGTAGAAGAAATTTCTAAATCAGAAGCAGAACTTACACGGAGATTAGAAGGAAAGGAAAAATGATGGAAACTTGGTGGAAGAATATACTAAAGATTCATTCTAATAGAACGGATACTTCTGAAAGAGTTGTAAATCTTTTAGCAGTGTTTGAGGTTTTACGTCTTTGTGTTTCTGGAGTATCTAATAAAACCATAGCAGATATGCTTTCATTAGATGACTTCTACGTAAGAGAAATACTATTAGAATTTTTAGCGTTCAATGGACTGAAGCATGATCTTCCATTTAGCCCAATAAGGTTATATAAAACTTTGCAAGGAAGGTATACTGATTTTTATACACACATAGAATATACTTTTCCAACTGTAGAAGCATCGCTTTATCCAACGCTTTGGTCACTTTGTGATGTATTTGTTAGTATAGAAAAGGAGTTAGAAAACTATGACGCAAACAATTAGTCTTCCTGATTTTGAGGATATGTATAAAAGATTAGAATCAATTAAGGAAGTAACCGCAGAAAAACTTTTATTAGAGGTACAGATAAAAGAAAGAGAGGGAGATATTGTACTGCTTGTAACTACAGACCCCACCTTTTTTGAGGGTGGAAAGCCACCATCTATGGCTAAGGTTTCTAGTAGCTATATTAGAAATGGAGTTAATGGGGAGCTTACTGAACTAAGAAAACGGTATGCAGAATTATCAGCAGAGTTAGAATATCTAAAGTATCGGTTTGATTTGGATAAGATTGCTATTGACGTTTGGAGAACACAGTCTGCAAATGAGCGAAGAGTTGTGGAGTAATGACCATATTTCTAAGCGCATCTGCGATAAAAGATTTTTTATCTTGTTCTTACAAGTACAAGTATAGACGTTTTGCTAAAGTCAAGTCGGTAGAAACAACAGCAATGCGCATAGGAAGTGCTGTTCACAATGTGCTTGAGCATTGTTGGGATTCTGAATCGGTTGGTACTGGACTATATCTAGATGCGTTAGTTACTGAGTGGAATCTTTCTGCTGTAGAGAAAAAAAGAATACAAGAATGTTTAGATGTTTTCTATAACAAGACTAGTTTTCCTTTTAGCAACTTAGATAAAGTAGAATACAACTTCAAAGTTCCTTACAATAAAGATGTTTTTATTGTTGGAAAGTTTGATAGAGTTTTGGAGGAGAGTGTTGTAATAGATTGGAAAACAGGAAAGCTTCCGATTATTCCTTCAAGAGATATTCAAATGATTGTCTATGATTGGGCGTTTTTTAAACTATATGGACATAGGGCATCAAGTATTATTGACATATCTCTCTTGGATGGAAGATCGGTAAGATACAATAGAGTATTAGAAAATGAAGAGTTACTTATGAAAGTAATAGTGCCACATATTTTAGAAAGAATAGAGAGTGGTTCATATTTTCCAGAAGGTCGCTTTGCATTTGCAAGTACTTGTAAAAACTGTACCTTTCTAGGACACTGTAATCATGAGTTGGATAGTAGAAACAACACTAAGAGATAGATATAAGATTAGAAGTAATCCTGATTTCGAATCAGATGAATACAATAACTTACTCATTATAGAAAGTAAGATTTCTGAGTTAGTTAAATCTGGAAGAATAGATAGCTTTGAGCTAGCACTCTTAGAGTATGTTTCTATAAGTCAAAACTATTCTGCACTAGAGAAAACTTTAGGAATTAATCGTAAGACAATTGAGAGACACTTTAAAAAAATATGTGATAGAATTTCATATGCTCTCGGTGATGTTTTTACAGATGCAGGATATTTAAACTACATGAAGGAGAGTTATAACCTTTCTTCAAAGGAGATAAAAATATTAGAAATGCATATAAACGGAAACTATAGACACTTAGTGAGGTCAAAACCATATGGGAGCTAAAACAACTACTCCAAAATGTATTCATAGGCACACAATAAAGTCACACCCACGATGCTTTGCTGAGGGCAGAGTACTACAAGTAAAGGATGAAGAAATGGAAAAAAGAATAAGACATGAACTAGTACCAACAAAGTATCGAAGAGTCAATGTAACAACTGATGACCCTTGGTACATACATCCAGAAATGAAGTTAGGTTATTTTGATATTGAAACTTCTAATTTTACAGCTAACAATGGACATATGGTTTCTTGGGCAATAAAAGAAAAAGGAAACAGCAATGAGGATGAGATTTTATACGATGAAATTAATCAGAAGGAAGTACTTGCTGGTGACTTTGATTTAAGAATAGTAAAATCTGTTCTTGAAGCTATGCGTAAGTTTACTATTCTTGTAACCTACTATGGAACAGGATTCGATATTCCTTTTGTTCGTACTAGAGCAGAGTTTTGGTTAGCTAAACTAACCATAGAAAAACGTGAAGAACTAGAAAAGAAAAACTACAAAGAGTTAAAAAGATTACTAGAAGCGTATCTACCAGAAGATAGAAGAGTTCCATCAAAACTTAAGAAGGCAGATTTAGTTGAACTACTTCTTGATAGGGATGAAGAACTTCTAAGTTTAGAATTTCCTACACATGGAGAGATTTATCACTTTGATTTATACTATACTGTTAGAAACAAGTTTAAACTTCATCGTAATTCTTTGGCTAATGCTACAGCTTTCTTTGGTATCGAAGGAAAGACACACCTTAAACCAAGAGAGTGGATGTTAGTAAGAATTGCTGACCCTACAATCATGTCAGTAATCAAGGAACATAATGTAGAGGATGTAATCATTCTCGAAAAACTACACGAACGTGTTGGCTCATTTAGAAAATGGACACGGCGTTCTATATAAGGAGAGTTATATGGATAAAGATACTGGAGTGGAGATAGAAGTAACTACTGACGAAGAGTATACAGATGGTCTTCCTAATGGAGATACTGGTGCTATTTATACTACCGCTATGGAGTATAAGTATGATGAAGATCTTAATATGTGGTCTGGTAAACTTACTGCTACTCAATCATTTCGTCCGGAGAATTCAAAAGAATTTGGTGAGGAAATTAAGGTAGAGCTCTTCCTTACGGAAGAGAAATTTTCAGACGTTGTTTCAGAACTTTCTATGGAAATGGAGTTGCTTTTTATGGGTTGTGATGGGGATTTTAGAAACCTTAAAACTACCATTGACGAAGAATCTTTGGTATAATAGTTAATAGTAAGGAGAGAGTCGTGAACAATAAGCAGGTATCAGAAAACAGTAGAGTAAGAGTAAGTAAACTGGCTGGAGTAGACCTACTTGTAGTTGAAAAACTTTCAAAGAGGGATTCATTGTTCTATACAAATGAAAAAGCAATAGCAATTTCTACTGCTAATTTTTCACGACTACTTTTATTTTTAGTAATAAACGAGTATATTAGTCCTAATATTCTTGAGGGAATTTTAGAAGAATACTACTCAAATAATTAGGAGGATTCAATGGAATCTTATGAACAGTTTGAACAGGAGGTTGAAGATTTAGCTAGCGACTTAGAATTTTCAGAAGCTTCCTTAGTAGATAAAAAAAGAACAGAGCTTATTGAAATGTGCAAGAGTCTGGAGTTAGCTTCTTATGGAAGCAAAGCAGAATTAGTAGAACGTCTTGTAAAATATGCTCAAAACCAATTAGGTACTGGTGTGCTTACTGCCAAAAGTAGTTTTGTGGCGGTGGAGATTACTAAAGAGGAGAAGGAAGAACTTGGAAGAGCGGTACGCATCTAAACCAACTGTGATACTAATAAGCGGTAAAGCTGGAGTTGGAAAGACAGAGGCTTCTTTACTTCTATCTTCTATTGTAGATAGTAAAGGGTACATTGACTTTGTTACTTTAAACTTTGCTTATGGTGTAAAACACTCCGCTACCGATTGTTTTTCTTGGGATGGTAAGAAAGATACTAGAGGAAGAATACTTCTTCAACAGGTTGGAAGAATTGGTAGGGATTACTATAAAGATATTTGGGCTAAGCAATTGGCTGAAAAAATTCTTAGTAATCCTTGTGAATATGATTTTGTTTTTATAGACGATTGGAGATTTCCAAATGAAGAAATCTTTTTAAAAAAGACTTTGGGAAAAAACTATCTAGTGGTTACACTTCGTATACTAGCTCCAAATCGTGAAATTTTAAAAGGAACAAAAGAATATGATGATATTTCTGAAACTGCACTAAACACATACTCAGATGAAGATTTTGATTTTTGTATTGATAACTCAGGTAATCTTATTGATCTTAAAGAAAAATTAAAACTTGTTATTAAACAAATAGAAAAGAAATTGGAGGCAACAAATGATTGAATCACTTATCACTGTCTCTTCATTAGCTACTTTAGCTTTAGAAGGACTAAAAAATCTGGTTAGACTTATCAAAAAGGATTGGGAGTTTGATTTCTCACCAGCGTTCTATGGAATTACTATTCCAGTAATGCAACTATTAGTACAGCCAGCACTTGTGTGGATGGATGTACTACCTGCTGACCAGCTAACTCTTAGCTTTAAGCTACTTATTACAGTCTTTATCCAGTCGTTGATGTCAGTTGTTATTTATAATACAGGTGTAAAACCATTCAAAACTTATAGAGAAGAACAGGCAATAGTTAACGGGGAATAACCCAAATAGGTATAATAACTCCCCACTATAAAAGGTGGGGAGTACTTTTCTAAGGAGATATTTATGTTGGTACTTACAAGTGAGCAACGGGTAGGCAGTAGATGGATAGGTTATTTGTTAGGAGATTTATTTTCCGGTAAAAAATCAACACCAGAAATAAATCTAAACGATGTTGAAAATCCTGGAACTCTTTATCGTCAGGCAATGAATTCCAATAGAGTTTTTAAAATTCATGGGAATCCTCCATTAGAGGTTGTAAAAATTCTAGGTCCGCAAATTAAACTCTTGGGCATTGTTCGTGACCCTAGAGATAGATTAGTATCTTTATCTTTTCATAAAAGATACCATCTATTTCACGATGGCTTTATTGAAAAGAAACGAGATACAGAGTTAGAAGCACTCCAATATACGGTAATGGAAGACGGTGCTGACAATCAAAATAATTATAAGATGTTAGAGTATATGATTTCATTTCATAGTACCCGTGCTCTAAACAAAACTTCTAACTATGTGTGGACTACGTATGAATGGTTGAAAGAAGATACTTATGGAGAGATTACAAAGATTTTAGATGTTCTTGGATTAGATTATTTTCCAGTAACTATAGAAAAACTTGTAGAGAAATATTCGTTTAGGAATCTAACTGGAAGAAATCCTGGGGAAGAAGATAGAAAGGATACGTTTGCACGTAAAGGTATTGTTGGGGATTGGAAGGAGTGGTTTACTCCAGAAATGTTAGAAAGAACTGAGGAAGTATATAGTAAATACTATGAAAAAATTAACCTCGAACTGGGTAATAGTAACAAAAAATAAGTCTGGTGGTGACTTCTATCCTATACATCAGCTAAGAAAAAAACTTGAAGCTAAGGTTATTACTTATCTAGAACTGTCAAATACCTCTGATATGTATTGGAAGAATAAGGATGTAATCTTTCATTTGGTTTGGGCTAATAACTTCCCAACTCTTTGGAGACCACACTATAATCGTATAGCTAAAAACGCAAACAGTTTTATTTTTGAGTTTGATGCAGATACTCATATGAATAAGTTTGAGTCTTTAGATGTGGCTAGTTGGGGAGACCCATTTTTATTTCACCATGAAATAGTTAGAGTATCATCAAATTTTATTTGGGAACTTCCAAATAGTTTTAACCCTTTCATTGTTGATACTAATAGAATAGAGCTAAATCTCTATGAAAAATCTTTAGTAAGAACAAAGAAAGAAAAAACTATAGATGTGCTAGGATTTGTTGATGTAAATAATTCAAACCTTACATTGACATTAAGAACTTTAGAGGTTCTTTCAAAGAATGGATACAGTGTAAAGTGTATTCGTCTTTCAGACAAGTACTCAATAGCATATAAAAATCTTCCGTTTGAAATTATAAGAAACTCTAAATTTAATTCTAAAGGTCAGAATGTTTTTCATAGCTACTTGGATAAGTCTAAAGTATATCTTGACTTAACTACTAGGATAACAGCTGGTAGAAATTTATATGAGGCTTTGTTTAGTAATTGTATTCCTATTGCTAGTTCAACATATGGTGCAAGTAAGTTAGGGATTAGTATAGATACCTTAAACAATTTAAACCTACAGGATATATATTCTAAATGTGTGGATTCTGTAAAGAATTATGAAGAGCAAGTTAAATTTTTTCAAGATAGAGCAAACGATAGATACAACATAAAGGAGTTACTAGATGGACTTAAACTTTTTACGGGTACTAAAGAATAGTCAACAAGGAAAAAGAGTTCTTATTTTAGGAAACGCAAAATCCCTTTTAGATATTCCCTTAGAGAAAGTATCTATAGATACATTTGCTATGAATAGGATAGCCCCTATTTTCAAGTCTACTTCTTGGAGACCAACTTGGTACATTTGTGGAACACTTCGAATAGGTTGGAATAAATCATATAAAAGTGATTTTTATACCGCAGTTAATCAGAGTATATTTTCGTTTCTTGGTACACGAATCCAACACCTAGTAGAGAAAGAACTAATCTATAGCAATTTTTCTTGGGTAAAATTTTTAGATGTGGCAGATAAAAAGATTGAACCACCTAAGACAGAATACTGGAATCGTGATACTTCACAAGGAGAGGTAAGTATCTATGGACATACTGGATTTGGAGCAATACAGTTAGCTCGCTATCTAGGATATGAAGAGATAATTTTAGGTGGTATGGATATACCCTATGCCGTTCCAGAGTCAAGATTGATAGACACTAATCACTTCTATCCTGAATATGAAACTAAAAACTTAATGCCTGAAGATGAGCAGTATGAAATCTATAATACAAATCTTATTATGTCACACTCCTTTACTTCTGATATGGCAGATATAGAAGGAATAAAAATTTCTAGTTTAGAAACAAATAAAGGATTAACAAAGTACAGGAGAATGAAAATAAATGAGCTTATTTAAACAGAGTTATCAAGTATACAATGATCTAACATTGTTCCCACTAACAGAACCCTATGAATTTGGCAGGGAAAAAATTGTAGAGATAGCAGAAAAGATAAATGGTAGGTCTATCATTGACCCACACAACGCAGGAATTTTAGCACAGTCTGTAGCTAATGCTAAACATGGAGATCACCTTGAAATAGGAACTTTATTTGGTGCATCGGCTATACTTGTAGCTTGTGTTAAAAAGGAGTTTGGTTCTGGTGGAAGTGTCTATACAGTAGACCCACTAGAATATGGTAAGTTAACTTTTACAGATAAACTTACAGGGGTTATGGCTACAAGTGAGATAGTTATAGAGAATGCCGACAAACTTGGAGTAGCTGATAGAATTATTCCTATTACGGAGAAGTCATACCCGTGGCCCTTTGAGTCTGACAAAACTTTTGCGAGTGGTTATATTGATGGAGACCACTGGAATGGTATGCCTATGCGTGATTGGCTAAACATGAAAGAGAAAGTAACTTATACTATCGCTTTCGATGATTATTGTATAGGAAAAACGGAAGTAATTGACGCTGTTAATTTTGCTATACAGGACAGGGACTGGTTGTTAGTACAGCTTAGTGGACTAACAGCAGTACTTAGAAGGAGACACTAATGAATGTTATTACTATACCAGTTAGATTAG
>Ga0307379_10003975_pt1 | contig 21248 bp, 21 predicted proteins | sample UN2MG_FD_202237 | JGI IMG/M metagenome (GOLD analysis project Ga0307379, IMG submission 202237) | Soil microbial communities from Risofladan, Vaasa, Finland - UN-2 | ecosystem: Environmental > Terrestrial > Soil > Coastal area > Acid sulfate soil | place: Finland: Risofladan, Vaasa | collected... | reverse complement strand
TTAGAGTAGAATGTCTGTAATGGGCGGGTAAGCAAGTTATTTTTGCAAGTTTTTTCAAATTATAGCATTTGAAATTGGGAATTTTAGATTCTTTATACAATAGAATCCCAACATCGCAAATGCCTTTTGTAACGATGATCTTGACTTCGCCGATGTAATATGTATATCTTTGAAAAAATACCTTTCTTATAGAAGGTATCATACATTTGCAGGATGTTCAATCATCGTAGGGCGGATAACTGGTCCGTCGGAGAAACTTAGAAGAGTATCGGATCAAAAGGGAGCGGGGGTGATGCTCGCAGCATGCACGTGAAGGCTGTGGTTGTTCTGAAGCGTCTACGAAGAGAGTACAGGAGATCACTGAAACCGCGAGAGACCGAGGAGCTTATTAACCAGGTCTTAAACCGCCCCGCGGGTTTTGTCGCAGCGAAACTGTTCAAGCGACTCGGGGCCGGTCCAAACCTCGTCACTCTCATCTCCATGATATTCGGCATATCATCCGGAATCCTCTTTGGGGTAGGGAAGTACCCGGAGGTCCTTATCGGGGCTCTGCTCCTCGAGGGTATGGTGATACTGGACTGCGCCGATGGGCAGCTTGCGAGGATGCTTCAGAGAAGCACCCAGTTCGGCAAGACAATAGACGGGCTCTGCGATATTGCCACACATTTCTCCATCTTTTACGGTACTGCGTACGCGATGTACACAAGATCAGGATCTGTCTTCCCGTTCCTTCTTGCAGTCCTTGCACAGCTCTCGTTCTACCTGCATATCATACTCTTCGATCATTACAAAAACGTATTTATCAGCGTTGCAAGACCCCTCTACTCGGATAAGCTCGAGACGCTTTACAAACTCAGGGATGATATTACAAGGGGAAAAAGAAGCAGTGAAAAGAACCGGCTCAAGAGGTTTACCACCCTCCTTTACTACCTATTCTATCAGCTCGAGAACTGGGTTGTTTCGGTGGGGTATGTTCCCAACGCGAAGAACTTTTACGAGATCTTTCCCGATCCCGAGAAAATCGACGACACAATGAGGGAGCTGTACTACAGGGAAATGAAGAGTACGGTGAAGATATGGTCCGGAATAGGCGATACGATTCATATTATGGTTTTCATCGTATGCGGAATAATTAACCGTATCACCTTCATATTTCCGATCATCCTCATAGGAACAAACATCATCATGCTCTTTGCACTCCTCTTTCAGAGGGCGAAGTTCAAGCGTCTGGGGGTTTCGAGCTTCGTTATGCAGGAGGAGCGCGCTTAAAACCGTACTAGCCGTTGCATCTCACGAACCATCGTCGATGGACGTTAAGCGTTTTCCCGCCGAAAAATCTGTTCTTGGTAATATTATCGGGACATCATTAAGCCCTGATGTCATCCGGCAAGTGATAAAACCTTACTAACCCCATACCTCACGAACCATCGTAAATACAGAGAAGTAACGTGATATCAGGATCTATCGTGAAATGTCTAAAGCACACGCTAAAGCATTTAAGAAGGTGCGCAGAAAGGACGAAGTGGCTACGCTACGCGCTTCGCTTTCGGTCAATATGGAGCACAACAGCGTATCAAGCAATGAGGGCCTTATATGCTGCTGAAGCTACTTCTCCTTCCCCGCGCGCTTCAGCTTTTCTATCTCTGTGATGAGCGTATCGATCTTCCGGTTGAGCTTATCGAATTTTTCGGCATTCGGAGACAGAGTCTTCTTTATCTTTTCTCCCACTGTGCTGCCGGCTTCCTCGAGCTTCTCAAAAAACTTTGTGATGAAGAGGTCTTTCTCCTTCTCCTGAACCTCGCCTCTCTCTTTCAGTTCGTTGAAGATCTTTTCCACCTGCTCTTTTGTGACTGCCGTTATTCCGAGTCCGGCATGGAAAAGATCCTCCAGTATCTTTTTCATCGGGAGGCCTCCTTTTAATTTTCTTTCTTTATGTAGCCGGCAACGAGGTCGCCGACTTGTTCGGTCGTATATCCCATTTTCCCGGCGGAAAGGCTCTTAAGGCGCTGTAGAGTCGAAACCACGGCGTTTTCGAGGGCCCCAGCTGCCTCAGGCTCTTCGAGAAAGTCGAGCATCATCTGAACGGCCAGGATCGCGGCGATCGGGTTAATCACGTTCTTTCCCTCATATTTAGGCGCTGACCCTCCGATGGGTTCGAACATTGAAACGCCGCCGGGGTTGATGTTACCTCCGGCTGCGACCCCCATGCCCCCCTGGATCATTGCACCGAGATCTGTGATGATGTCTCCGAACATGTTAGTTGTCACAATGACGTCGAACCATTCGGGGTTCTTCACCATCCACATCGTGGTCGCATCGACATGCGCATAATCGGCCTTTATGTCGGGATACTCCTCTGCGACCTCCCAGAACACGCGGTCCCAGAGGTCGTGTGCATAAGTTAGCACGTTCGTTTTTGCACAAAGCGTAAGCTTGCGCTGCCGGTTCCTCTTTTTAGTATATTCGAAAGCGTACCGAATACAGCGCTCCACCCCTCCTCTCGTATTTACCATCTCCTGGATTGCAACTTCATCCGGAGTCCCCTTTTTGAGGAATCCTCCTGAGCCGCAGTAGAGTCCCTCTGTATTCTCCCTGACCACAACGAAGTCTATATCATCGGGACCTTTGTCTGCGAGCGGAGTCGGGACATTGGGGTAAAGTTTGATCGGCCTGAGGTTTATGTATTGATCCAGTGAAAACCTCAGTCTGAGGAGGATTCCCTTCTCCAGTATGCCCGGCTTCACCTTTGGATGGCCCACTGCACCGAGGTATATGGCGTTGAAGGACTTCAGTTCTTCGATGTCCTCATCGGTGAGCGTTTGTCCGGTGCGGAGGTAGCGTTCGCCTCCGAAGTTGAACTCCTTGAAATCGAAGTCGATATCGAAGAGAGTGCTGATCTTTTTCAGTGACTTGAGCCCCTCCCGTACGACTTCCGTGCCTGTTCCATCACCGGGTATTACTGCAATCCTGTGCATCCCTATTTTCCCTCCAGCTTCTTTTTCATACTGTTGATAAGTCCCCCTGCACGGATAATCTCTTTCATGAATTCGGGGAACGGCTGGGCCTTATAATCCGTTTTTTTTGATCTGTTCTGTATCGTGCCTTTTTCCAGGTCCACGGCCAGCCGGTCACCGTCCTCCACATCAGCGTTGGCCTCCGGGCATTCCAGGATCGGGAGACCGATATTGATCGCATTTCTGTAGAATATTCGGGCGAAGGACGCCGCGATCACACAGGAAATACCGGAAGCTTTGATGGCGATAGGGGCATGTTCCCTCGAAGAACCGCATCCGAAATTCTCGCCAGCGACTATTAAATCTCCCTCTCGCTTCTTCCGGGAGAACTCTTTGTCTATGTCTTCCATGCAGTGGAGTGCAAGCTCATTCGGGTCTGAGGTATTGAGGTACCTCGCCGGAATGATTACATCCGTGTCTATATTGTCTCCGTATCGGTGAGCCACCCCCTCGAAAAAGAGATTGTTATTATCGTTCATTTTTTACCTCTTTGCGGGCGTATATTCCTATTCCCTATAACGCCAACTCCTCCGGTGAAGATATCTTTCCAAGAACAGCGGAAGCGGCAGCCACTGCCGGCGATGCGAGATATACTTCGCTCTCCTTGTGTCCCATCCTGCCGACAAAGTTACGGTTTGTTGTTGCGACCGCCTTCTCACCTTCTGCGAGTACACCCATATGACCGCCGAGGCATGGTCCGCATGTTGGTGTGGAGACGGCGCCCCCCGCTTCTATGAAGACCTCGATCAGTCCCTCTCTCATTGCATCAAGCAGAATCTTCTGCGTTGCAGGGAAGATCAAAAGCCGTACTCCTTTCTTTACCTTTCTGCCTCTAAGAATCTCAGCAGCTATCTTCAGGTCTTCCATGCGGCCGTTGGTGCAGGATCCGATCACCACCTGGTCTATCTTGATATCGCCGACCTCACTTATCCCCTTCGTGTTTTCCGGGAGGTGTGGAAACGCAACTTGAGATTCGATGGTGCCGAGGTCGTAACGGATCTCCCTGCTGTAGTACGCATCAGGGTCTTTTTCATAGATCTTTTGCTCGTCCTCCCGAAGCCCCGACTTCATGCTCTCCTCGACATAGGATAATGTGCTGTCGTCAACTGGGAATATGCCGTTTTTTGCGCCCGCCTCGATCGCCATGTTCGCTATTGTAAACCGGCTGTCCATGCTGAGAGAGGCGATGCCGTCTCCGGTAAACTCCATCGTCATGTAGCGGGCCCCGTCGACTCCGATATCGCCGATGATCTTCAGGATTACATCCTTGCCGCTGCTATACCGTGGAAGTTTTCCGGACAACTCTAACAGTATGGACTCCGGGACCTTGAACCATGCGGTTCCCGACGCCATTGCGCATGCCAGGTCTGTGCTCCCTACACCTGTAGAGAAGGCACCGAGCGCTCCGTAGGTGCAGGTGTGGGAATCGGCACCGATAACGAGATCGCCGGGTAAAACGAGTCCCTTCTCCGGCAGCAGTGCGTGCTCTATCCCCATCTCGCCGACCTCGAAGTAGTTTTTAATTTCGAACTTCTTCGCAAATTCGCGGACGATTTTCGCCTGTTCGGCGGATTTTATATCCTTGTTCGGCGTAAAATGGTCAGGAACGAGAGCTATGCGCTCCCCGTTCCACACCCTTTCTCTCCCGATCTTGTAAAACTCCCTTATTGCGATCGGGGCGGTTATATCGTTGGCAAGAACCATGTCGCACCGGGCATCTATGAGCTGGCCGGGCTTCGTTTCGTCGATACCGGCATGGAAGGCCAGGATCTTTTCAGTCATCGTCATTCCCATTGGCGGATCCTTAGCAGTATGTAAGTCAAAAAGATATTACTAAATACGGCACCCCGTGGCAAGAGAATTAATTTTTGTGTAAGCGTGGAAACTTTAACCCCCATTTCTCACACAGGAATGGGGCTTTTGACGCTTTGTTCACCGTAAACTTTATTTCTTACAGCTGCCAATTCATCATTTAAACCACTAGCTATGCAATCTGATTGTTGGCAATCTATGAGAAAACCGCATTAATCGGCTTTACACAAAACGATAAAAACATAGGATATGGTTCTGGGCGCATATATGCACCCGGAACATCGAGGAGGTGTCACTGGAAGTGTCTCGTTTTTTATTGACAACGTTATATAAAGCTGTAAACTATAAAAAATAGATTGGGGAGGAAGGAATGAACAAAGGACTGATTGCACTCTTTCTGGGTCTTTTCCTGCTTGCTTCCGTACATGTATCGATTTGTGAGGAGCGTCGGATATACAACGACGGGGTTATCGACTACGTTCCGCTTACAGCGAGTTTTGTCCTCGATGCCTGGGACAGCGAATCGTCCCTTAAGAATATCCAGTACAGTGTGGACGGATCTCCCTTACAAAAGTATACAGGGCCCTTGTCTTTCAGCACAGAGGGAAGGCACGTCATCGTGTACAGGGCAGTTGATACAACAGGCAACATCAGCAACGAGCGGATTTACTCTGTAATCGCTGACGGAACTCCCCCGGAAGGGCTCGTTACGATCGCAGGCCCGGTCTTCATAGAGGATGGAACCTTCTATCTGACCACCGGGAGCGAGGTTGTCGTCTGGGCCGAGGATAACCTCTCGGGTGTGGATATGGTCTGGATAAAGCTCGATGACGGTGAGTACATGGCCTATACAGGACCGATAGTCATAGAAGATGAGGGGTACCATACTGCAAGATCGTATGCGGTCGACAATGTGGGCAACAGATCGGTAGCGTACAAGGTTTCAGGGTACGTGGACAGCACGCCTCCCGAGGTGGCGATACTGAGCAGGGATATGCTTGTTGTCGTGAATAGTGAGAACTACACGAACAGGGCAAACGAGTACAGAGTCGTCGCAAAAGATGAGATTGCCGGAACAGAGAAGCTGTGGGTTTCCCTCGACGACAATGACTGGGTCGCTTACTCGGGCCCCTTCAAGGTTCAGAGCCAGGGTTTTCACTCACTCAGGGCAAAGGCCGCAGACAGCCTCGGAAACGTTTCAGATCCTGTGGAGATAACCTTTTATGTTGACATAGCGCCTCCTGAAACCACCCTTGGAACAGCCATAGAAGAGTGATACTGTATCGAAAAGGATGAAACCTCTTTTCAGCAGCCGCTGAAATGAGGTTGTTACAGCGCCTTCACACGCTGTTTTCGCGAGGCCATACGGGAAGAGAGTATAACAGCATTTGAACCCCTGCTCTGAGCAGGGGTGTTTTTCATTGGTTACTACACTATCGAAAAGAGATTGTGTATGCTCGAGATGTATGTAAGAAATATATTCGAATCGGTACGACAGCAGAACGAGTGGCGGATGAGGACCATCAATCTTATTGCCAGCGAGAATGTTGTCTCCAATACAGTACGTAAGATTGTGGGTTCCGATTTTGCGCACCGTTACGCCGAAGGACACCCCGGCGAGCGATACTATCAGGGTACGGACATCATCGACAGAATCGAGAGCGATTTGAAGAATCATATTAAGAACCTCTTCAGATGCCTCCAGGCGGATGTCAGACCGATCAGCGGAACGAACGCAAATGAGGCTGTATTCTCGAGCTTCATCGAATATGGTGATCCCGTGATGACAAACTCCACGCCCGGAGGGGGCACATAAGCCACCACAGGGCGGGTTCTGTCGGTAAGTTCACCAGAAATGTGATAAATTTTCCGCTCTCTGAGGACGGGTTCCATATAGACGTAGAAAAGACGAAAGAACTCATCTTCGCCGCCCGCCCGAAAATGCTTATTTTCGGGAAGAGCCTCTTTCTTTTTCCGGAACCTGTAAAGGAGCTCGCGGAGTTCTGCAAAGAGTACGGTATCATAATAGTGTACGATGCTGCGCATGTACTTGGGCTTATAGCGAGCGGAATATTTCAGGACCCTCTCGGCGAAGGGGCTTTCATAGTCACAGGGAGCACGCACAAGACATATTTCGGGACTCAGAGGGGGGTCATACTGAGCAACATGCCGTCAGCCAGGTGGAATAAGGTAGACAAAGGCGCGTTTCCAGGCTCATCGAGCAACCATCATCTCGATACGCCCGTAGGCCTCGCCGTCGCAACACAGGAGATGATCAGCTTCGGGAGGCGATACGCAGACCAGATCATTCGGAACGCAAAAGCCCTCGGTCGGGAGCTGAAAAGGGCAGGCTTCGATGTGGTCGCAGAGGAGTTCGGGTTTACCGAATCGCATCAGATTGCGGCAAACGTAAAGGAGTACGGCGGAGGAAGAATGGTAGCTAATCTGCTGAAGGAGAACGATATCATACTCAACATGAACATCCTTCCTCACGAGCCCCTGAGAGGCGTGACGAACCCGGACGGCATCAGGATAGGAGTACAGGAGATGACGAGGTTCGGAATGTGTGAGGAGGAGATGGGCAGGATTGCCGATCTCATGCGTGAGTGCATCGTCGAAGGCCGCCAGGTGCGGGACGAGGTAAACTGCCTTCGCGCGGACTATCAAAAGGTGGGATTTTCATTTGACGAAAAACTGGAGGATCTCCAGCCTCCTTTATCCTTTGGCTGATTCGGTCTGATGGTCCGGACATTCAGGAACTTTTCACGGGAGGGACTCGCTTCGGCATGCGAAACATACTATTGTCCAACGATGACGGTATTAAAAGCAGAGGTTTATGGAATCTCAAGGAGTTTTTTGAAGGTTCTCGAGAAAACTACAGGGTGTTTATCGTTGCACCTGATCGTGAGAGGAGCGCCGCCGGGCATTCGATATCACTTCATGACCCTATAAGGCTTAAGGAAGTGGAGAAGGAAAGGGTCTATGCTGTGGACGGCACCCCGGTAGATGCAGTACACATGGCCCTGCTCGGCGTAATTCGGCAGCCGATCGACATCGTGATAACCGGAATCAACAACGGTTTGAACCTCGGAACCGACGTGTTTTACTCTGGGACCGTGTCTGCTGCTTTCCATGCCGTATCGCACGGAGTCCCCGCGATAGCTGTGAGCATAGACAACAACGGGGAGCGAATTCATTACGAGACCGCGGCCATTTATGCCGGGAAGGTAGTCCGGGAGTTCCAGCTTGAAGGGGCTGATGATTGGACAATACTCAATATCAATGTCCCGAACCTCCCCCCAGAAGAGGTGAGAGGGGTGGAGATCACCAGGCTCGGCAGACGGCGCTATAATGATAATATCATCGAACGCGAAGACCCCAAAAAAAATAAATACTACTGGATCAAGGGAGAGCTCGAAACTCCTGTCCCTGAAGAAGGAACCGATGTAAAGGCAATCTGCGAGAACAAGGTATCGATCACACCGCTTCACTGGGATATCACCGATCACCGTATCGTGTCCGAGCTACGAAGTAGGGGCTTTCATAAACTACTCTAGAGGGGGCACCCTGAATGAAAGAGGAGGAACAGGCCGACAAGCTCATCCAGTCCGCGAGACAGCACCTGAAGAACCAGGACTTTGACAAGGCGCTCACCGCGCTGCTCTCGGCGATCGAGATGGATCGTGAAAACACTGCCACCCTGTATCTCTTGGGTATCGCCTATACCCGTATCGGGAAGTATGAGCGCGCGCTTTACAACTTCGAGCAGATACTGAAGTCTGATGTCTCCTACATCAACAAGATCCATACAGAGATGATCATGGGCTATGTATACACAATCCTCGAGGATTACGACCGGGCCCTCGAGGTGTTCAGAGAGATCGCGGATGCCGGGTTTGAGAGCGCTCAGGTGTTTGCCGCTATCGGTTACATCATGGACAGGAGGGGAAACTTCAAGGAAGCGTGTATGAACCTGTACAGGGCGATTGAGCTCGATCCGAAGAATGCAAATGCAAGAAACTCTCTGGGATATATCTACACGGAGGCGGGTATCAACCTCGAAGAAGCACTGACCGAGATCAAGAAGGCGATCACGCTCGACAAGAACAACCCGGCATACCTCGACAGCCTCGGCTGGGCATACTATAAGCTCGGAAAAACCAGTCAGGCCAGGTCGTACCTGAAGAAGGCGTCGCAGATGGCGCCGGACAACGAGGAGATAAAGCTCCACCTCCTAATAGTGCAGAAAAAAGATTGAGATTTGGTGCTCGTGGCCTAAAAAACATTCAGGGGGCGAATCGCAGTTCTGTTTGTGATCACATATCTCTTTTCAGAACATTCTCGTAGGTGGGTTTTTTCTCGAACCGACCGTTCTCTTAAAACCCCTATATCTTGATATCTGGGAACCTAATGTGGACAAGCCACATTCTTGGTGAAAATCAGTATTAGGTGATAACATGCAAAGCAAAAAGGCGGGACGTCCCTCCTAACCCCCATTTCTCACACAGGAATGTGGGGTTCAATCCCCGTTTCTCATGACCAACAGCAAACTGTAAGTAACGAGGCTTTAATCCCCATTCCTTATGTGCAATCGTAATAGGAAGGTCAATACCCATTCCTTTACAAAGGAATGGGTATTTAAGCGCTTTTTTCACCGTAAATAAGATTATAAAATTATGCCAAGTCATCATTGGCGATTTGATTGCAGAGCAATCTATGAGAAAACCGCACTAATAATTAGTTCTTGGTGAATGATTAGTATGTTCAACAAGAAAAGACATTGATGAATAAGTTTGTTTCATGTAACTATTTCACTCTCAACTAATTAGTAGTTGATGACAGAAGCATCAACTACAGAATTGGTTCATTTATTTCTTATATTTTAATTTATAATATTTAATAAAATTGCTGTATCAACGAAAAAATCTAATTATTATCAGGAACCAATTCGTGAGCTGGTGTATAAAGCAATGTTGGTGAATTGGTAATTAAGCCGTACCGTACACCTGTTTGTCGTACGGTACGGAGAATGCACCAGCGACTAATTGTGAAAACACACATGCTGAGAGATAGCTCCCATGCGGATCGTAGCTGCCTGCTTCAGGGCACCCGATTTGGATCGTGTATACTTAAAGAAGCTTTCATCACGTAGAGGCGATCCCCGCTACTCCATCCTACCCCTGATGATCGCCTTCGGTTTTATCCAGAAGATCATTGCAGGCAGTACGAATATCACTCCGATGAGGCAGCCGATCATGGTGACAGAAATGAGGAGCCCGAAATAGAGTATGGGCTTGAAGCTTGAAAAGAGGAGAACGCAGAACCCGGCGATGAGGGTAAACGAGGTGAAGAAGATCGGAATACCCGAGTTTACGAGCGCGCTTTTTATCCTCTCTGTGAGAGGCAGATCGTGCCTGGTACGGGCAAACCGTATCATATAGTGTATGGCGTTGTCCACACCAAGCCCGACAGCGATGCTCGCGATCATAGCGGTAATGAAGTCGAGCGGGATCTTGAAGTAGCTCATTGCCCCAAAGTTCAACAGAAGTCCGAAGATGATAGGGACGAGCCCGAAGAGCCCGTGCGTGAAGGATCTGAAGGTAAGAGATATTATGAAGAAGACGATGAGGATACTGATGCTGATGCTGAGCAGCTGGGACCGGATCGTGTAGTCGACGAGGGAGAGGTAGATGAGGTCAACACCGGACATATCCACATTTATCCCATCGAACTTGTTTTTGCTCATATACTCCTCAAACTCCCTCCTGAACTGCTTCATTTCAGTAATCGTTGGGTCATCCATGTTCACCCTCGTAACCCGCACTACCATGCTGGCGTGTCTGAAGTCCTCTGTGATGACATTGGAGAGGCTCTTGGTAAGCTCCGTCATCTTGAACAGAAGAAGGATCTTGAGCAGGTCTGCATCGGTCTCCGGCAGTCTGTAGTATTGAGGGTCGTTTTTATTGAGGAGCTGGTTCGCCCTCTTTATGTACCCTACAAGTGAGGTCGTCTGGCCGAACAGGTTCTTTTGTCTGACCCACTGTTCCACACTGTCGACGTACCGCAGAGTGGCAAGGCTCTTGAAGTTGAGATCTTCTCGCTCATCGGTCTCGAAGTTGATATTTATCGTGGAAACACCGCCGAAGTTAGACCGAATGAACCGCTCATTGGCGAGGATCACAGAGTTCTTCTTGAAGTAGCGTTTCCAGCTCGTATCTACGACGATATTTCTTATGCCGGCGATAGACCACGCCCCCACGAGAAGGGCAAGCAGCAGGATGATCTTCCAGCGGAGCGCTATGATGGAGGCGAGACGGTGGAACAGGGCGTTTAGCCTGCTGCCGCTCTTCCACGCATGGAACTCTCTTTTAGGTTTTTTTAGCACGCAGAGAATACTCGGGAGAAAGGTGAGGCTAAGGCACATGGAGAAGAATACGCCGATGAGCACGAATATCCCAAGCTCACGCATCGGCTTGATCTTGTTTATCGTGAGCGCGGCAAAGCCGGCGATGGTGGTTACCGATGCCAGTACAATGGTCTTTCCGATGCTGTTCATGGAGGTTTCGATGTTTTTATATCTGCCCCCATCGTTGTTGATGTCCTTGTAGTACTGGTTGAGGAAGTGAATACTGTAGGAAGAGGAGATCACGAGAATGAGAGTGGGCAGCATGACGCCCACAATCGTGATCTGTTTTCCGAACAGCCCCATGAGGCCAAGGGTCCAGATGATGCTCCCTATCATGATGGAGAGAGGAAGAATTATCCCTCTCGCGGACCTGAAGTTTGTGAGCAGTACCAGTATGACGAGCACAACAATGGGAATGGCGAGACGTATCGCGTCCCTGCTCACATACTCCTGGACCCATGACTCGATGATGGGTCTTCCGTGAATGTAGAACTCCTCAGGACCCCTGTAAGGCTCCACGATGCTGAACAGTTTGGCTTTTATCCCTTCCGTGTTGTAGTCGTCCTTCAGACGTATGTAGATTGCGATGGATTCGCCGTTTTCCGAGACGACGACGTTCTTTAGCGTAGGTTCGGAGAGCATCTCCTTTTTGTATTGTTCTATCTTCTCCCTAGACTGAGGGATCTCTTTGCCCGGGAAACTCTCCTTTATTACGATCATACCGAAGAGATACTTGAACACAGTAGCATTGAGAGGGTCAATAACCTCATCTACCTCAGGGAGTTTCTGGATCTCTTCGGATATCTTCTTTATCTTCGTCAGCGTAGAAAGAGAATATGCATCGTCCGACTGTACGCTAATCATGACGAAGGTGGATGACCCGAATCTCTTCAGAGTGCGTTTGAGGCTTATGAGTTCCTTGTTGTTCTCCGGCGCGAGGTCTATGAGGTTCGAGGAAATTCGTACGTTTTTTGCGAAGTATGCAAACAGGAGTGTGATAAGTATAACAATAATAATAATGGGGATACGAAGACGAATAATGGTTCGAGCAACCCTATTCAGCATCAGGAACAGACCGATTTTTTCCCAAAATATATACTAATGGCTTTAGACTGTCAACAAACTATTAGACTACAATCGGAAACTTGTCGGCAAAGAATAAAACTTTCCGTTTTTCGGATATTTTAATACATTAATATTAAAAGTGTCGAGTCTTTTTCCATGAACAACAGTCCAATTATCAAATGCAGAAAATGCGGTGCAAAGAACCGTTTGATTATAGACAACCTGCACTCAGTGCCCCGCTGCGGAAAATGCAAGGACCCTCTTGTAATTCCTGACAGTGCGATCAGTATAGGAGGGGGCGAATTTCATTCGGAGGTGCTCCAGGAAACACTCCCGACGGCGGTGGACTTCTGGGCTCCGTGGTGCGGTCCATGCAGGATGGTGTCTCCTGTACTGGAGGAGATCGCCAGGGAGAATCCCGGAAGGATCAAGGTCGTGAAGGTCAACTCCGATGAAAACCAGGACCTCTCCGCACAGTACGGCATACAGGGTATTCCCACTATCATACTCTTCAGAGATGGAAGGGAAGTTGACCGCCTCATAGGGGTGGCTCCCAAAGAACATATTGTCAGGTTCCTTCGGCTTTGAGCCGCAGGATCGAAGCTTGATGCTGCGACTTACATTTCCTTCCTCCTGAAATCGACAGAGAAAGACCGGTGAAGCAGGATTTACTCTTTTACAGGAGAGGATTATGTCCCAACTGCAACGATTCGGAGTATCCATAGAGAAGACCCTTCTCGACTCGTTTGATCATTTTATTCTTGAGCACGGATTTCAAAACCGCAGCGAAGCGATTCGAGATCTCATCAGAGAAAAGCTCTCGAAGGAGAAGGGATTCAAGGACGAGAGCGTCATGGGGATCGTTACAACGATCTACAACCACCACATAAGAGGTCTTTCAGAAAAGCTTACCGAGATCCAGCACCACTACCAGGAGCTGATACTCTTTACGAACCATGTACATATCACGCACGAGCACTGTCTGGAGGTAATCGTTGTCCGGGGCGAGGAAAAGGTACTGAGGGATTTCACAACGAGAGTCGGCGGACAGCGGGGAGTACTCATGGCGCTCCCCTCGTTTTTTTCTCTTGAACTCGATGGCTTCGAAGAATCCATCGAACACAACAGGCATGAAGGGTCCGACGGTTAACGATTATCCCTTCGGCCTGAGAGCGCGTTTTATAGCGGATATGAGCTCATCCGGTTTTATCGGTTTCTCGAGATATTCGTCGATAGGAAGGATCTCTCCGTCACGCTCAGGGTCATACTTGAATCCAGTTACCTTTCCAACGGATGTGACCATGACGATGGGAAGGGCACAGACCTCCGGGTCGTTTCTTATCTTGTGAGTGATCTGAAAACCTTCGTCCGGTGTTGCCATCATCACATCGAGAATGATGATGTCAGGATTTTCCTCCTTTATCTTTCGAAATCCCTCCTTTCCGTCAAACGCGGAAATGACCTCATAGCCTTTCTCTTCGAGGATGAGTTTTTCTGCTTCAACAATGTCTACATCATCGTCGATTATTAATACCCTCTGAGGCATCCATTCTCCTCCGATCTTATATCAAAAGCACTGGTGAGTGGGCTCCTGTACGGCCCATTGTTTCCTTGACCCACTATTTCTATGTTATTAAATTAAATTACAAACTCGTTCGCGGTGTGAGCGGGAGTAGTATCCTTTTGTACCATATTTTGTAAAAAAGTCAAGCAGATTATCTCAAATATCGATGCATGAACTGTCGATTGCAGAAGAACTACTACAGATAATAGAAAAGAGGGCCTCGGAGGAAGGCATCCGGAGGGTGGAAAGGATAAACCTCAGGATTGGTGAATACTCAGGGATCCTGCCCGACTCGCTCGAGTTTGCGTTTGAGGTACTCTCCAGGGGGAAGATCACAGAGGGCGCATCTGTAGAAGTAGAGATGATCTCGCCGAAATTCTCATGCGGAAAGTGCGGCGAGGCGGTGCTTTCGCATGAAACAAACTGCCCGAAGTGCGGCAGCGAGGATCTCACGCTGCATTGCGGTGACGAGCTTGAGATCATCTCCTTTGAGGGTGAATGAGAGGATAGACAGATGAAGGTAAATGTGATGGCGGATATCCTGAAGGCAAACGATCTGCTCGCGAAGGATATCGAGAAGCTTCTACGCGATAAAAGGATCGTTTCCTGGAACCTCATGGGATCACCGGGTTCGGGGAAGACGGCCGTCCTGGAAAAGGCCATTCCAATGCTTCCCGAGGGTATGCGCGTGGCTGTAATCGAGGGGGACCTGGCGACCTCCAACGATGCGGAGAGGATCGCCAAGACAGGGGTACAGTCGGCGCAGATCAACACGAATGGCGCCTGTCACCTCGATGCGGCTATGGTCCGGTCTGCATTGGAGATGATAGATCTGGACGGGATTTCTATCCTGTTCATAGAAAACGTCGGCAACCTCGTGTGTCCTGCCGGTTTCTCACTCGGTGAAACAGGAAGGATCATTGTATCGAGCGTCACCGAGGGACACGATAAGCCGGAGAAGTATCCATCCATGTTCAGCACGGCTGACCTCGTTCTGGTGAACAAGATGGACCTCGTATCGAGCACCGATTTTCGAATGGATTACTTTATGAAAGGAATAAAGAGGATTAAACCGAAGGCGGATGTCATCCCTGTCTCCGCACGAGATGGTTCCGGGTTTGAGGAGCTCATCAGCTGGATTGCTGATCATATTCCGGGCTCCCCGTAAACTCTTTTCATATGAGCGATAACAGCCGCATTGGCGCCACTATCACCTTCTCGGGGATTGTACAGGGTGTCGGCTTTCGGCCTTCTGTCTACAGGACGGCCAGACGATACAACCTCGCGGGTTCCGTAAGGAACACGGACGAGGGAGTGAGCGTGGAGGTGGAGGGCACCGAAAGCAGTGTCACGAACTTCTACAGGGAGATGATCGAATCCCCCCCCAAGCTCGCCGAGATTACGGGAAGCTCCATAGACTGGCACCCTCCTGTCGGACTGACGAGCTTCAAGATCAGTACAAGCGAGGAGGAGGGCTCAGGATACACCCCAATCTCTCCTGACATTGCAACCTGCGACGACTGCCTTCGAGAAATCCTGGACCCCTCCGACAGAAGGTACAGGTACCCGTTTACAAACTGCACGAACTGCGGTCCCCGCTTCACAATAGTGCGGACAATACCGTATGACAGAAAGAACACCACAATGAGCGGGTTCGACATGTGCCCGAGGTGCAGAGATGAGTATGAAGAACCGGAAGACCGCAGATACCATGCTCAGCCGAATGCGTGCCCGGTATGCGGTCCGGGGCTGAAGCTTTTTCTCCCGGACGGAAGCGAGATCGACGGGGACCCTGTTGATGAGTGCGTCAGGCTGCTCAAAGAGGGCAGAATAGTAGCCGTCAAAGGCCTTGGCGGCTACCACCTCGCGTGCGACCCGAAAAACAGTGCTGCAGTTGATGAACTCCGGACACGGAAAAAAAGGCCAGACAAACCGTTCGCTCTCATGGTCCGCGACATGGAAACAGCGAGAAAATTCTGCAGCATCGATAGAAGAGAAGAAAAGCTTATATTGTCCCCACAGAGACCGATCGTTCTCCTTGAAAAAAAGAGGGGGACGCCTATTTCTCCCTCTGTGGCTCCGGACACGAACAGTCTCGGTATCATGCTGCCCTATACGCCGCTCCACCACGTTTTACTTCGGGAAGGGCCTGAAATCCTCGTGATGACGAGCGCCAACCTCTCGGAGGAACCTCTGTTTTTCAGAGACAGGGAAGCGGCCCGGGGGCTTCGCACCATAGCCGATGCGCTGCTCACCCACAACCGTGACATCCAGCGTCCGTGCGACGATTCCGTCATCATGGTGGAGGGTGATCTGGTAGTGCCGCTGCGGAGGTCCCGGGGTTACGTTCCGAAAGGCATAGATCTGGGGATTGACGGTCCTCATCTCGTTGCGGCAGGGGCGTTGGAAAAGAATACATTCTGCGTATTTCGGGAAAGAACGGCGTATGTGAGCCACTACATAGGGGACCTGTACAACGAACCGAGTATAGATGCCTACACAAGAGGAATCGATGATTTTCAGAAGATGTTCAGGGTCGAGCCTGAGGCGATCGCCTGTGATCTCCATCCCGACTACACGAGCACACTTTATGCGGAAAAGCTCGCTAGAAGGCTCGGGATTCCCCTGTACCATGTTCAGCACCACCATGCCCACATTGCATCGGTCCTAGGAGAAAATAAGATCGGAGAGGCGGTCATCGGTATAGCCCTTGACGGCACCGGATACGGCGATGACGGCTGTATATGGGGCGGAGAGTTTCTGACAGTGGATAAATCGGGGTACCGCCGGGTGGGGCGGTTCGAATATGTTCCGATGCCTGGTGGAGAGCGGAGCATCGTCGAAATCGATCGGATGGCGATCTCCTGGCTGCTCAACGCGTACGGGTCGGGAGATGAGATACCGAAGTTCGAATTTCTCACACCGCTCGAGCACAAGAGAGTGGAGCTGTTTGAAGCTCTTATACAAAAGAATATCAACTGCCCTCTCACCTCTTCGTGCGGGAGGCTCTTTGATGCGGTGTCCGGGCTTCTCGGGCTGTGCAGCAGGCCCGCCTACGATGCACAGGGGGCGATACTCCTCGAACTGGAAGCGGGGAAGCCCGGGCTTAAGCCCGGGCGAAAGCTCGACCCCGCGCTTGGGGTCTACGCCTATTCGATAGACCGGCATAATGTTATCCATTTCGGAGAGATGATACGAGAGATAGTTCAGGAGAGAATAGAAGGGGCGGAAACGGGCAGGGTAGCGCAAAGATTTCATCTCACCGTAATAAGGGCTGCCGCCGATCTGTGCGAGCGCGTCAGGAACAACACTGGGATCACTAGTGTGATCCTGTCAGGAGGGGTCTTCCAGAACAGGCTGATCTTGAGCGGACTGTTCGCAGAGCTGGAAAAGAGGGGATTCAGGGTCTTTACGAACTCTGTGGTGCCTCCGAATGACGGGGGCATAGCGTTCGGTCAGGCCGTGGTTGCGTTGGAGAGGATCAAAAACGAAGACTTACGAAGAGGAGGTATGTGACTGTGTGCCTTGCAGTACCGGGAAAGATCATCACAAAGGAGGGCGAAACAGGGACCGTCGAGCTGGGCGGAGTGAAGCGGACGGTAGGGCTCCATCTCGTTCCGGAGTCCAAACCGGGAGACTGGGTGCTGCTTCATGCGGGTTTCGCTCTCCAGGTCGTAGACGAGGAGGAGGCCAGGACAACCCTTGAACTCCTCGAAGAGTTTTTTGACGCCAGTGAGGGGGAAGAGGGGCATGAGTGACCTTTCAGGTTTCAGAGACAGCGATAGGGTGAAGGGCCTCGCAAAAAGGATACATGAGATCTATCCCGGGGGGGAGCACAAGCTCATGGAGGTCTGCGGAACCCATACAATGGCGATTGCACGATACGGTCTGAGAAGCCTGCTGCCGGAAGGCCTCGTGCTGCTCTCAGGGCCGGGCTGCCCTGTGTGCGTTACGCCTTCGGCTGTCATAGATGCAGCGGTGAAGATCTCAGAGCAGCCTGATGCCGCGGTCGTGACCTTCGGTGACATGATGAGTGTCCCCGGATCTCACGGGAGTCTCGAATTGAGAAAATCGGAAGGCGCCGATATCCGGGTTCTCTACTCTGTATACGACATGCTGGAGATGGCCCAAAATGAGACGGAAAAACAGTTTGTCTTCATATCGGTCGGGTTCGAGACGACGACACCTGGTACCGCTTTGGCCGTTCTAGAGACGAAGAAGAGGGGCTTGGGGAACGTATACTTTCTCGCTGCAAACAGGCTCGTAATACCGGCAATGGACATGCTCATGCGGGCGGAGGAGGTGCGTATCGGCGGTTTCATCTGTCCGGGACATGTGAGTGTTATAATCGGATCCGACGCGTACAGGGAGCTCTCCGATCAGTACAGGGTACCGTGCGCGGTGGCCGGTTTCGAGCCGGTGGACATCCTGCTCGCAATAAGTGACCTTGTGCAGCAGATCGGGGAGGAGAGATCAGAGGTTTCAAACTGTTACTCGAGAGCGGTTACCCTTAAGGGAAATACTGAGGCTCAGCGGGTCACGGACCTTGTTTTCGAGAGGGTGGAGGCGGAGTGGAGAGGAATAGGGAGAATCCCCTCGAGCGGACTGGCACTGCGCCCTGAATTCAGAGAGTTCGACGCTCTTCATCGGTTCGAGCTGGAGCTCGTGCCGGTAGCGGAACCTCCGGGGTGCAGGTGCGGAGATGTGCTGAAAGGGCTGCTGCTTCCTCCGCAGTGCGGGCTTTTCGGGAAAAGGTGCACGCCCCAGCATCCTGTCGGTCCATGCATGGTTTCTTCAGAGGGGTCCTGTTCGGCATATTTCAAGTACGAATGTACTTGAAATAAGCCAAGCAGTTCGGACCCTTCGGGTGTAAAAACGTCCGAAGGGTCCGAACTGCACTACGAAAGTATTAACAATATGCAAAGAGGTTCGGGCGTAAAAACGTCCGAAGGGTCTGAACTGCACTACGAAAGTATTAACAGTATGCAAAGAGATTCGGCCATCAAAATGTCTGAACTGCACTATATGTATTATTAAATACGAAAGTATTTAAAGCGCAAATATACTTGAGTTGCTTATGGTTAACAGGCGCTCGAAAGCGTAAAAGCTATTCGTGATTCAGGCGGGCCTTTGAAGAGTAGATTTAATTCGGTCAATAGCGATCTACTGAATAAAGCCATCAATGACAATCGACCGGTCATCAGTTGCCCCGAGATCGGACACTGATTTTTTCTGAAGACCCCGAAACCGGTAACGGGATACAGCAGACATGGAGGGACAATGAGCGAGGACACGATACTCTTATCGCACGGAGGAGGGGGAAGGGCCGCGAGAAGCCTCATACAGGAGGTCATAGCACCTATCTTCGACAATCCTGAGCTCGAGCGCCTGGAGGATGCCTCCCGTATCTCAGGGGCGGGAGAGAAGATGGTGATGACACAGGACAGCTATGTCGTCTCACCCCTCTTTTTCCCGGGAGGGGATATCGGCAGGCTTGCGGTGTCCGGGACCGTGAACGATATCCTCACGACCGGCGCGAGACCGGTTGCACTCTCGGCAGGACTCATCCTTGAAGAGGGCCTCTCTATAGATCTGCTGAAGAGAGTGCTCCTCTCCATGAAGCAGGCGGCTGACTCGGTTCCCGTTCCCATTATAACGGGGGATACAAAGGTCGTTGAGAGGGGGAGGGGGGACGGTATCTATATTTCGACCTCCGGTGTGGGGGTGCTGGACAGCGGCACGTTTCTTACTCCCCGCAGAATAGAAGAGGGCGATCTCGTGCTCATCAACGGACCAATAGGAAGCCATGAGGCCGCAATAATAGCGGCGAGAAACGAGTTCTCTCTCGATGTAGAGGTCCTGTCCGACTGCGCACCTCTCGCAGGGCTGATGAAGAGTGTGCTAGAGGCTGTTCCTGAAACAAGGTTTGCCCGCGACCCGACGAGAGGAGGTGTCGGGGCCATCCTCAACGAGGTGGTGGAGAGCACGGGATACGGCATCACCCTGGAAGAGAGTGCAATCCCAGTCGAGAAACCTGTAAATAGCCTCTGTGAACTGCTGGGCATGGACCCGCTTCTCATGGCAAACGAAGGAAAGATGGTGGTAGTGGTCCCGGACGGCGCAGCTGAAAGATGCCTCGAGGCCATGCGTAGTGTTCCGGAGGGCGTTCTGGCTGCGGTGATCGGGAGAGTCCATGAGGGGAAACCGAGACTTACCATCATGACAGAGTACGGTACCAGGAGGGTCGTCACGATGCCGAAGGGAGATCAGCTTCCGAGAATATGCTGAAATAAGGACATCACCCTGTCCCTGGCGAAGAGGTACTATCCTGCCTGAAATCCGACTGCGGTTGATTGTAAGCGTTACAGATAAATAAACTGATCTGTACGTAATGTAAAAGCAAGAGGTACAAATTCGTTTCGCAATGTCTCTTGCGGAAGAAATAGAGAGCCATTGGCCTATGCATCAGGCTGTGTGTACGGCCCCAGGAGATATACAGTTGGCTCCGGATAAGCAGCCTGCGGTCAGGCTTGGACCTGCCGGCTGACCGCTTGCGGCTATTTTATGCAGTAGTAAACATCCCTGCCTTTGAACAGGCTCGAGTCTCCGAGCTCCTCCTCGATGCGAAGAAGCTGGTTGTATTTCGCGATACGCTCCGAGCGTGACGCCGATCCTGTTTTAATCTGTCCCGTGTTCATCGCGACAACGAAATCTGCGATAAAGGAGTCCTCGGTCTCCCCCGAGCGGTGCGATACGACAGCTGTAAAGCCTGCGCGCTTCGCCATCTCGATCGCGTCGATCGTTTCTGTAATGGTCCCTATCTGGTTGAGCTTTATGAGGATCGAGTTGGCGGCTTTCTGTTCGATACCCTGCCCGAGCCTCTTGGTATTGGTGACGAAGAGATCGTCGCCCACGATCTGGATCCGGCCGCCGAGACGCTCTGTCATGAGCTTGAAGCCGTCCCAGTCGTCCTCTGCGAGGCCGTCCTCGATGGATATTATCGGATAGCGTGAGATGAGGTCCTCGTAAAATGCGACCATCGCCTCTGAGTCCTTGATCGGGTCCTTTTCTGCAGCAAGGTTGTACTTCCCGTTCTCGAAGAACGAGCTCGCCGCCGGGTCGAGACAGATAAGGATATCTTCGCCCGCTTTATATCCAGCCTTCGATATCGCCTTCATAATCACCTGAAGTGCCTCTTCATTTGAAGAGAGGTTTGGAGCGTACCCCCCCTCGTCTCCGACCGCTGTATTCAGGCCCATCTCCCCCAGGATCGACTTCAGCGAGTGAAAGACCTCGGCCCCCATGCGAAGTGCCTCTCTGAAACATGACGCACCGCACGGAGCGATCATGAACTCCTGGATATCGACATTGTTGTCCGCATGCTGGC
>Ga0307379_10003974_pt1 | contig 21253 bp, 11 predicted proteins | sample UN2MG_FD_202237 | JGI IMG/M metagenome (GOLD analysis project Ga0307379, IMG submission 202237) | Soil microbial communities from Risofladan, Vaasa, Finland - UN-2 | ecosystem: Environmental > Terrestrial > Soil > Coastal area > Acid sulfate soil | place: Finland: Risofladan, Vaasa | collected... | reverse complement strand
GGATGCTTGATGCTTGGTTCCTTTGTTCCAGAAGACGTCAAACAGACGCTCCCGTTCGGCATCGTCTTCAATACAGAGGATAGGGAACAAGGCCCCAGGTGCCGTCAATATGGGGTGGTTAGACACGACGCGCCCATGCACATCCGGTCCACCGTACTCCTGGAGGATATTGCCGGCGATGTTCATGAATGCTTTTTGAGCGGCACGGTTATCAAAGGCCTTCCTTGTTTTGGAACCCTTGTCGTAAACCCTGGTGTCGGGCTTTTTCAGGAAAGGGTAAGTAAAGTCGTAGAGCAGCGCCAACTGAGGATAGGTCGTACGCCCGTCCATAAACGGATCGCCCCCGATCGCAACGGTCCTGGGCTCTTTGGTGGCAAGTTCCAGAGTATAGGCACTGAGTATATCCGCGGACATCTGCGCATAGGTCTCATCGCCCGTCAGGAAATAAAGCATGCCGGATTCCGTTGCCAGTATCAGAATCTCATTATGTTTATTCCGGTCACGACCCAAGGCCGGGATGGTATTCAATAGTTTACCTGGATTGGACACATGGTCCTTTTTCCGGGCATCGACATGGGAATGGAGCTGTGAATTCAGGCTCTTAGCCCAGTCGTAGTTGGATATATTGCCTAGAACCGTGGCCTTCTCTTTTTGGGTAATCCAAATGATCGGATGATCCAATGACTGTGCATGCAGTAAGGAGGATAGACTGCATAGAAGTCCAATCAGCATGAAACGAAGTCTTTTACCTGTCATATTCTTTGACCACCTAAACGTTTTCCGGCATTACATAGGGTTTGCGATAGTCGCGTGTCAGTAACTTATCCGCTTCGGGATCGTTCACAAACTTCTCCGTGGCGGGATTGAATGCCAGTTTACGCCCGGTGCGATAGGAAATCACGCCCAGATGACCGATACAGGCGGAGAGGTGACCTTCGGCGATGTCACAGTCGAGGTCCTCCACCTTGCGGCTGCGCACGCAGGCGATGAAGTTACTCCAGTTGTCACTCTTCTCGTGTGCAGGCAAGTCCGCCTCCGACAGACTGGGGCCCGGTTCGTTCTTATTCCCAAAATAGGTCTTAAAGCCATTGCCAATGGACATCCAACCCTGGTCACTGTAGACAAAACAGTCACCGGATCCGGGCATGCCTTCCGGATTGGTATAGAGACTGCGCACCTCGTTCTGTATGATCATGCCGTTGCCATACTCGTACACGGCCGTCATCACATTCGGCACCTCTTGATCGTCTTCGCGACCGAATTTACCACCGGTACAGTGTACCTTCACCGGATGCGTGTCGATCCCCAAAGCCCAACGGGCCATGTCCATTCTGTAGATGCCGTTGTTGCCGAACTCCGTGGTCCCCGTATCCCAGAACCAGTGCCAGTTATAGATATACCGGTTCTCGTTAAAGGGGCGATAGGGAGCGGGCCCCAGGAAGGTATCCCAGTGAACGCCCGGAGGGATGGGGCTGTCCTCGACATGACCGATCGTGGTGCGATGCCGGTAGACAACACCCCGGGCCATGTAGACCTTTCCCAATTTCCCCTCTTGGATGAACTTAACGGCTTCCTTATTGGCATGGCTGCTCCGCGGGTTGATGCCGTTTTGTACCACGCGATTGTACTTGCGAGCCGCCTCGATCATCTTGCGCCCTTCGGAGACATTGTGATGGGCCGGTTTTTCCACATAGACATCCTTGCCGGCCTGACAGGCCCATACCGTGTGCAGGGCGTGCCAGTGGTCGGGCGTAGCCAGGGACACCGCATCGATGTCCTTATCCTCGAGAATCTTGCGAAAATCGACTTCGGTCTTGGGTGTGGCTCCGAATTTCTCTTCAATGGTGGAGACAACCCCCGGGAACAGCCTTTCATCCACGTCGCAGATGGTCTTGATTCGGACATGGGGGATCTGGGCATAATTGCTGATATGCACCCGGCCCCTTCCCCGGATCATCCCGCGTACCAGCTTGCGTTCCCCGCTAATACCGACCAGTGCCACATTGATCCGCTCGTTCGGGCTGTCCGAGATCATACTCTTCACAAAGGCCGGTGCCACCATGGTCCCCCCCACTGCGGCGGCCGACTTCTTAATGAATTCCCTTCGTCGTATCGGTTTCATCGTCTTTCCTTTCGGCATTAGATGTTAAACTTCGCCTTCATCTCTTTCCACTTACGCGCGTGGTCGATCAACAGATCCGTGTTATCGCCTTTGCGGATGATCTCAACGGAGAAGGCGCCCACGAAACCATCGTAGAGCAGCAACTCGAATTGCCGCTCCAGGGCCTTTTGCGTTTCGGGCTCCTCCGGAAAACTGAAGTGCACGTGGACGACGCGTCCCTTGACGTGGCGATAGGCGGTATCCGTGTCCTCCCCATTCTTCAGGGAGTGGGCCAGGTGCCAGTTCACACGAAAAGCTGGGGGGAAACCGGCCAGGAACATCATTTCCCCAGTATCAATGCCAATGCTGTTACTGTGCGTCTCCAGGGCCAGCAGGACACCGGCCTCCCAGGCCCTTTGCGCGGCCCGCGCCTGGTATTCCGCCTGCACCTTGTGACTGGCCCGGCGTTGTGCCGGATCGTCGGGTAGACGATCGGCAAAGAAGCGAATGCAGGGAGCGCCGAGATCGGCGGCCAGTTCAATATACCGAAACATCGTCTCTAGCTGTTGGTCCCGGTCGTCCTTGAGAAATTTGATCCCCGGCGACACCGCCGAAATGACAATCCCCTGGTCGGCGAACCGGTTCCGCGTCTCCTTGCGTTGCGCCTTGGTCATGGACAGTTCCACACCGTGGGCCTGGTTCCACTCCGGTCGAAACTCGATCGCCTGGTAGCCATGGGTCTTGGCCAGATCGATCAGTTCCGGCACCGTCTTGTCTTGGGCCATGGAGGTCATGAACCCAAGCTTCATCTTGCAGGTCTTATTCGTCAGCGGAGACTCCGCCCGACCGACGTTCGGAACACCGGCCAAGGTGGCTGCCGCCACAGATGTGGTTGCTAAAAAACCTCGTCTTGTTAACGCTTGCATAAGTTTCTCTCCTAACAGAAGTGTAGGCACATTTCGAACCTACCAGTCATGGCGATACCAGGAAAATCAAGGCCGGGACCATCGCGACCTTACGATGCCCTTACCTTACCTACAATAAAGCATTCTTGTTGAATTCGCAACGTTTCGGCGGTGCACCTCCATTTCGTTTATATGATGAGACCTAATCCTGCTGTACCGCAAGTGCGATCCAGTCCTGTTCCATCGCATAGGGGGGTGTGCCAATCGAGGCATGTCCACCGCCATGAATGGATTCCTGGCTTCCTTTTACCGTTTTACCCTGGCACGGATCAAACCATTTAATGGAAAACCGACTGGATGAAGGACAGCTTCCCAGTTTGAGAGATGCTGAATCCAATCCCTTTTGCAACTGAACAACATAGACCGATCCTTCCCGGGCCAAACAGCGTCGATCGGTCGCGTCGACCAGAAGGTCCTGCCGGTTTTGCATGTATTGGAGCGGGATGTCGTTGTCACGAAGGAAGCTCAGGGCAAAACGCGTGACCTTGAACAGCTCGGAGCGTTGCGTGAAGTCCTCGCAGTCACCGTCCCCTTCAGGGTAGTTCCCGCCGTGATACCAGGACAGGCCCGTGCCTCCGGCCATGAAGGTCCCCCAGAGGGCGTCCTTGCGTGTCACGACAAAACCGGGGTCCCAGTTCTCGGTGTTGGTGCCCACCCCGGAATAGCCCTTGCCCTGTTCGTCATTCATGATCACCCACTTGGGAGGCAATGTGTCACTGCCCTGCCAGAGCTTCAGGATATCCGGATAGATGTCATGGATATCTTCGGCGTGACTCTGATAGCTGTAGTAGGTCATGTCCGGACAACCGGCATAATCCTCCAGCTTCACCTTGCCGTTGTGCAGGCCCACGGGATTATCAAAGGGATCGAGGTCACGGATGTGTTTCATACGGACCTTGTTCCGCTCCACGATTCCCGGCGCCGCATAGGTGGCGGTCTCTTCGGCAAGTATCCAGATGACATTGAGATGATTACCGAAGCGCGCCACCATCTCGCGGTAATAGAGCTTGCGCTCGGGCCCCATGGCCGTCACGGCATCGTCATCCAGGGCCTCTTCGTTCTCGGCCTCAGCCAGCATGAACGTGAGCCCCAGGCCCTTGTCGTTCATATGCGTAAAGAGGATGTCCCATTGGTCCAGCTTGGACACGTCAAAACGCAGCCGTTCGGTGGGACTGATCCAGGGCCAGGTGTCACCGCCGTCCCCACAGGCACGCCCCTGATTTTCCCGGGGTTTGCCCAACGTGATGTTCTCTTTGGGGCCGATATTGAAGGTGAGAAAGTACGCACTGTTCAATCCTTGACTAGCCATATAATTGATCGCACCGACGATACCCTTGCCCTTGCCCCCCTGCCAGGTGGGATCGCCGGGTGCAAAATCGAAGACGTGGGGTTCATACCGGTGCAAGCCATTGACCAGACCATCATCAAAACCCGTGTTCTTCGCGTCTTCGGTTTGATCGAACTCGTAGTAAGCCAGGAAGTTTTCCGGGCTGCCTTCGCCGGCCTTGATATAGGGCTTACCACTACCGGCATAGGTCAGGACGTGTGATCCGTCATAAACAACACGTCCCATGTCGGGAGCACGTAGATCCGGCGTGACCTTGTCGGAGTTGCTCACCACAAAGGAACCTTCGCTGCCATCCAGTGACGCCCAGGGCCTTGACCCGGAGGTATCCGCGTCCGATTTCAGGGCTACACCGTCACCGCTTCGGAACGAAACCTTATAGTTCCAGCGACCGGTTTCATCGGGGCGAAAATGAACGCGCCACTTATTGCCCTTGGCTGCCGAGCTATTGGCCGCGTCCCCATCCGCGGCAAAGAATCCCGGTACGATATATTGCTTATCCCCTTTGCTAAAGGTCACACTGAGTCGATAGTCCAAAAACGGATTCTCCGCCCCCGTTTCATTCACGGATGGTCCGTCGAAGGTCAGGGATATCTTGTGCCATAGCTTGCGTTCACCACTGACCGTACTGGCTCCGAAACACGCGACACTACAACAAAGAAGTATAGCGAGTGACAAAAAAAACTGGCACATCGGTTTTGCGAGATACGTTTTTCGTCTAGACACAATTGAGTTCCTTTAAAAAAAGGTCCTGTTGACTTCTGTTGTCATTCAATAGGAATCACTGCCGCATCCCGGTCGTCTACCGTTATCTGAATGGTGTTCCCATGCAAGGTCGCTGGCTTGCCGCCCCAGAGATCTTTAACAAGCCGTTTTGCTTCATCGCGGGCAGCACCCCGGGATAGTTCAAGAGTCACCTCACGGACCTGCCGAGTCGGATTCATCACCCAGAGGAACGCCCCGCCGGGTCCTTCGTGCAGGCGTGCTTTAATTTCGGGATCGCTCGAACGGATATGCTGTGTCACGCCACCCCAGTCCAGGAGCCCGGCAAAAAATGCTTGGGTCTCAGGTGCATGGTGTCGATAGTAGCCCGCACCCGGAAAGGTTCCGATCAGGAGTGTTCTTCCTTTGCCGAAGGCGTGCTCGATCGCCGCGACCGAACCGTTATCAAAAGTCCCTGCGATACGTCCGCCCTCCGGCGAATACTCCTGGAGGAAATAGCGTCCACTTATCTTCGCCCCACGTACTTGCAGCGTCAGGTCTTCCAGGAGGTCGGGGGTGAACTCAACATACTTCTCGCGTGCTCCGAACAGGCGGTCCAGGCCGAGATTGGGTTGCACCTGACCGACATGTCCCCGGTCACCAAAATAGCCGGGTAGTCCCTCGCAGACTAGATGCCCTCCCTCCTTAACATAGTCCGTCAGTTTGTCCGCCGTTGCCTGCTTGAGCATCACCGGGTAAGGCAGATACACCAGCCGATACGTATCGATCTGGTCGAGGTGCACGTAGTCAGCTTGGATATTCGCGTCGAAAAAGCCCTGGTACACACCCCGGACGGATTGCGTGAAGTAGTCGGTGTTACCAAGCTGGGCATAGTTGAAATCCAAGGACTCGGGAACCCAAAGAATACCGATCTCCCCCTTTGCCGGCTGGGAGTGCCACAGTTCCGGATGGGCGTTGGCCCATTGCGCCACCTTGCCTGCCATCACGGATTTGGGTGTGACGGAACCGTCCAAACCCATGGGACCGAACGCGCCCCACAGGGGTCCGTCCAGCAGGGGACGCCATCGGGGGTAGAGAATGCCGGTCGCACCACCGGCCATGGAGATCAGGTTCCAGATCCGCACATCCTTGGCATCGGAGATGCGCCCGTCCTCACGCGCCCGACCGGGCACCTGGGGCTGCATCCAGAGCGAGCCGGCCTCCGCTTCGGCATGCCAGAAGGGTTTCCCCTGAGCCGTGGCCCGTGTAAAATCCACGGCCTGAAACTGCATCCACGGTGCATTGCCGTTGCGCGAGGCAACATAGGTGAAACCAAAGACATCGAACTCGGTGGCATCGCGCCAGTCATCCCGGGCAACCGGGCTGGATATGGCACGGGCAGCGAACGCGCTATGACCTGTAACCAGGTGCTTCTGGTCCAGGCGTCGAAACAGCTCGACCCGGCGCTGCAAGAGGCGGCTCTTATTGTCGCGACGAAATTCCAGCCAGTCCAGGGCGTCGGGATATCCCCCCCCCGACCCGGGAGGTGGGCACACATCGTCCCACTCGGCCATGCTATAGCGGTGCCAGGTCTTAGCCAAGGCCTCAAGCGAACCATACTTCTTCTTGAGCCAGACGCGGAATTTCGACAGCGTGGCTTCACAGCAGCACTCGCCATTATGCATTTCGTTCCAGAGATCGTATCCCAGCAAGGCCGAGTGATCGCGGTAGCGCTCGACGAGGGCCGTTTGAAACCTTTCGGCCGCCTCCAGCACATCGTCATGGTCCAGGCACATGCCCACACTGCTCGTAGCACTGCTATTGCCCATACGAGGCGTGGAGGCACTGCCGTTCCTATCCACCGTGCGCCCTTGGGGGTATTGCCGGGCCATCCATTCCGGTGCCCCATTGGAAATCTCGCCAATAATGGCTTGGATACCATTCTGAGCGGCGAGGTCCATCTGCCGATCGTAGTCACGCCAGTCATACTTGCCTGGCGCCACTTCAATGACGGCCCACATGAACCAGTGCCGCATCACATTGGCACCTAAGCCGGCAGCCGTTTTATAGTCCCTTTCCCAGTCTTCCTCGGGAGGATTCGATTTCCGGAAATACACGCCTCCGTATGGGAATACCGGCCCCCGACTCGCTTTAACAGCAGGTGACGCGACATTGTCGCCAGCCGCGGATGTATTGATAGCATTTCCAGCCCTCAGCAGACAGAGTACGACAAGGATTACGAATACGCCTTTCGCTTTAGATGGATACTTTGAATAGTTTATATTCATAACACGCTTTATCATTTCGGTTCAATCCACAGCAGGGGATGACGCAAGGGAAGATTACGCAAGACTTCAAAGGTCTCAGGATCCGCTTCCAGTGGTTCCCATAGATCCAGATAATCCTTTCGATCGAATGCGACCCCCGCAAACACCAGGCAGGGCTGACGTACCGGCCATTCGTCCCAGTAGAGGACATCGTGGCCATAGGGCCAGGTGGATTTGTCACGGATATAGGGCACGATGAAGTCCATGCCGAGTCGCATTCCGCGCCCGTCCGGCAAGGCATAGCTCCAGAGATCGTCCTGGGGCGTAGAGACGATCTGGGCCACACCGGCCATGGCATCGATCACAAAGAGCGAATAACCATAGGGTTTGGTACGGCCCAGTTCCGCGGGAAAACCACCGTTGGCATCCATCATCTCAGCCAGGTACACGGTCTTGAACTGATGGCGAACCCAGGCCAGGATCTCTTCGTCACCCACCAGATCGGCAAAGGCCGCGGCCTGCATGGACCAGCAGACACCGTGGTTATTGGGATGGACCTTTTCCTTCAAACCATAGGGATGGGTGTTGATCCAGGTCAGGTAGTCACGAAACCACAACTTGACCGCGGCTTGGTCCTCTGGCGTAAATACCGGCGACAGGCTGAGAATCTTAACACCCCGGGCCACTTCGCTCAGGTGCAGGGTATCAATAATGCCAATGCTGCGACCCGTGGAACGTCCCATGATGGCCTGGCCGTAGAGCAGGCTGGGATTCATGCGTGTTTCCGGATCGACGAACCAGGCCTTGAGGTGCGTCACGGCCTGCGTGACATAGCGAGAGTCGTTGGTGAGCCGATAGGCCGAGACCAGGGTGCCGATGATGTCACTGAGTCGCACCATAGCCTGGCGGTGGGCCACAAAGAGCCCGGGATAGGTCTCGCCGTCGCGCCGGATAAAAGGCCCATCGGGATTTTTCGGATCGGGCCACCAGTAGTCCCCTTCCGAGTAGAAATCATGGGGGGTCCCCTGGCTTCGTTCACATCGCTCGGCGGTTACCGTCCGAGGTTCCGCCTGCAAGTAGGCCGTGGCCTTGCGCAGTATCCTCGGCCTCTCAATCGCCCAGATACGCTGAGAGGGATCGTCGTTCGTGACATCCGGCTCCTCGGTGCCTTCGTTAAGGCCCAATTGCCGGTAGGGCCATTTCTTCTTTTTACTGAGATAGGGCTCCAGAAAGGCCTGGGCCTTGCGGATACTGCGTCCGTCCTCGGTCTCGTACCCCCACAGATCGACACCGACCTTCTTGCCCAGATCGGCCAGTTTGATGAACGCACTCAGATTCATCTTGCTATAGGACAGGCTCTTGGTGCGGGCCAGTTCACGAGGTTGACGGCCATCCGGTTCGATCTGGCAGGCGATGCGTTTGGTCTTGACCGCTTCCAACAGCTTACGTGCCTCGTCCTTCTTATCCAGGAAGAGGAGTATGCCCGCGACCTGCACATCGTACCAGGTCCCGTGATTGTTTAAGCGTGTACCTTCTTGCCGCCCGTTTTCACTGGTTAACAACCACTGCAAATAATCTTCAAACCACTTTCGGATGCCCAAGTAGGTTGGCTCCGGAATGAAACCGCCAGCGTGTAGGAGCTGGATGGGTGTAATCAGATTACCGACACCACTCCACTCGATAATCCCAATGCAACGCCCCTGGTTGCGCCCCGGGACAAACTGGGCGTATTGTAGATTCGGATTCATGCATGTCTGGGGATCGATAAACCAAGCCTCCAGCCAGGTCACGACCCGTTGGGCATAGCGGGGATCTTCCGTGTAGAAGGCAGCCATTCCCAAGCGATTGACTGTACTGAAAAAGCGATCCTTGGCCTCCTCATCCATAAAGTCTCCCCGCGCTTCCGGATTCACCCGGCCGTCACGCCAGATATAGGGCAAACCATTGGGTTTCTCGGGATCCGGCCACCAGTAGGGTGCCTGACTCTGATAGTCGTGTTTGTCACCACTGGGAGGCGTGGTACGCTTTTGTACCACGGACACAATTTTCTGTTCCAAGGTACGATCCGCCCGCATAATCAGGTCGCGATACTCAGCCAGCGCATTCGGGTCCTTGTCCTGCATCGCGGCCTTGTGCTGGAGTAGCTCCTGGTAGTCGCCAAAAACCAGATCCACATCAGATTTTCCATTAACCGCCGCCACAGGCAGACAAGCGAGATACATCAGGAGGCCTGCAAGCCATGTTTGTTTTTTCATCTGTATTCGTTTTTTCATAATGCCTCGTTTAAGGACCTTCGGATAAATAAGTGTCTCATTTATCGCTGAGATTTGCGTCAGATTCAGTTGTCTTCGATTGAGCGAAACCACAGGTGTAGCTATTCTACATCGCGGATTTCGCGAATGAGAAGCGGCTGAAGGTGGTGTGAAGATCAGATGAGAAATGGGACAGTTATTTATCCGATGGTCCTAAAGTAAGCCGGAAACTGCCCTTCAACCCCTCTTGACTCGAGCCGCCGACCAGGACCTCAATATCACCGGGTTCCGCCGTCCATTTCATATCCATACCAGTAAAGGCCAACTTGTCCGTGGTGAGTTTGAACCGGAGGGCGCGTGTCTCGCCTGGTTTCAGTTCCACCTTGACGAAGTCCTTGAGTTCCTTGGCCGGTCGGGTCACCGAACCGATCACATCACGCACATAGAGTTGACACACCTCTTTGCCGGCCCTGTCCCCGGTGTTGGTCACATCAAAACACACCGTGACATCCACGTCCCGGGCCGAGCCCCAGTTTTCGATCTTCAGATTGCCATACGCAAAGCGCGTATAACTCAGCCCAAAACCAAAGGGATAGAGGGGTGTGCTCTTGGTAAACAGATACCCCTTCTTGAAGTTGATGTTCTTCTGGCTGTAATAGGCCGGCAACTGCCCTACCGAGCGTGGCACCGTGACCGGCAGTTTACCCGAGGGATTGACCTGGCCAAAGAGGATCTGAGCGATGGCCTCGTGACCGCGTTCGCTGAGTTCCCAACAGTCAAGAATAGCCGACGCACAAGCATCCAAGGTCACAAACGAAAGGGTGCGTCGGTGTTTCAAGGCCAAGACCACCGGCACACCGGTCGCTTTCAAGGCCTGCATCAGCTCGTTCTGCTGCCCCACCGGATCGATGCTGTCACGATCGCCTATCCCTGAATTGAAGTACGCTTCCTTGGCGGTATATTCATTGCCACCCAAAAAGGCAATCACCACATCGGACTTCTCGGCTAAGGCCACGGCCGCTTGGATTAGCGGCGCGTCCTCTTCGGGGGTTACCACCTACGAGGGCTTGCCTTCCCGCGTAATACCACAGCCCCGAGCATACTCCACCTTCGCATGAGGTCCGGCTACCTCTTTGATGGCTTCAATTTGCTTTGCATCGGCCAGAGGGCCAATCACCGCAATGCGTTGTACCTTCTCGCTGCTCAAGGGCAAGAGATGCTTCTGGTTCTTGAGCAGGATAATGGATTCCAGGTCAGTCTGTAGGGCCCGGTCCAGGAATGCATGAGAGCGGGTCAGAGCCTTTGTTTTTTCGACGTCGTAATAAGGATTGTCAAAGAGACCCAGCTTCTCCTTGGTCTTGAGCACCCGTGCCACGGCCAGGTCGAGTACGGGAAGTAGCTCCGGTCTCTTGGCGACGATCTCTTCCATAAAGGCATAGCCTTGATCGCCGTACAGGTCGATATCCACGCCCGCGGTCAAGGCCAAGACCGCCGCATCCTCGAAGCTCTCGGCCACACCCATGAAGAAGTGCAGACGTTCGATGTCGTGGGAATCGGAGATCACATAACCGTCAAAGCCCCACTGCTCGCGAAGAAGCGTGGTGAGTAGGTAACGATTGGCATGACTGGCTTCGCCATTGATATCGGCATGGGATGCCATGATCCCGAGGCAGCCCCCTTGCTGAACGGCGGCCTTGAAGGGTGGGAGAATCTCGTCGATGAAGGAACGCGGAGAGATCTGTACGGAGGCAAAATTGCGTCCCCCTTCGACCTGAGGATAACCGGCATAGTGTTTGGCACAGGCACCGATATGGGTTCCTTTAAGGCCGGCCCCGTCACCCTGTACACCGCGCACCGCGGCCGTGATCATGCGAGAGACAAGCAAGGTGTCTTCGCCAAAGGTTTCGCTCATGCGGCCAAAGCGGGGATCGCGGGCCAGGTCCCCCTCGGGCGAGTGACAGAGGTGCATGCCCCGAGCCCGTGCCTCTACGCCCACAACATCCCAAGCCTGCTGGACCAACGCCGGATTCCAGGTCGAAGCCATGGTGATCGGACGAGCCATGACCGTATTCTCGATCGCATCCACCCCGCTGTAGCATTCCGTAATAAAGAGTGCGGGAATCCCCAAGCGGTTGTTGGCGATGATATAGCGCTGCAACTGATTGCAGAGCTCTACCCCCTTGGCCGGGGCGATCTCCGTACCCGGGTTCTTAATCCCGGCAATGCCATGCGTTAGTTTGCTTTTGACCTTGTCGGACATCTTGAGCTTGCCGTGTTCGTCCAGTTCGATACCCAGATTGGAATGAAAGACCCGCACCTGGCTGACCTTTTCCTTCAGCGTCATCTGCTCGAGCAATGTTGAGACACGCGCCGACGAGGTCTGTTCTGAATTGAAATCAGCACCTTGCGACAATGTGATAGTAACAAGTGAGAGGACGACACCAGTCAGGATGACTGCTCTTCGCATAGGTTTCTCCTTAGGACTCAGTAATCCAAGATTAATCGGTTTACCCTATTTCTACCTGTCTCTTTCAAAGACATGTATCCAAAGGACCTCATGATCGTAACCCGTGGGACCGTTTCCCGAAACACGGGCCATTCCCATCGCGGTATTCTTAATGACGCCCCTTTTACAATCCTGCGTCCATTAATTCTAGCAGTTTCCCGTACCGTCTTCGGAAAACACCTCTGTCTATTTTATTTTTTGATAGTGCACACGTTCTGCTCAAAATCGAACGCTGCACACTCTGTCTGACTGGATACGGGTTTGGGCAAAACAGAATCAAGGTCCGTGCCGATACGCAAATCAGCCAGGTCTACAGTGATGTCTGTACCAATAGCACTCCGATTATAAACTCCCCATTTGGGTGCCACCTCCAGGCCATCCATGGTCTTGTGATAGGAACGGGTACCGCCGGTCAACAGTGTCTGCTGATGGCCGTTGAAGTAGATCTCGACATAGCCGATCTTGTCGTCGACGGATGGATTGATCACCAGGACAACATCTACCCAGGTGCCAATCTTGACGCGGTGACTCCAGAGTTTCACCCGTTTTGAGCGGTCCTTATCCCAGCCGGGACTGTGTTTTGTCATGGCCAGCTCACGGCCATTATAGCTCATATGCAGAGGATAGTTCTGCATGTAGCTGTCAGGATTGTCCGGATCAGGGTAGGATTTCCATTGGAAGCACGCCCAGCCGTCCGTCCTTTTGTCCGGCATTTCGAACTTATATCGCCAACCAATATAGTATGGCACTCCCTGCTTCATGATACCGCCTTTTCCCTGATGGAAACTCCACCCGGCGGCGCCGCGGATCTCCGCACGTTTATCAGGTGCCGGCTTGTGCACACGCCAGATTTTTCCATAGATCGGATCCGTGGCCGGCAGAATCGTGCCACTACCTGGGCTGTGGCGTTGAGCGCCTTCGAAATTGAGGTTGTTAAAGATACCACGGCCTTTGTCGGGATCACCATACCACTGCAATTCAGCCAGGGCTGGCTTAACCATTGAAGATAGACCCAACAATAATACTGCCAATGCTTGAATAGGTTTCCCTATCATGGCATTCCTTTCAGGCTCTCAAAAAACAGTAATAATCTGTGAACCTACACTATTTTTAATGACTCAATGCGATTGCCTTCGTCGTAACAATCCGCACCGGTCCGATGAGCCCGGACGAGACTAATGGATCCGAAGCCTTATAAAAAGGAGTAGCGCAGAAGGTCAATCGCTGACTCTCCGGTGGAGCCTGATTGTCGGTATACCAGTCCGGCATCGTATTGCCCCTGGCGGAATATCCCGAGGTGTCGGGATAGCGTTCGTCACCGATCAAACGGTTGGTCCAGACATTCGACACGTCCACGGTGACCTGGTTCTTGCCGGCCTTCACGGCATCGCTAATGTCGACCTGATAGGGGGCCTTCCAGAGCACACCCAGGTCCTGGCCGTTGACAAACACCCGGGCCGCCACGGCCACCTCTCCCAAATCGAGCATGAGAAGCTGATCCTTGCCAAGCATGGAGCGAGTAATATTAAACTGGGTCTGGTAGATTGCGGTACCGGAGTAGTATTTAACCTCCTCTGATGGATGGTCCTTCCAATCGACCAATTCTGGAAACTCCAGTGCACCGCCATAGCCATAGGCCTTGTCAAAACTCACTTGCCAGGGTGTCGTGAATGCTAGAGGTTGGGGCAAATCATCGACAACAACCTGTTCGCTGCGACCTGATTTAAATGTAATCCGATAGTCACCGTTGCTGTGCACACACAGCTCCGCTTGCTGGTCCGCATTGAGATAGGCGTCTGCGCTTCGGGAGATAGACACAATACTATTCACACCGGCGGACAACTCACGAAAGATGATAAAAACCGATCCTTCTGCATCGAGTGTAACGGGCACAAGGGTCTGACCCCGCTGATGAGTGAATTGAGCGAGCTTCCGGACGCTCCCCGTCCTCGCATCCCAGACCTCGGGGATCTTGGCCGTGACGTTGAAGCAACAGTCAAAGGTACGGGACTTGTTGTCGGGATTGTAGAAGAAGTAGATATCTTCATCCGGCGTTTGTCGATGGATATAACTGATGTCCTTGCGATCGCCTATGACCAAATCATGGGGGATCTTGTTCTCCGCATAGATGGTGTCCCAGTCATAAGCGGTGTAGGTCGTCTTGCGACTCCATACTTGGGATGCCAGCGTATCGAATTCAGACAGGGCAGCACTCCCCTTGGCATAGCCGCCTAATTGACTGGGTTGCTTACCGATGACAGTGGCCCCCTGCTGCGCCAGCTTGGCAATCTTCTCCAGGGTGGTCAGTGTCATGGTCTCGCAATTGAACAGAACCAAGGCCTGGTATTGCGTGCCTTCGGGTAAGATCAGCTTACCGTTCTTGCATTCGATCCGGTTCACCAGGGCGTCGGTATTGATACAGTCAAAATTGACCTGTGGAGGAATACCCGGCTTAAACGCATCCCGGTCAACCGTCGAACTGGAGGCCCCGTCTCCGACAAAGACCAGCAGGTCGGATACGGGATTGCCCTGACGCAGGAGATACGAGCCCCGGGCCAGGTATTTGAACCAGGACTTACCCGCGGAATTCCACCAGGTTTGCGTCCGGTCGATATGTGAACCCCATTGGCTCATGCACATACCCGGCATCACATGGGTATTGGCCTGATGGGCGAAACGGTGGAACATGAACTCGTTGATGCCCAGTGTCCAGGCCTTATCACCGGTCAATTTCATGAATCCCGGATGGCTCTTCCAATTGAGTTCGGAATTGGCGGAAAAGGATTCCGCGGAGACGACCTGCTTGCCGTAGATGCGGGCACTGGAGACGGCGGTCCCGGTTTTATATCGCTGATGCATCCAGAACTCGCCCATGGGGATGTCGGCATGACGTCCGGCATCGAGTTCATTAAAGGCGGCGTTAAAGCTATAGGGCTCGATATAGCTGATCAGGCCGTCCTGGTGACAGAGTTCCGTGAAATAACCGAAGTAGTTTTCCGTCATTAAGTGGCTGTTGAAACGCCGGACGTCCCAGAGCACTGCGTCCGAGGTCTTGGCGCTGTCCACAAAGCGTCCCGCATAGAGCGGCAAAAACGGGATGAGGTCATAACCGTGTTGTTTTTCAAACAGACTCGGATAACCCTGGGTCCAGTTCTGCCCCCCCACTTCATAGCTGTCGATCTCCATATACTGCAGCGCGTTCGGGGCCAGCTTCTGGGAGGCCTTGATGACCTTGCCGACATAGGCGTCGTAGTGAATCTTGAGTGCGGCCCGGTTCATCTTGTCGACTTCCAGACCCCGGCCTTCGTCTGAAGCCGGACTGTTGACGGCCCCGGTCACGGTATAGCCAAAACGCATGACCGTCCAGTCACCGGAAGGAAGGGTAGCCGTGAGTTTCCCGGAACTGTCCATGGAATCGGTCAGATTGAGGATCTCATCTTTGGCTATAACCATAGTGTCATCCGGGTTGCCAATATCAGGCAGACGATTATCCTCCAGCCGAAAGAGTGACGTTCGGGCCAGCATCTTGCCGATGCGATAGGTGGCACTGAGATTCATCTCGGCGATTTCAAAGGGAATCTCCGTCACCACCCGAAAGGCGCGTGCCGTGATGCCATCGAAATGATCGTCGAAGCCATGCTCGCGTTTGCCCTGGCGCTGCAATGTCAGCGTACAAACTTTCTCAAAATTGAAGCCGTCGTCGGAGCTCTCCAGCCAGGTATCGCCCTTAGCACTGATGGCCTTTTCCCCATTAATGTACACGGACCGAACGGTATGGGGACGGCCATAGTTGAATTGCACCCAGCCGGGCTTACGCGTTGAGGCATTTAGATCCGTCTTGATATCCGCCCTGCCGTCCGTTGCCAAAGCAATGTCAAAATCCGGATCGGAGGATGTCACCATCGGTTTACAGGCGGCATCGTCCAATTCCGACGCCAAGGCCGGATAGGCCAGCACGGCAATATCCCGGTAGAACTTGTACCGCGCTGTTGGTGTTGGCAACTGCACACTAACCTGACCGCCGCCTTGGACAATGGTTTCACTGTGCACCACCTGCTTCATCGAGTTTTCCGGCGTATTCCAGGGCCCGCCGCTGGAGGTCCAGCCGTCACAGTTGTGCAGACCGAAGCTCAGCCCCAGACGCTCGCATTCCGCCGCGGCGTGGGCCGTGATATCGATATGCTCCGGGGAGTTGAAGATCACCTTGCCCTTGGGGATGCCATGCGTGACATTAAACAGAATGATCCCGCCGATCCCGGCATCGGCCATGGCCTCCAGGTCCTGGGTCATACCGGCCTTGCTCATATTACCGCTCATGGCATGCATCCAGGTGCGCGGCCGGGCCGAGGCCGGTGGATGCTTGAAGTTGTCGGCGAGTTTGTCCACCACTGCCGGGGCAGCACAAACGGTACTGATGCCATAGAGCAGCAAGACAAAGGTCGTTTTATAGCGAAACATACAGGCTCCTTACTGGACCTCTACCAGGAACAGCGAGCTTAAGGGATTCATTTTTAAAGACGTCTTCGTATAGGACATGCCTTTTTCCACAACAGATGTCGTTTGAATGTCTTGCATGGTTCCGTCATGGGGATCCCAGCTTTGCAGGGCAAGCTGACCGCGTAGAGTCACTTCAGTATCGACAGCTGCATCCGCGGAGTTCGCCACAAAGTAAACGTGGCGGCCATCTTTAACCTTGTGCAGATAGGAGAGCATGCCTTTGCCCGGATCAATGGTGGGCTCGACATCCCTGAAACGCACATCCGGAGCCGGGCAGGCCAGATTCAAGGCCTGGTCCAGCAAGGTCCTATCCTGCAGGAAGTCCAGAACAAAACAGGCCAATCCGCCATTGGCGTTGGGATGCGTAAGGAGCTCTTCATTCAGTGACGTATTCACAGAGGCAATACCAAAGATATATTCGATCGTCTGTTGTACCTCTTTATCATGTCCGAACTCGGCTGACTGACTGGGCAAAGCTGTGGTGGCCACGATCTTGCCGCCGGCCTCGTAGAAGGCCTTGATCTTCTGTAGGTTACTCCAGTGGATGACGCGACTTCCCGGCATCACCAGGACCTGATAGGCCTGGTGATTCACCTTGTTCTTCAGCTTCAGCAAGGATCCGTCGATCTCGCATTGATTGTCCAGGATTTCCGGATGCAAGAAGGTGAAGTCTCGGCGTGCGCCGCCGGTCAGGCTGTCACTCAGTTCGTTGAGATCGCATTCCGCCGGGACATAGAGTCCGGGATGCACATTGCCCTTGACCTTGGGTTGATCCACAACGGCATCGAGCGTGACATGGGCCTGCAAAGCGGCGATCGGGTAGAGCACGGCGATGTCCACCACCGGCCGACCGCCACGCAGCAACAGACTTGCCCGCCCCACCCAGTCGTTGTAACCGGCCAGATCCGCGGCGATATCGGGATTAAAATCCGAGATCAGCGGCCGGATACGCATCTTTTCGGGGACATACCACATCCCGTGGGGCAAAAAGACATTGGCCCCACGTACAAAGAGTTCCATACCGGAACGGTAGAGCATGGGCGTATCGAAGTGCCCCCGGTAGTTACCGTAGATCTCCACCGAGGTCAGGGGCTTGTCAAAGGAACAGGCCGCGGAACTGGTGAGCTTGAAGCCTGGACGCCCGTGACCGTAGTAGTGGATCGAATCGATCATGGGGATGTCACTGTGCCGGTAGAACAGGATGTTGTCACCGGCCAGAAAGGTGGGCTGGGGATGGTACTGAGCCATGGCGTGACCGGAGGACCGGACGCCGTGCCGATGAGCCCATTCCTGCACCTTACGGGGAAAACCCTCGGCCAGCAGTTCAGCCCGGAAGCCGTACAAGGCCACACGCGCGGCCGCCGTATCCGGACCGATATCATGCCAGAGGGCCGGATAGAGCAGGGTTGGGGCATAGCCGTGCTTCTGCTTAAACTTCACATTAAAAGCAGGCGTCCAGTTCCGGCGTGAGGCCTTGCGCAGGCCGACGTCATCGAAGAAGGTCATTTGGATGGTCGTGCCGAAGGAATCGGCGAATCGTTCATAGTACTTGTCATAGGTCAACGAGAAGAACTTATCGACAGACTCGGGGCAGAGATAGTCGACCTTATTGTCCCGGTCCCGCACGCAGGTGAAAACCATCAGTTTCCAGGAACCGGGCGGCACCTTCCACTTGACCGACTTTCCGTCTGCACTTTCAGGGATATTGTAGCGTTCGAAGGTGGTCAGGTTCATGGCCACCGCCGCCATGTGGTCCCCTGTGGGCAAAACCTGCATCCACTGCGTCGGCCCGGTCACATCGACCTCCAGCTTGTCCAGACGACAGAGGATGTGGTCGGGATAAAGCTCACGCATCTGCCCCCCGGCCGAACCGCTGGGAAAACCGATATCGTCGTAAAAGATGACCTCCATCCCCAGGTCCTTGCAGGTCTCCAGGATATCCTGGTAGCGGGCGAAATAGTCTTCGCTCAAGTAATTCGGCCGCGTCTCCCGCACCGGCAGCACGGCCACACCTGAGAAGCCACTCTTTTCCCACGCATCCCGGAGTTGCTGTTTGATCCCCTCAGTGGTCATCTCTCCGTTCATATGCCAAAGCGGCTGACTCTTATAGGCCATAGGGGGATTTTTGAAAGAGTCCTCTAATGACACCCCCAGGGCCTGACTGAGTAGTACGGCCAGTAGAATGAGGTTGATACTCACTATCCTATTCATATAATCAATTGCTCCTTTTGTTCGTAGAACTATTTGGACACCGAACTCTTAAGCTCTTTCCTAACATTCTTCGGCATCGCCTTTCGTCTGTTTTCTTCGGACGGTTTCTCATTTTTAACGGTTTGGTATTCCTTTTTAACATCATCAAGAATCTTCCACCAATCCATGTAGTGAGTGCGAGAGAACAACTGCGGCTTGTACTGACGGGTTGCAGCCTTTGCATAAGCCTCCCATTCTGAGACCGCATCGCTCAGATGCTGTATCGCTTTTTCATGAGCCTGCTTTCGAGATGAATCCTGTCGGTACACAGCCAGTTCCGCAGCCCCACGAATCTTATCCGCGTAATAACGTCCAAGATAGGCCATCGCCTCCAGGTCCATCAGCGTTGACAGCATTTCTTCCTGACCACCGGCCTGCTTGCGCAGGGCTTTTACACCATCCAGCGTCTGCTCTGCGTATGTGTCAAGGCGCATCGCCACTTCCATTGGCGTCATACCGTCAAACGGCTTTTCAGCCCGCAGCGCTGCGGCGTACTCCTGAACCGACAGAATTTCCGCTCCCCGCAGCGGTGGATACTGAAAGAACGAATCATCCACCGTCAGAAATCCCCCCCGCCAGATACAGCCTTCCGGGGAAAATTGGGAGTCGTTGAACCGGAAGAAAAAGCGATTGACCTGTGGGACAATGCGAGAAGACGCCTGGAATGTATCATACAACAGCGTTGCATCCGCTTGCGGGAAGCGTTGCTTCAAGCGGGCTTCGAAATAATCCCGCGTAAGGGTCAGATCATAACTCAGTCGGCCGAACATCATAAAACGATACCAGTGCTTATCCACCTCAAGCTGACCGGATAGCTCGGAATCCGATTTCTTATACACAAACTCGCGTCCCTGAACAAATCCGTCCGGCCCCATGAAGTAACCCGCTTCCCATCGCATCATGTCACGTGGTACATTGGCCCAGAATTCACGCACATAATCCGGATCCCCCCAGCGCAGGACAAACAGATCGTCATTGCGGACATTCAACCAGCACGGGACCTTGGTTTTCTCCAATCCGTCTCGATATTCAGCATCCAGATAAGGCGATGTTGTGGTTGAATGCACCCGCGCCCGGGCATACTTGTGGTCGGTATGGAACGGCCCGGCTTTATAATCCTTAAACGTATCCAGAATAGTCTCCGCATTCGACAACAGACTCCGAAAAACAAAGGTGATGGTACGGTCCGGATCGGTTTTGTGATAATCCATAATCCCCTGGCCATAGGTCTGCCACAGCCACTTTTCACACTCTCCTTTCGGGATATTGAAGTGCTCCCCGGCCGCAACGCCCATACCGTCGATCTGCGGATAGGTCTTCAAAAATTCGGTAATACAATAACGCATGTACGCAATCGTCTTTTTGTTCTTACCGTCGTCCGTGATACCGTATTTACCCTCAGCCCCAAAGGTATAAATATTCCAGTGAATGATATGAATGTCAATCCCGTGGTCTTGAGCGTAATTAAAGACCTTCTGCCAGAAAGCGATCTTATCGTTCAGAGAGATTTTCTTGACGACCTTTATATTGGCCGGATCGAAAACATCGAGCTTGTCCCAGTGTCGATCGCCCTTTTCGTCAACAGGCTCGCGCAACTGGCAGACATCATCGTAATTCGCTTCCGGATATTCTGGCAATTGAACGATACCTGGATAGGGATGCGTTACCCAGAGGGTCAACACGTTGTAACGGTTATGGATCATGGTATCGAGGAACTGCTTCCAGAACGACCACTCCCACATGGCTGGGATATTCTCATGGGCCGAGGTGCCCGTATCGTCGTAACTCGGTGCCCGTGCATCGAGCGGGATATTGAACTTCAGACCGCGCTTAAGGATATAAGGCTTGCGTGCCTTTTCCTCTACGGCCCCCAGTCCACCGCCCAGGCCGATCTGCTCGGCCAATTCAATGGCCCCGTACATCGCTCCGACCGAATCCCCATAAACAATACGGATCCCACGATCGCCCTCTTTTTGAATGCGAAACGACTGTGGCCCCATCCCCAGCTCATATTTTGACAGCACGATATGCACATCCGCATCTGCATCGACAATCTTGTTTCCCGTTAGCTCCAGGGCCTTTTTCAAATCCCCCACACCAAAGACCTGCATCGTATCATCCTGGTCATACCGGATGACCACCTTCTGGCCAGCATAAGAAACGCCGACCAAACCCAGAAAGAACACCGCAAGACAAACGCTTTGAAGACTTCGCATTATTTTCTCCTTTAATAAAAAGATTAAGCCTTCTGCAAAATTTATAACTATTTGTAAAATAATGAGTTATATCATTAATTTTCTTGCAATCTCCTCCATCCTGGTTATTATATAAGTGCTGTTCTAAAAATAACTTACAACCAAAACGTAGG
>Ga0307379_10003973_pt1 | contig 21261 bp, 18 predicted proteins | sample UN2MG_FD_202237 | JGI IMG/M metagenome (GOLD analysis project Ga0307379, IMG submission 202237) | Soil microbial communities from Risofladan, Vaasa, Finland - UN-2 | ecosystem: Environmental > Terrestrial > Soil > Coastal area > Acid sulfate soil | place: Finland: Risofladan, Vaasa | collected... | reverse complement strand
GTGGTGCCCTCGGGCCCAATGAACCGGGTGACGAGCTTGTAAAGGCCGCGGATGTAAAAGACGCCGATGCCAACGATCGGTGCCGCGAGCATCAGCAGGAAAGTGTCGATGGTTTCCGGCACGTACACCCGGCTGAGGCGCAAGGAATAGGCGGCCCACAACGCGATGCTGAGCATCGCGAAGTCGTTCACGATCAGAAGCGTCCGCTTGAACCAGCGAGGACGCTCGATCAGCCAGACGGCTAACGACATGACGGCCGACCCCGTTCCGGACCTAGGCCCAACCCAAGATGTTCATGCGCCTCGCCACGGTTGCGCATATAGGGCAGGAAGATCATGCACATAGGAAGAGTGCGCTGAACCATAACCGAAGCCTTTGGCAAACGGAAGCAAGGGGACCGGCCGCGAGACCGTCCTCTGAGCGGGCTTGAGGTCTCATGGCCTTCCGGTAAAGCTCATGGAGGCTCCCGGAGATGAAGCCGGGATGTAGCACTGCCAGTGCGACGAGGGAAATGGGCAATCCGGCGGCAACAGGGGCAAGCATGGGATCGGGCGTGAGGGCGGCATCGGGCGTGCGGATCTTGACGATCGCCGCGCTGTTGATGGGTGTGCCTCCCGCGGCCAATGCCGCCGACGGCGGCACCATCACCTTGGTGACGCCGGTCGTCTACGGCACGCATCTGCCCGGCTTGGGGCGCCCCGCCGTGACCCTCGCCCGGGACATCAAGAAGCGCTCCGGCGGGTCCCTCGTGCTCGATCTGAAGCAGCCGGGCGACGGCACCAAGCCCCACGAGATACTCGACAAGGTGTCCGACGGCCGGGTCGACGCCGGCTTCGCCACGGCCGGCTTCTGGGCGGCCAAGGTCCCGGCCGCGACGCTGTTCGCCGGCTTTCCCTTTGGTCCCGACGCGAAAACCTATCTTGCCTGGTTCGACCACGGCCATGGCCGGTCGCTCTATCAGGAGGTCTACGATCAGGCCGGGCTCAAAGTGCACGTCATCCCGTGCGCTTTCGGGGGGGCCGAGGCGGGCGGCTGGTTCGCCAAGGAGATCGGCTCGAGGAAAGATATCGAGGGCCTGCGTATGCGGATCTTCGGTCTCGGCGCCCGTGTCATGTCGCGGCTGGGCGCGGTCCCGGTGCTGGTGCCTGGCAGCGGCATTCCCAAGGCCTTCGAGAAGGGCGAGATCGACGCCGCCGAACTCTACACGCCCGCGATCGATCGGGCGGCAGGCCTGCAAGAGGCGGCCAAGATCATCTACATGCCCGGCTGGCATCAGCCCGAGACGGTGCTCGAACTGCTGATCAACAAGGATCGCTGGAAGGCGCTCGGCAAGGAGCGGCAAGACGTGATCGAGGCGGCCTGCCGCGATCTGCTGCAATCGAGCCTTGGCACGAGTGCGGGCCTGCAAGCCGAAGCCCTTACCGGCCTGTCCGCCAAGGTTAGCGTCCGCGTGCTGCCGTGGCCCGATGGCGTGCTCGATGCGCTGCGCGCCTCCTGGACGGAGATCGCCCGGGAAGAGAGCATCCGCGACTACCTGTTCAAGCAAGTTCTCGAGGACATCGAGGCTTTTCAGGCCAAGGACTCGACCAGGCAATCGAGCCAGGGAACCAGCGCAGGGGGAACCACACCATCAGGCACGCGGCCTGACGCGGCCGGGCAGGGCGCGGCGGCACCCGCGCCCAAGCCCAGCACAGTTCCCTGACGGCTATTGCTGCGTTTTCAAATAGGCGATGACGTCGGCACGCTGATCGGCGTCCTTGAGACCCGCAAAGGCCAGGGCCATGACCGAGTCAGGTAGCATTGCCTTGGGATCGGTGATCCATTTGTCGATATTGGCGTCGGTCCATACGAAGCCTTCGTCGCCGAGCTTTTTCATGCCAGCGGAATAGGTGGCGTATCCCGCAACACTCGCAGCTTTGCGGCCGACGACTCCATTGAGCTCCGGCCCCACCATATTTTGGGCGCCCGGGCCCACCTGATGGCAGATCCCGCAATTGGCGGCGAACACGGTCTTGCCCGCCTCGGCGTCCCCTGCGGCGAAGGACGGCGCCGTCATGGCCAAAAACACCAAACCACTGAGCCCGACGAGACTGAATTTTCTCATCTCAACGCTCCTTGAGAGGGCCGGAAAAGCGCCGTTTGGGCGCCGATCGGGCCGAGCCTAAAAATTGCCGGATGCCCAGCCTTGAGCCTATCAGAGACCAGTCGCCCAGATCTGCGACATGCTAACGCCGGGGTCGCCGGAGGGTTGCAACTGGGTCCATTTTGGGACGCCATGGCGGGGGCGTATTGCCCGGCTCCCGCGCCCATGCGAAAGACTAAGGGGAGCCCCCTCCCGCCAACGCCACTCGGACGGACTCGGAGCCTCGATAGATGTCGACAGTGACCTTTCCCGATCCGGACCGCGCCGTCATTGCGCGCCGGAACGACATCGTGAAGCAGCTGAAACGGCTGGTCCCCGAGGCGGTCATGATCGCCGACGAGGAAGGCCGCCGCACCTTCGAGTCGGACGCGCTCACCGCCTATCACTGTCTGCCGCTCGCCGTGGTGCTTCCCGGCAGCACGGAGGAAGTCTCGGCGATCCTGCGCTACTGCCATGACAACCACATCAAGGTCGTGCCGCGCGGTGCCGGCACTTCGCTGTGCGGCGGCGCGCTGCCGCTTGAGGACGCGATCGTCATCTGCCTGTCGCGCATGCGGAAGGTCCTTGCCATCGACACGGCCAACCGCGTTGCCCGTGTCGAGGCCGGCGTGACCAATATCGCCATCACCGAGGCGGCATCCGGCAAAGGTTTCTTCTACGCGCCCGACCCGTCGAGCCAGATCGCCTGCACCGTGGGCGGCAACATCGCCACCAATTCCGGCGGCGCCCATTGTCTCAAATACGGCGTGACCGTGAACAACCTGCTCGGTGTCCGCATGGTCATGATGGACGGCGAGATCATCGACGTTGGCGGCGCATATCTCGATGCGCCGGGCTACGACTTCCTGCCGCTGATCACCGGCTCCGAAGGTCAGCTCGCCATCGTCACCGAAGCCACGGTGCGCTTGCTGAAAGCGCCGGAAGGCTCGCGGCCGATGCTGCTCGGTTTCGACTCCACGGAGGCGGCCGCATCCTGCGTCGCCGCCATCATCGCCGGTGGCATCGTCCCCGTCGCCATCGAGTTCATGGACCGGCCGGCCATTCATGTCTGCGAGCATTTTGTCAGTGCCGGCTATCCCCTCGACGTGGAGGCGCTGCTCATCGTCGAGGTCGAGGGCTCGCAAGACGAGATCGAGTATTTGCTCGAGAAGATCGAGGACATCGCCCGCGACTTTTTCCCCAGCGTCATGCGCCGGAGCATGAGCGCTGAGGAGAGCGCCCTGATCTGGAAGGGCCGCAAGGCGGCGTTCGGCGCCATCGGTCAATTGTCGGATTATTACTGCATGGACGGCGTCATCCCGCTGTCCAAGCTGCCCAAGGCGCTCGACGAGATCGGCTGGATCTGCCGCAAATACCGCTTCGATGTCGCCAACATCTTCCACGCCGGCGACGGCAACCTCCATCCGCTGATTCTCTATAACGCCAACGACGCGGTCCAGCTCGAACGTGTGGAGCTTTGCGGCGAGGAGATCTTGAAGCTCTGCATCGCGCTCGGCGGCTGTCTGACCGGCGAGCATGGCGTCGGCATCGAGAAGCGCGAACTCATGTACGAGCAATATACCGACGAGGACATCGATCAGCAGGTCCGCATCAAGGAAGCGCTGGACCCGTCATGGCTGCTCAATCCCGGCAAGGTTTTTCCCATCGAGGGACGCGACGCGCGCAAGATGCGCGGCCTGGAACTGCATCAGCTCGAGGAATTGGAACCCGAACTGGAGCCTGAGCTGGTGGAAGGGCACGACGTTCCATGACCGGTCACATGCGCCTTGGCTTTCATGCGCCCGAGACCGAGGAGGAGCTTGCCCACCTCGTCGCCGAGGCCGTGGACACGCGCACGCCGCTCGAGGTCATGGGGCGCGGCACCAAGCGCGAGATCGGGCACCCGGTGAAGTCCGGCGCCGTGGTCTCGACCGAGGCCATGGTCGGCATGCCGCTCTACGAGCCGACCGAGTTGGTGATGGTGGCCAAGGCAGGAACCCCGCTCGCCGAGATCGAGGCCAAGCTCGCCGAGAACGACCAGGAACTCCCGTTCGAGCCCGTTGATCTCGGGCAATTGCTTGGCTACGGGCCGGGCGAGGCCACGATCGGCGGGGTGATCGCCACCAATATTTCCGGCAGCCGGCGCATTCTCAAAGGTGCGGCCCGCGATCACGTACTGGGCATGCGGGCCGTCAATGGCCGCGGCGAGGTGATCAAGGCCGGCGGCCGGGTGATGAAGAATGTCACCGGTTACGATCTCGGCCGCACGCTTGCCGGCTCCTGGGGCACGCTCGCCATCATGACCGAGGTGGCGCTGAAGGTGCTGCCGGCCCAGCGCGAGGTCCGCACCGTCATTTGTTTCGGCCTGACCGATCAGACCGCCATCGAGGCCTTGTGCATCGCCATGGGTACGGCCTACGAGGTGTCGGGCGCGCTGCATATGCATGCGGCACTGGCCGAGCGCCTGTCGGACGAGGATATCGCGGGCGCCGGGGAGGCGGTCACCGCCATTCGGGTGGAGAACGTGCCCGCCTCGGCGCGCTACCGGGCGAACAGCCTCCGGCAGGCTCTGCTGGCCTATAGTCCGGCGCTGGAACTCGACACCGAGCGGAGCAAGGCCTTCTGGGGCGAGATCCGGACCCTCAAGATGTTCCAGACCAAGCCCAACCCGCTTTGGCGGGTGTCGACCATCCCGTCCTCGGCGGCGAAACTCGTCGGCAATCTGTCGCGCAAGATGCGGGTCAACGCCACTTACGACTGGTCGGGCGGCCTGATCTGGATGGAGACCCCGGCGCTCACCGACGGCGGCGCTGTCGACATCCGCCGCACCCTTGCCGAATTTGGCGGTCATGCCACCCTAATCCGCGCCGAGAATGCGACGCGGGCCGGCATTGACGTGTTCCAGCCGCTCGACCCGCCGATCGCATCCCTTTCGGCGAAACTCAAGCACGCGTTCGATCCGCTCGGCATTCTGAACCCGGGCCGTATGTACCGGGATATGTAACGAGCTCATGCAGACCAATTTCAACAGCCTTCAGCTTGGCGACCCGAGCATTGCGCGCGCCGACGAGATCTTGCGCCGCTGTGTGCATTGCGGGCTGTGTACGGCCACCTGTCCGACCTACGTGCTGACCGGCGACGAGCGCGACAGCCCGCGCGGCCGCATCTATCTGATGAAGCAGATGTTCGAAGGCCGCGACATCACCACGACGACGGTTCACCACCTGGACCGCTGCCTGTCCTGTCTCGGGTGCATGACCGCCTGTCCGAGTGACGTCGACTATATGCATCTGGTCGATCTCGCCCGCGTCCGTATCGAGCAGCGCGGCCATCGCAGCACCAAGCAGCGCCTGACGCGCTGGTTCTTGAGCCGCGTGCTGCCCAACCCCAACCGCTTCCGCCTGATGCTGGGCATCGGCTGGTTCGCCAGGCCGTTCCGCAATCTGTTCGCCAAGATGGGCTTCCACCGTACGGCAGCGGCGCTTGCGCTCGTCCCGCCGGGCGCGCTGAAGCTGAAGATCCTGAAGCCGAGATCCGCCTTCAATCCCAAAGCGCCGCAAGCGAAGCGCGTGGCCATCATGCTTGGCTGCGTGCAGGAGGTGCTGGCGCCCGCCATCAATATCGCCGCCATCCGCCTGCTCAGGCGCCACGGCGTTGACGTCATGGTGGTCAAGGACGAGGCCTGCTGCGGCGCGCTGGTGCATCACCTCGGCCGCGAGGAAGAGGCGCGGAGCTTCGCGCGCCACAATATCGATGCGTGGACCGCGGCCATGCGCGAGCGCCTGCTCGACGCCATCGTGCTCACGGCAGGCGGCTGCGGCACCATGGTCAAGGACTACGGCAATTTGCTCGCCCGCGACCGTGGCTATGCCGAGCGTGCCGAGTATGTCTCCGGGCTCGCCCGCGACGTCACCGAATTCCTCGACGATATCGGCCTCAATCCACCGGTGATGTGGACCGGCCTCAAAGTGGCCTATCACGGCGCCTGCTCCCTGCAGCACGGCCAGCGCCTCGACGCGCTGCCGCGGCGGCTACTCGAGCAAGCCGGCTATACGTTGACCGATATCCCCGAGGGCCATCTGTGCTGCGGCTCGGCCGGGACTTACAACATCCTGCAGCCGGAGCTGTCCGGTGAGTTGCGCGACCGCAAGCTGAAGAATATCGAGGCGATCACGCCCGACGTCATCGTCACCGGCAATATCGGCTGCATGGCCCAGCTCCAGGCGGGCACCGACATCCCCTTCGTCCATACCGTCGAGCTGCTCGACTGGGCCACCGGCGGCCCCTGTCCGCCTGCCCTCATCAAGATGAAGAACGCGGCCCATCCCATCGAAGCCCTGGTGGAGATGGCCAAAGCCACGGCCAAAGAGCGCGCGCTGGCCGACTAGGTACCCCCGCTCGGACACCCTTGCTTGCTGGGCAGGGTTCGATGGGCTAGAACGCGGCGGCTGGAGCCCCTCTAGAATCAGCCGCATCCTCCCATGACCAAAAAAGACGCGATCCCTCGCCCAGAGGCCCGCCTGCCGAAGGGTTTGCAGGACACATCGGCGCAAGAAATCCGCGCCACGGAAGCGATGCTCGGCACCATTAAGGGTGTTTTCGAGCTGTACGGTTTTGAGCCGTTGGATACGCCGGCCATCGAATATACCGACGCGCTCGGCAAATTCCTGCCCGATGAGGATCGTCCCAATGCCGGCGTGTTCTCCTTCCAGTACGACGACGAGCAGTGGCTGTCGCTGCGCTACGACCTGACCGCGCCGCTCGCCCGCTTCGTGGCCGAGAACTATCAGACGATAGCCAAGCCCTTCCGCCGCTATCAGGTCGGTCCCGTGTGGCGCAACGAGAAGCCGGGCCCAGGCCGCTTCCGCCAATTCATGCAATTCGACGCCGACACGGTCGGCGCCGCGTCCATCGCCGCCGACGCCGAACTGTGCATGCTCGCCGCCGATGTGCTGGAGGCGCTCGGCATTCCGCGCGGCCAATATGTGGTGAAGATCGGCAGCCGCAAGATTCTCGACGGCGTGCTTGAGCGTGCCGGATTGCAAGCGGACGACACGGGAAAGCACCTCACGGTCTTGCGCGCCATCGACAAGCTTGACCGCTTGGGCATCGACGGCGTGCGTCTCCTTCTGGGCGAAGGCCGCAAGGACGAGTCCGGCGACTTCACCAAGGGCGCGGGGCTCGCCGCCAACCAGATCGACGCGATCGTGGGCTTTGTCGAAGCATCCGGCGGCGACCGCGATCAGACGCTAGCCGAGCTGAAGGCGTTGGTCGCAGGCTCCGCGGTCGGCGAAGCGGGAGTCGGCGAAGTGTCCGTTATGCATGATCTCCTGACGGCGGCCGGCTTTGGCTCCGACCGAATCGTGGTCGATCCTTCCGTCGTGCGGGGTCTGGAATATTACACCGGCCCGGTGTTAGAGGCGGAGCTGACGGCGCCCATCAAGGACAAGCGCGGGCAACCCATACGCCTCGGCTCGGTGGTGAGCGGCGGCCGTTATGACGGCCTCGTCGAGCGCTTTACCGGCGAGCAGGTGCCGGCCACCGGCCTCTCTGTCGGCGTGTCGCGGCTCCTGTTCGGCCTGCAGCTTCTTGGCAAATACAAGGGCGACGAGGTGCAAGGTCCCGTCGTCGTGCTCGTCTTCGACAAGGATCGCATGGCCGACTACCAGAAGATGGCGCAAGAGCTGCGCGCCGCCGGCATCCGCGCCGAGCTCTATCTCGGCGCCTCGGGCATGAAGGCGCAGATGAAATATGCCGACCGCCGCGGTGGTCCTTGCGCCATCATCCAGGGCAGCGACGAGAAGGCGCGCGGCGAGGTGCAGATCAAGGATCTCATCCTCGGCGCCACGCTCACCTCGATCGAAGATCGCGAGGAATATCTCAAGCAGCAGGCGCTAGCGCAGTTTCCGGTGAAGGAAGAGGACCTCGTCTCAGAGGTCCAAAAAGTCCTCGCCCGCCACAAGACTTAAGAAGTCAGTCGTGATGACCCCCTATGTTTCGTCATTGCCGGGCTTGACCCGGCAATCCATTCCAATGGCCTTTATCCCTCGTCGGGAGGTAACGGTCTGGATGCCCGGATCAAGTCCGGGCATGACAGCGTAACTCTAACGGAGCCTGTGCTACGCCATGGCTGCCGAATCGGCACAGAATTTCGAGGCTCTCGAAGCCCAAGCCCGGGCGCTGCTAGACCTGTTCGCGCGCACCGGCTACGAGCCGGTCGCGCCCTCGGTGCTGCAGCCGGCCGGCGTGTTCCTCGATCAGATCGGCGAGCAGGTGAGGGGACGCACCTACGTCTTCACCGACCTTGCCGGCGAGGAACTGTGCCTGCGCCCCGATCTGACGGTGCCGGTGTCGCGGCTCTATCTGGAGCGTCACCCCGAGGCCGATAAGGCCGCGCGCTATTGCTACAACGGCCCAGCGTTCCGCTTTCAGCCGCTCGGCCAGAGCCGCACCCACCCGCGCGAGTTCCGCCAAGCCGGCATCGAGTGCTTCGGCGCGCCGGACCGCGAGAGCGCCGATGTCGAGGTGGTGCTGCTGGCGGTGGAGGCGGTACGCAGCGCGGGCTTGCGCGAATTCTGGCTCCGGGTCGGCGACATCGCCCTGTTCTATGCACTGGTCGACGCGCTGGGCCTGCCCGAGCGCTGGCGGCTCAAGCTGCGCCACTATTTCTGGCGGCCGCCCGTGTTTCACGGCCTGCTCGACAGCCTGGCCAAGGGCGAACGTCCCGATGGTGATGGCCCGGCCTCGGCGATTGCCGCGACGCTGGCCGGGGAGACGCCTGAGCGCGCCGAGGAACTGGTCGCCGCTCATCTCGAGGCGGAAAGCATTCCGCTGGCCGGCAATCGCTCTCTGAGCGAGATCGCCGAGCGGCTGCTCGACCACGCCGCCGACCTCCGCGCCGATCCGCTGCCGCAAGAGGTGGCGACCGTGATCGACTATTTCCTGGCTGTCGCCGCGCCGCCGCGCGAGGCCGCGGACAAGGTCGCCATGATTGCCAAGGGCGCAGGGCTCGATATCGATGCGGCGCTCGATGCCACGCTGCGCCGGTTCGACAGGCTCGCTGGCGACGGCATCGACCTCGGCCAGGCGACCTTCGCCACCGAGTTCGGCCGCAAGCTCGAATATTATTCCGGCCTCGTGTTCCAGATCGACGCCGCCGGCATGGACGAGACCGAGCCGGTGGCCGGTGGCGGCCGTTATGACGGGCTGCTGGTCGCTCTTGGTGCGCCGCGCGCCGTGCCCGCCGTCGGCTCCGCCATCCACACCGAGCGCCTGCTCGCCGCCGTGGAAAGGGCCGCATGATGGGCGCGGCGTCCCTCGTCATCGCCGTACCCTCCAAGGGGCGCCTGAAAGAGCAGGCCGCCGAGATGTTCGCGCGCGCCGGCATGCCCTTGCGCGTCAAGGGTCACGAGCGCGGCTATCGCGGGCAGCTCGAAGGTCTCGGCGATGTCGAGGTGGAATACACCTCGGCCGCCGAGATCGTGCATCAGCTGAAGGCGGGCCGTGTCCATCTCGGCATCACAGGCGAGGATCTGGTCCGCGAGACGCTGGCCGATCTCGAGGCCACCGTGGAGTTCTTGAAGCCGCTCGGCTTCGGTCACGCCGATGTCGTGGTGGCGGTGCCGGAATGCTGGCTCGACGTGTCGCGCATGGCCGATCTGGAGGACGTCGCCGCGCAGTTCGCCCGGACCCATGGCCGGCCGCTTCGTGTCGCCACCAAATATATGAACCTGACGCGCCGCTTCTTCGCCGCCAAGGGCGTCACCGGTTACCGCATCGTCGAGAGCGTCGGCGCCACGGAGGCAACGCCCGCCACCGGCACGGCCGAGCTCATCGTCGACATCACCAGCACGGGCACGACGCTGACGGCGAACCACCTCAAATTGCTGGAAGATGGTCTGATCCTCAAGTCGCAGGCCCATTTGCTGGCCGCGAAGGGGGCGTCCTGGACCCCGGAGGCGGTCAAAAGGCGCGACGAGATCCTGGGGCGGCTGCAGACCGCCTAAAGGGTGCTTCACACTTTGTTGTGATGAGTTGTGGCTACAGACCCGTTCTTTCGCGCGCTATGACCGGTTCGGGTCCGCCCCATCGCGCAAGTGGTCAGGAGGTCATGATGCTCATTCGCTTGATTCTCGCAGCGGCTATCGCCGTAGGCTTCGCGGCGCCCGCGCTCGCGGCGCCGTCGCGCATCGTCATTCTGCGCCACGGCGAGAAGTCCGATGCTTGGAAGCTGTGCGAGGTCGGTAAGCAGCGGGCCCAGGCGCTGAAGTTCAACTATCTCGGCAAGGATGCCGCCAAGTCGCTGTTCACCGAGGACGCGCCGCCCGCCTTCTTCTTCGCCATCACGCTGCATACGGCGGAGCTCGCCACGCCCGCCGTCGATAGCTGGGGCAAGCCCATCATCTTCTATTCGGTGTTTCCCGACGACGACGCCAAGAAGATGACTGAGGCTCTCAATGCGCGGACGCAAGAAGCGGCGCGCAACATTCTCGTCAATCCGGCGCTCAAAGGGAAAACGGTGGTGATGCTGTGGGAGCACAAGCACATCGCCGATCCCGCGCTCGACGCCAAATATCAGCGCGAGGCGGCAGTGACGCTCCGCCAGCTCTTCCATCTCGACATTCTGCCGGGCGTGCCGGCGGCCTGGCCCGACGACAATTACGATTATTTCTGGATCGTCGACTTTCCCGAGAACTCCAATGTCCCGTCGAAATTCACCATGGTGAAGCAGGAGTTTGGCAAGTCCTTCCCCAACGTGCCGGCCAATGACTGGGGCACGCCGAATGGCCTTAGCGTCGATAGCGGCTGCAAGCTGAACGACTAGGCTGACGGCAGCGCCGGTTCGCGTTCCTCGCCGCCTGGATCGGCCGCGGCGTCCGTGGGCGCCTTGTCTTTCTCAGCCAGACGGTGGTGTCCGCCGTCCTCCGGCGACAGATGGAAGAAGCGCTCGTGAAACTGCGCGAGGCTCGACCGGTGGCCGATGGAGACGATCGCCGTGTCCGGCAGTTTCTCGATCAGCAGGCGGTACAGCGTGGCCTCCGAGGCCTCGTCCATCGCGCTCGTGGCCTCGTCGAGAAACAACCATTGCGGCTTCTGCAACAAAGCCCGTGCAATGGAGAGCCGCTGCTGCTCGCCGCCTGAAAGCTTGTCGGCCCAATAGGCTGTGGTATCGAGCTGACCGCGCAAGTCGCCGAGCCCGACGGCGTCGAGCACGGTGTCGATCTCTTGCTCCGTGAATGTGCCTTGTCCCCCCGGATAGGCCAGCGCGCCGCGCAAACTTCCGAGCGGCAGATAAGGTCGCTGCGGCAGCACCAGAACGCTGGCGCCCTTGGGCACCCGGACGGTGCCGGTGCCGAACGGCCAGACCCCGCCCAGCGCCCGGAACAGGCTGGTCTTGCCCGAGCCGGACGGCCCGGTCACCAGCACCCGCTCGCCTGGTTGGATGGCGAAATCCGTAAGGCGCACGATCTCCTTCCCGCTGGGCAGACCGACGGCGAGTTCCTCGACATGCAGCGTGCCGGCGCCGCCGCTGACGAATTCCACCTGCGGCGCGGTCTCGTCGAGCCCTTGCGCCCAGCCGATGGACTCCTCGAAGCCCGTCAGCCGGTCGAGCACGGCCTTCCAGTCGGCGATGCTCGAATAGGCGGAGACGAAGAAGGACAGCGCGCTCTGCACTTGGCTGAAGGCCTGCGCGATCTGCATCAGCCCGCCCAAGGTCAGCGCACCGAAGAAATAGACCGGGCTCACCACCAGGAAGGGAAAGATGATAGCGACCTGGCTATAGCCAGCGGTCAGGAAGGTGAGCCGCTTGGTCCGGCTCATGATGCCGTACCAATTCTGCATCACATAACCGAACCGGTCGAGCAGCCGCTCCTCTTCGGCTGGTTCGCCGGCGAGCAGGGTCACCTCCTCGGCATTCTCGCGCAGACGCACGAGGCTGAAGCGGAAATCCGCCTCGTAGCGCTGCTGATCGAAATTGAGCTTGATCAGCGGGCGGCCGACGAGATGGGTAACCCAGGTGCCGAGCGCCGAATAGACCAGCGCCGCCCAGACCAGATAGCCGGGGATCTCGTAGGACGCATCGCCGATCATCAGCGGTGTGGCCGCCGACAGGGTCCACAAGATCACCACGAAAGAGATCAGGGTGACGATCGAGCCGAGCAGCGCGATGCCGATATTGAGCGTCCCGTCGATGAACTGCTTGATGTCCTCGGCGATACGCTGATCGGGGTTGTCGGCTTCGTCGCCTTTCAGCCGCATGCGGTAATGGGTGCCGTCCGCCAGCCAGCGCCCGAGATAGGCTTCCGTCAGCCAGCGCCGCCAGCGGATCTGCAACCATTGCTGCAAATAGAGCTGGTAGACCGCCGTGACGATGAACAGTACGGCGAGCACGGTGAACACCAGGAACTGGTAGAGGAACGTATCCCAGTCCTTCTCCTGCAGCGCCGTGTAGAAGGTGTTGTACCAGGCGTTGAAGCGGACGTTCAGCCACACCTGGAACAGCTGCAGCGCGATGACCACGACCAGCAGTCCGCGGCCCCACCAGCGGTCCTCGCCGCGGAAATAGGGGAACGCAATGCGGGCAAACGCTTTGGCCGTGGCGCGGAACTTCGCCATTTAGGGGGACGACCTCGATTGGCTCCATGAGCGGAGCAGGGAGAGTGCCGGACGATAGGGCCAAAGACTGGCGCGTGAGAAATTACGATTGCGTAAGGCTGAAGGGAATGGGCGGCGCGCAGGCGCCGGATGCAAAAAGGGGCGGCTAAAAGCCGCCCCTTCCGCTGTCGCTTAGACTGTAGAGGCCTTATCGGCGCCTACATCATGTCCATGCCACCCATGCCGCCCATGCCGCCGCCAGGCATTCCCGGCATGCCGCCGTCGTCCTTCTTCGGCGCCTCGGCGACACCGGCCTCGGTGGTGACCAGCAGGCCGGCCACGGAGGCCGCATCCTGGAGCGCCGTGCGCACGACCTTGGCGGGGTCGATGATGCCCTTGGCGATCAGGTCCACATAGGTGTCGTTCTGAGCGTCGTAACCGTAAGACGCCGACTTCTGATCGAGCACCTTGCCGACCACGATGGAGCCCTCGACACCGGCATTCTCGGCGATCTGGCGGATCGGCGCCTGGAGCGCGCGGCGCACGATATTGATGCCGGCCTCCTGGTCGTCGTTGTCGCCCTTGACCTTGATGCCCTTCGAGGCATGCAGCAGCGCCACGCCGCCGCCCGGCACGATGCCTTCTTCGACGGCCGCGCGGGTCGCGTTCAACGCATCGTCGACGCGATCCTTCTTCTCTTTCACTTCGATCTCGGTGGCGCCACCAACCTTGATCACGGCAACACCGCCGGCGAGCTTCGCCAGGCGCTCTTGCAGCTTCTCGCGGTCATAGTCGGAGGTGGTGTCCTCGATCTGCTGCTTGATCTGGCCGACGCGGGCCTCGATCTCGTCCTTCTTGCCGCCACCGCGCACGATCGTGGTGTCGTCCTTGGTGATGGTCACGCGCTTGGCCTTGCCGAGCATCTGGATCGTGACATTCTCGAGCTTGATGCCGAGATCCTCGGAGATCAGCTCGCCGCCGGTGAGCACGGCGATGTCCTGGAGCATGGCCTTGCGGCGATCGCCGAAGCCGGGCGCCTTGACCGCGGCCACTTTCAGGCCGCCGCGCAGCTTGTTGACCACGAGCGTGGCGAGCGCTTCGCCCTCCACGTCCTCGGCGATGACGAGCAGCGGACGGCCCGACTGCACGACCGACTCCAGAAGCGGCAGCATGGCCTGCAGGCCCGACAGCTTCTTTTCGTAGAGCAGGATGTACGGGTTATCGAGCTCGGCGATCATTTTCTCGGCGTTGGTGATGAAGTAGGGCGAGATATAGCCGCGGTCGAACTGCATGCCCTCGACCACTTCGAGCTCGCTGTCGAGGCTCTTGGCCTCTTCGACGGTGATGACACCCTCGTTGCCGACCTTCTGCATGGCCTTGGCGATCATGTCGCCGATGGCCTTCTCGCCGTTGGCGGAGATGGTGCCCACCTGGGCGATTTCGGCCGAGCCGCTGACCTGCTTCGACTGCTTGCGGATGGCCTCGACGACCTCGATCACCGCCTTGTCGATGCCGCGCTTCAGATCCATCGGGTTCATGCCGGCGGCGACGGCCTTGAGGCCCTCGCGCACGATCGACTGAGCCAGCACGGTCGCGGTCGTGGTGCCGTCGCCCGCGGTCTCGTTGGTCTTCTGGGCGACCTCTTTCAGCATCTGCGCGCCCATGTTCTCGAACCTATCTTCAAGTTCGATCTCCTTGGCCACGGTGACGCCGTCCTTGGTCGAGCGCGGCGCGCCGAACGACTTTTCGATGATGACGTTGCGGCCCTTGGGGCCGAGCGTCACCTTGACCGCGTTGGCCAGCACGTCGACGCCGCGCAGCATGCGCTCGCGGGCATCGGCGCCAAATCTCACATCTTTAGCTGCCATCTGAATTGGCTCCTTCTTGAGCTTCGAGCCTCATCCTGAGAAGCGCGCGGGGCGCGTCTCGAAGGATGGGCGATTTCGGGTTGGGGGGGGTGGGTTAGCCGAGAATTCCCATAATGTCCGACTCCTTCATGATGAGGAGGTCGTCGCCGTCGATTTTGACCTCGGTGCCCGACCATTTGCCGAACAGCACCTTGTCACCGGTCTTGACGCCCATGGGCTGAAGCTTGCCGTCATCGCCGCGGGCGCCAGGCCCGGCGGAGACGACTTTACCGGTTTGCGGCTTTTCGGCCGCGGTGTCCGGGATGATGATCCCACCTTTGGTCTTCTGCTCTTCTTCGAGTCGCTTGACCACGACACGGTCGTGCAAGGGACGGAATTTCATGGATTCTGCTCCTATTTTCTGGAACTGCCGCCGTTGGCACTCGCGCAATGGGAGTGCCAATCAAGCGTGCATGTAATGGCGGGGCCCGTGGGGTGTCAAGGCGACACACAGGGCATCAAGCGGGCCCGAAGGCCCGTTTGATGCCAGAATAGGGTTAGGAATCCGTTACGGAGTCAGCCGGCGGGTGAAGGAGACGATGTAGGCCGGTGACCGGATCTGGAAGATCGGATCGTTGGCCGGACCGGCGATGCCGTCCACCACATTGCCGGGGAGGAAGCTGAACGCGTTGCAGGTCGCATCGGGCGCGATGGCCTCGACGCTGATCTTGCCGAGCGGCGCGGTCGGGCGGTCATCTTCGCCGTCCCACCTGAGCGTCGGATCGGTGGTCTGATCGCCCTCCTTGCCGATGATCGCGGTGAGGTCGAAGACCACCGGACCGTTGGCGAGGCGCTCCTTGAGCTCCTCGGCGTAGAAATCCGGTCCTTTGGCTTCCGCCTCCTCACGGGTGAGCCCGAGTTCACCAGCCTCCGGGATGAGCTTGTATTTCGCCAGCGTCGCTCCTCCGGCGGCGTTGGTGAAGGTGAAGCCATGAGAGGTGAGCCACGCCTTCTGCCTGGTCGAGGCCGGGTGGCTCTCGAAGAACGCCTTGATCTTGTCCTGATCGCCCGAACCCACGGTTTTAAGTAATTCCACGAACTGCTCGGGGGTCTGCACGAAGAAGACGGGTGCGGAGATCGTTACGAGGTCGGTACTCGCGCCGTCGCCCAGATCGAATCTGATGGCAAACCCGCGGACATTATCCTGGCCATTGTCCGGGGCCTTGAGATTGCCGCCGCCGAGGGAAAAACGGGCGGTGATGGGCACCGTCTTGCCGAAATGTGGGGCCTTCGACAGCTTCGGCGCGTCCGCCGCCGGCGTGAACGTCCCCGTCAGGCAAATGCCTTTGGTATGGGCGGAACGCTGGCCGGGATATTTGCCGAAGACATCATTCAGGGCGTTCACGAGATCGGCGGGTCCTGCGGGGACCTTGGTGGCGGGCTCTGCATTGGCGCCCGAAGCGGCGGCGAGAAGCGCGATGCCGAAAAGAAGACTGAGAGCGCGGGCCGGGCGAGAGACGATGCGGAAACGAGTGGAGGGCATGGCGGAGATCCCTGTTGCGGAGACTTGAACGCCAGGGAGTCTAATCCGAGAGGCACTGTCACAGATGACACGCTTTCTTGAGCGCCGCGTGTCACGGCGCCGCATCGCGGCCCGGGCCGTGCGCTTGATCTACGCTGCCGAGGTGAGGGGGAGCTCGATGCAGCAGCACAAACCGTCGGCCTTCCAATCCAGCACCGTCTCGCCGGAGGTCCGCCGCTTGGTCAGCCACTCGATGAGTCTGATGCCGAAGCCCCGCGCCGCCGGGGGTTCGACCGGCGGTCCCCCGCTTTCCGTCCATCGCATGACCAGCGCCGGGCCTTCGTCCGACGGCGTCAGCGGCCTGAAGCAAAGCTCGACCCGCCCCGCACCGTTGGACAGGGCGCCGTATTTGATCGCGTTGGTCGCAAGCTCATGCAGCACGAGGACCACGGTCTGCGCGTCGTGCGAGGCGAGCATGATGCGGTCGGTGCTGAGGTCGACCCGGCCCCATACGCCAAGCGGCGCAAGGGCTTTTTCCACGAGGTCTTCGAGGGGGATCGTCTGCCACTCCGCCCGGATGAGCAGCTCATGCGCGCCGGCAAGGGTGTTCAGTCTCGTCTGAAACGCGCTCACGAACCCGCTCGCCTCGGGGCGGTGCTCGCTGGTCATGTTGACCAGGCTGCCGATCACGGAAAACAGGTTCTTCATGCGATGCGAGATTTCGCGGTTGAGCAGGTCGTGGGCGTCCTGGGCAAGCCGTCTGCCGGTCACGTCGAAACAGAGCCCCGCCAGAACGACTGCGCTGCCGTCCTCGCCGATTTCGAGAACCTGGCCTTGGTAGCTGAGCCAACGCAGGCCGCCTTCGCTCTCTTGCGCGACCCGGAACTCGTGAACGAACCGCCGCTCGTCCCGCAGGGCTTCGCCCAAGGCCACCTTGAAGAGCGGGATATCGTCGGTATGGACGCATGAGAAGAAGCGGGCCGCATCGATCTGCGCGACGCCGGGCGTCAGGCCGAGCAACGCCGCCAGCCCGGCGCTCACCTGGATCACGTCGTTTTCGAGATCCCATTCCCACAGCCCGGCGCCCGCAGCCTCGGCGGCCCGGACCAGTTGCCCGGGATCGGACATGAGAAAATTGGCCCCAGCGTTCCGGCCGGGGCCATTGCTAGCTTTCATCATGTGGGAGCTGAGAGATATATAGGCCGTGGCTTTAGCCTCTTGGCCGCGGGTGGGCGCGGCAACTGCGAACGATAAGGCAGTCATACGCGCCACTCGAAAAGCCTTCTTTTAACTTTGACACATACTCAAACGCGCGCTCAAACGCGCGGCAGTTGATGGCATGCTCACGGCGACCCCATTCAGCTACGAGCAGCTTGCGGCCATGCGCCGTGTAGTAATGCATGCCCTCGGCCCGCTCGACGAGCCGCGGCCGGCGTTTGAAGGCGCGGTTGGCGGTGTTTGCCGACGCGGTGCATGCCCTCAAGGGCGTGCCCCATGTGATCGACATCCGCACCATCGGGCTCGCCGCCGGCATTGACCTCGCGCCGATCGCCCGATCGCCCGGCTTGCGAGGAATGCGCGCGCTCGACACCGCCTTCTTCGACGAGGACCTGGTGATACGGGTTGTCGGCGACACGCTGGTATTGGCGCCGTCGCTCATCGCCTCCGCCGACGACTTTGCCGAGATCACTGCCAAGATCGCGCGGATCCTCGGCCGGATGCACTAGACCGGCGCGGGTTGGCCTGATCACGCTTGGCTGCTATCACAGACGGGCGGCGGCCAGAATGATGTTGCGTTGCAGCAGCGTGTCGCTCATGATTCCTTGCGAGGGGGTGGCGCGAGCATGCAAGACAGCATCACCATGTCTCCGAGGCAAAGCCCCTCCTCAGGAGGGCTTGCCATGCTTGACGTGATCGTACTGATCGCCATGGCCATTACCGCGGCGGCGTTTGCCGTTGGGCTGACCGTTCAGGCCGGTCTACCGCTGTTGCCCGTGCTGATAGCCACGGCGGCGTTGTTTCTGGTCATGGCCGCGTCCTTCATCATGCTCGGGCGTGCACCCCGGTCCGGCGGCGGTGGCGGCGAGCGGCTGGACGAACTCAAGGAAGCCCTCGAGATCATCGACAGCGATTTACAGCGCATCGATCGTGTCGAAGACGATGTGGCCCGCCTCGACCTACTTACCGATCGTGTCGAGCGTCTCGATCAGGCGCTGGGTGGAGGCGCTTCCTTGGAAGTTCCCGGCGGCCAGGCCCGGGTCGAGGAACTCGCCACCGAGTTCGAGAATGTCTATGCGCGGATTGAAGCCTTGCGTGCCGACGTGGACGCCGAGAACCGTAGCCAGCGCGACCGGATCGCTGGCGATCTCGCCGGTCTAGAGGTCATGATCAAGCAGCTCTCCGGTGATCTGGCCCAGGGCACCACGGCCACGGCTGGCTTGGCGCGCGAGACGTGGTCCGCGACGCCCGACACTGCAGTCGAAAAGGTCGATGTGGAGGAGATCGAGGAAATCGAGCTCGAGATCCCCGATGAGCCATCCTTCGCGGCTGCCGACGAGCCTTTGGTCGAGACGATCACGGAGATTGAGGCGGAGACCGAAGAGCCGCTCGGAGATCCCTTCGCCGAAGAGAGCGATGACGACACAGGCGCCCTGCCGCCGCTTTCCTTGGGGGACGCGGAACTGTTCGAGCAGCACGAGACCGCGGAGCTTGATTCGAGCGAGGCTGCCGCCGCCGCGAGCGTCCTCGCTCGCGACGACGATGACGATGATGACGACCGGATGCTTCGCACCATCCACACAGCGGTCGAAAACGGACGCATCGAGCTTTACCTGCAGCCGACGGTTACCTTGCCCGACCGCAAGCTTCAGTATTTCGAGGGTCTGACCCGCATCCGCACCGCGGCCGACTCGCTCGTCCTGCCCGGCGACTACGTGCCCGTGGCCAAGCGCGCCGGCCTGATGCCGCTCATAGACAATGTGATGCTGGTGCGCAGTGTGCAGACCTTGCGGCGGCTCGCGCCCTCGTCGGCAGTCAAGGGCGTGTTCGGCAACGTCTCCATGCACTCACTGCTCGATCCTGACTATTTTCCCGAGCTCGTCGAGTTCATGGAAGAGAATTCCAGCCTCAGCGAGAGCCTGGTGTTCGAGGTGAGCCAGCCCGAGATGCTGGGCCTGACCGAGGCCGAACTCAGTTGCCTCGATACGTTGGGCGCGCTCGGCTACAGCTTCTGTCTCGACAATGTGTCCGATCTCGATGCCGACTTCGGCGGCTTGAGCGACCGCTATTTCCGTTACATCAAGATCAGCGCCGCCAAATTCCTGGACGGCCCTGGCCGAACCGCGGCCGATCTCAAGCGGCAACTCGATGGCCTCGGCATGCAGCTGATTATCGAGAAGGTCGAAGAGGAAGGCGACGTGGCCGAGCTTCTCGACCACGGCATCGAACTGGCGCAAGGCTATCTCTTCGGCGCGCCGGCGCCGATGGACGAAGCCCTCTCAAGCGTGCCGGAGGATGCCGGCGCGGCGTGAGTCTCGGGCCAGCCCGAAGCGAGGCCGGCGTGAAGAGTTTTCTCGCGCCGGACCTCTCGAAGACGTCAGCCCCGGGCAACAGCCCATCAGCTAGAAATAGCGCATGCTGGACGGCCAGTTGGTCTGGGGAAACCGGCGTTGTAACTCCAAGATCTCGGCACTGCCGCCAAAGGGCATCGACGGCTGCTTGGCGTAGTTCGGATAGCTGGGGTAACGGGGCGGCGGGTAAGATTGGCCATTATAGGCGCGGCGGGATTTCTTGTAGCGCCGGTAGCCCACGTCCTGGATGTGGAGGCCATGAGCTTCAATGCCCTGGCTCGTGTGACCGGACACCGAAAGGGGCACGGCCCCGGCGGGCGCCGCAGCGGCGAAAAGGCCGAAGCTGAGGGCAATGGCGCTGGCCGCAAGGAGGGCGCGGGGCGCTTTACGGGACGTTTGCACAGTCAATTTGAGGGGGTCAGACATTTTGGGCTCCTATTGCTGACCCTCCCCCGGCGCGGCTTATGTGGGGGGCGGCGTTAGACCATGCAACCCCTCTGGCCGGCTCGACTGGCTCAATCGGAGAGCATGGCCAAGGCCGCCCGCCGGTCGCCGGTCTTCAGCTTGAGAAACAGTGCACGGGCGGCCTTGATGTCTCGCTCGGCGCCGCTCTCGGCCGCTTTGTGCAAGGCGACCGTGGTCGGATGCTCCGGACCGCAGATGAACGCCAAGGCTTTCGCTAGGCGCCCCATGGCGGCGGGGTCGATCAATGTCTCGTCCATTTGGGGGGATCCTCAAAAGGTCAGGACCGTTGGCTTACTCGGCTTTGCCGGTCATGACAAAAAGCAGCACATGCGGTTCGCGCCTTGACCCTCTCACTTCAAGCCTCTAACCGGGCGCCATGACCTTGACACTCCCGCCCATCCCCGTGGTCGACTCCGTCAAAGAGATCGGCTCCCGCTATCGCGCCTGGCTCGTCGATATCTGGGGCGTCATGCATAATGGCGGCGCGGCTTTTCCCAAGGCCGGTGTGGCCACAAGCGCCTTTCGCGCATCCGGCGGCATCGTTGTGCTGCTGTCGAACTCGCCACGCCCGAGCCCCAAGGTGCAAGAGCAGCTTCGCGCGCTCGGGGTGCCGGACGACGCCTATGACACGACGATCACCTCCGGCGACCTCACCCGCCATGAACTCGGCAAGCATCAAGGCGCGCGCGTCTTCCATCTCGGTCCCGAGCGCGACCGGCCGGTCTTCGAGGGGCTCGATGTCACGCTGTCGGACTGGAGCGACGCCGACCTCGTGGTGTGTTCGGGGCTGTTCGACGACGAGGTCGAGACGCCGGACGATTATGCCAAGCTGTTGGGAAACATGGCAGCGCGCAAACTGACGATGATCTGCGCCAATCCCGACCACATGGTCGAGCGCGGCAACAAGCTCATCTATTGCGCCGGCGCGCTAGCCGCCGCCTACGAGGCACAAGGCGGCACGGTCATCTATGCGGGCAAGCCCTATGCGCCGGTCTATGATCTCGCGCTACAGACCATCGCCACACTCGCCGGCGGCGAGGTCGGCAACGATCAGGTTCTGGCGATAGGCGACGGCGTCAACACCGACATCGCCGGCGCCGCCGATTTCGGCATCGATGCGGTCTTCGTGGCGAGCGCGCT
>Ga0307379_10003970_pt1 | contig 21265 bp, 23 predicted proteins | sample UN2MG_FD_202237 | JGI IMG/M metagenome (GOLD analysis project Ga0307379, IMG submission 202237) | Soil microbial communities from Risofladan, Vaasa, Finland - UN-2 | ecosystem: Environmental > Terrestrial > Soil > Coastal area > Acid sulfate soil | place: Finland: Risofladan, Vaasa | collected... | reverse complement strand
ACATTTATGGCAGAAGAAGGCGTCCTCGGGCAGCTCAATCCCACAGTTGCTACAGAAAACCATCTTTTTTCATTCTCCTTTAATATTAATAAAACGATTCTATCCCAGGCTAGTACAGTATCCTCTTTAGTGGGACGAACCGGCTGTAGAAGTCAAGAAGGCTCTTGACCGCACCGTCGATGCTTAGATCCGAGCCATCGTAGGTATTGATCACGTTCTGGAGTTTCTTCAGGTTCCGTATATTCTCCTCCGACATCGTTACTCTTTTCATTCCAATCATGAAAAAACATAGAGAGACACCTTTTAAGGCCGACTCACGGTTTATACTCACTTCATATAGTCACTTGTTGTGACTATCTTTTGAAAAATTGGGAAAAAGGGGGATAATATAACCCTCAGGCGGTCTTGTCTATCTCAACCTTCCCATCAGCTGTGATGGTCGCCTTCGAGTGTCTAAGCCCCCAGCAGCTGATGACGACACCGACTGGAAGCGAGGCCGGATGGCGAGCAGCGAGTTCTATATGGAGATCGAGAGCGGTAATCCCTTCACCTAAGCCCATCGCCCCTATCCCCAGCTCGTTCACCTTCCTGAGTAGCTCCTCCTCGATGGCGGCGACCCGGGGGTCGGGGTTTCTGACCTTGAAGGGTTTGAGCAACGCCTCCTTTGCGAGGTACATGCAGTGATCCTCCCCCCCTCCTATCCCGACGCCGACGAAGTAGGGCGGGCATCCCAAGGAACCGGCTGCGGCGACCGCCTCGATGATGAACTGCTTGACTCCCCTCCATCCCAGTCCCGGCTTTAGCATCCTGTGGTTGGCCACGTTGCTACTCCCCCCTCCCTTGGGCATCGCGATGAGCTCAAGGTCGTCGCCCTCCACCATGTCGATGTAGATAATGGGGACGTGGCCATGGAGTCCGACGTTGTTCCCGGAGTTCCCCTCGAACATGTCAACGGCGTTAGGCCTAAGAGGCACCTCTTGGGTGGCCCGCTTTGTCGCCTTGACCAGCACATCACTCAACTTGGATCTGAGGGGGAAACCATCGCCGACCTTGGCGATGAAGGCAACAATGCCCGTGTCCTGACACATAGGCCTAGAGCCCTCCCTCGCGATCCCAACGTTCTCCAATATATTGGCGAGCTGGGATTTACCCACGGCGCCTTCCATCTCCTCCATAGACTTGGTCATCACCTCGACGTACTCGACGGGTAATTCGGTGACCGCTATCCTGAGGAGCTCGACCGCCGTGTCCTCGATCACTTTCTCAATCTCAGGCATCTCTATCCCTCCATCTCCGCCATTATTTTCTCCATCCTTGCGGTGACCTGGCCCTTCACATCCTGAGTCAGGTTGTTACCATGACTGTCGATGGTTATGATCATTGGCCCAAAGTCCTCGACCTCGTAGACCCAGAGGCACTCGGGCATGCCCAATTCCTCCAGCCAGAAGACGTCCTTAACCCTCTTGATGCCCCGGGCCGCTAGCAATGCGGCTCCACCCGTGAATGCTCCGTAGACGCATCCATATTCCTGACAGGCCTTAGAGGTTCTGTCCCCCATACCCCCCTTCCCAATGATAATGGCGGGCTGGAACGCCTCAATGAATGTGTCCTGGAAGATCTCCATGCGCGCTGATGTGGTGGGACCTGCTGCGACGACGGTCCACTGGCCATCCACCTGCTTCATGATCGGTCCGCAGTGGAAGATACCGATGCCCTTGAAATCGACTGGAGGTTTCTCTCCCTTCTCGTAGAGCTCCAGGGACTCAAGGTGGGCCTCGTCCCTGGCCGTGACGACCGTCCCGGTAACGTAGACTAGGTCACCCATCTTCAGCTTCCTGATCTCGTCCTCGGGCACTGGGGTCTTGAGATGGTACTCCATATCAACCCTCCTCATAACTCGCATCCAACTGCTTTTAAGTCCTGATAGTGCGTAAAACGACTGTCGCTTTAGAAAATTATAATATGGGTGATGTGCATGCCTAACAGATGTCAACCGGAAAATCGGGGTTATACTACACCTACGGGTCTGAGAACCGCCTGTTCAAGGAGAAGGTCGAGGAGCTCAGCGGCGAGAACATCGACCTCTGCTTCCAGTGCGGCGCATGTAGCTCCGGCTGCCCCCTCACGACCGAGATGGACTTGCTCCCCTCTACGGTGATCAGGTACGCCCAACTGGGCATCGATGAGGTGCTCGAATCCAAGACTATCTGGCTCTGCAGCACCTGCTTCAACTGCGAGGTTCGCTGCCCTAGGGGAATCGACATCGCCAACGTGATGGAGGCCCTAAGGCAAATGGTTCTCAGGACCAAGTACGACAAGGTTAGCTTGGACGATCTCACCCCCGAGGAGCTGAGGGAGCTACCCCAGGTAGCCCTTGTGAGCACCTTCCGGAAGCTTACGGCATGAGGTGAAAAGATGAAGCTAGCATACTACCCGGGATGCACGCTGAAGACGACGGCGAAGAACTTCGACTCATCAACGGTTGCGGTGGCGAAGGTCATGGGAGTTGAGCTCGTCGAGCCTTCCCGCTGGAACTGCTGCGGGACTGTCCACGCACTGGTGAAGGACGACGTGATGCACTACCTCGCCCCCATACGGAACCTTGTGAGGGTCGAGGAGATGAACGCTGAGGGCACCGTCGAGGACAAGCAAGTCGTCACGCAGTGCGCCATGTGCTACAACACGTTGAAGAGGGCGAACACGGTCGCCAACGCCGACCCCGAGAAGATGGGGAAGATTAGGGACATCATGGAGAAGGAGCCAGAGTACTCCGGCTCCGTCGATGTTGTCCACTTCCTAGAGATGTTGAAGAAGGAAGGTTGGGAGAAGGTTGCAGGATTCGTAAAGAAGCCGCTGGAGGGGTTGAAGGTCGTACCTTACTACGGCTGCCTCCTCCTGAGGCCGAGGGAGTTTGGGATAGACGACCCAGACAGCCCAAGTATCATGGAGGACCTTCTCCGCTCCCTCGGGGCAGAGATCGTGGACATCCCCTTCAAGGCCAAGTGCTGTGGCGCATACCATACGGTCTACTCTAAGGAAGTGACCGCGGATCTGTCCCACAGGATACTGGAGCAGGCCCTTGAAGCCGGAGCGGACATCGTTTCCACCGCATGTCCCCTCTGCCAGTACAACCTCGGGGACAGGCAGAAGACGATCGCCGAGATTTTCCGGGACTTTGAGCCAATTCCAGTTGTTTATTACACCCAGCTGATGGCCCTCGCCTTCGGCCTTGAAGAGGAGGCGACAGGATTAGATCAGAACTACCCTGACCCGAGGCCGGTCCTCGAGGAGAAGGGGCTAGTATAGGAGGAGTTGTGTTGGACGAGAAAGAGTTTAACATGGTAACCATCTACGTGATGGGAAAGAAGCACAGGGTTCCCGACGACCTCACCATCATGAAGGCGATGGAGTATGCCGGGCACCAGTTCAGGCGGGGCGCAGGATGCCGCGGAGGATTCTGCGGCGCCTGTGCAACGATATTCCGGAAGAAGGGCAGCTACAAGCTGCAGGGGGCATTGGCGTGCCAAAAAATAGTCGAGGACGGCATGTACATCGCCCAGATCCCCTTCAGCCCTGCTGAGAAGAAGGCCTACGACATGGACGAGCTTAGGCCCAACGCCAACACCTTCCTCGAATACTACCCGGAGATCGCCCGATGCCTGAGCTGCAACACCTGCACCAAGGCCTGCCCCCAGGACATCAAGGTGATGGACTATGTCCAGGCCGCCCTGAGGGGTGACGTCGAGGAGACGGCTAAGCTCAGCTTCGACTGCCTGAGCTGCGGCCTCTGCGCCGTCAGATGCCCTGCCGAGATAGTTCCTTATAACGTAGGCCAACTCGCACGGAGGCTCTACAAAAAGTACGTCGTGGGACCGACTGACCACGTGCTCAAGCGAGTGGAGGAGGTCGATGCGGGTACATTCGACGATGGCATCGATGAACTGAAGGGGCTTGAGAAGAACCCGCTTCAGGACAGATACGAGAAAAGGGAGAAGAGGTTGTGAAGATGAGCGGATATCCAGAGTCGTTCCAGAAGTCTCTCAGGCTCGTTGAGAAGAATAGGCAGGACAGGGTTGGAAAAAGCTTCCCGTCGATGACCGCAGCGGAGAAGGAGAAGATACTGAGGGACTGGCACCCCGACTACAAGATGGACCAGAAGCGTGAAATCAAAGTCGGGCCTAGTGCGGGGGAGCTAATGCCCAACGAGGTGGCCGACGTGTTGGAGGCCCATCCGATCATCTCCCCTGATCAGATCGACCTCACAGACATCGTGTACGACGTCGACGTAATGGTTATCGGCGCAGGCGGAGCCGGGCTGAGCGCAGCCCTCCTCGCCCAGGAGAATGGTATCTCACCAGAGGATATCCTCATGGTCCAGAAGCTGAGGCTCGGAGACGCCAACTCCAAGATGAGCCAGGGCGGGATACAGGCGGCGACGGACCCCGATGACAGCCCCACGATCCACTACCTCGACATAATTGGTGGCGGTCACTTCGTGAACAAACCCGAGCTCGTGGAGGTGATGGTGAAGGAGGCGCCGGGTGTCATCAAGTGGCACGAGGAGCTCGGTGTCATGTACGACAAGCTCGAGGACGGTACCCTTCAACTCGCCCCGGGCGGCGGCACCAGCAGGAAGCGGATGCACAGCTGCAAGGACTACACGGGCCTCGAGATAACTCGGGTCCTCGTCGACGAGTTCCTCAACAAGGGTATCGACTATACTGAGTTAACATGTGCTGCGGAGTTGATCATGGACGACAAGGACCAGGTCGCCGGGGCCGTCCTTTATGACATGGACTCAGATGAGTACCACATCGCCAGGGCGAAATCAACGGTCATGGCCACTGGGGGCTTCGGCAGGCTCCACATTCAGGGATTCGAGACCACGAACCACTACGGGGCTACCAACGACGGCGTCGTCATGGCGTATCACGCTGGGGCCTACCTTAGGGACCTTGACTCGACCCAGTTCCACCCGACGGGAGCGGCCTATCCTGAGCAGATCGTGGGTCAGCTCTGCACTGAGAAGCTGAGGACCCGTGGCTCTCAGCCCCTCGACAAGCAAGGTGAGCTGTTCGTCTACCCCCTCGAGACGAGGGATGTGGAGGCATCAGCCTTCATCAGGGAGTGCTACGGGAGGGAGAACGGCATCGAGACCCCCAGCGGGATGCGCGGGGTCTGGCTAGACACACCCCTCATAGACATCATTAACGGTGAGGGAACCATCGAGAGGGAGTTCGCGGCCATGTTCCGCAACTTTAACAAGTTCGGCATCGACATACGCCACGAGCCCATGCTCGTCTTCCCGACACTCCACTACCAGAACGGCGGTATCGACATCAATGTCAGGTGCGAGTCCAGCGTGCCCGGGCTGTACGCCTGCGGGGAGGTCGCCGGAGGGGTCCACGGGAAGAACAGGCTCATGGGGAACAGCCAGCTCGATCTCTATGTATTCGGAAGGCGGGCGGGTAAGTACGCCGCGGAGAGGGCGAAGAACGCCAGCCTCGGCAAGCTCACACTCGACCACCTTAACCGGTACGAGAGATGGCTGGCGGAAGCCGGAGTCGAGACAACGAGAAAGGCACCCATACTTCTCCCTGAGTACAGGGGGAAGAGGACTCTCGAGCACAAGATTAGCCTGCTCTAGGCAGTGAAACACATGGGAGAAGAGCAAAGAATCGGCGTCTGGGTCTGCGAGTGCGGCGGTAACATAGGTGACGTGGTCGACGCTGACGCCGTCATCGACGCCCTGAAGGGGGATGTCGCCTACACGAAGAAGGAGAGGTACCTATGCTCCAGCCCCTCCATCACGAACATCAAGGACGCGGTGGAGAGGAACAACCTGGACCGAGTCGTCCTCGCCTGCTGTACACCCAAGATGCACCGTGAGACCTTCAAGGCTAACCTTGAGGAGGTGGGGCTAAACCCTGCTCTCCTCGAGATGGTGAACGTCAGGGAGCAGAGTAGCTGGGTCCACAAGGACGACCACGAGGGCGCCACCCGGAAAGCCCTAGACCTCATACGCGGCGCATTAGAGAGGGCGAAGGTCTCGACGCCCCTTGAGTCGAAGAAGATGGAGGTTAACCCCGAGGTCCTTGTGATCGGGGCCGGCGTCGCTGGGATCACCTCAAGCCTACGGCTTGCGGAGTACGGAATGAAGGTCCACCTAGTCGAGAAGAGGCCCAGCATCGGCGGTCACATGATCCAGTTCCCTAAGGTCTTCCCGACGCTGGACTGCAGCCAGTGCATCCTGACGCCAAAGATGGCCAGCGTCAATCAGAGCAGGAACATCAACCTCATCTCCTACGCGGAGGTCTCAGAAGTCTCAGGGGTCCCCGGGGACTTCGACGTCAAGGTCAAGCTGAAGCCCAGGGGCGTGGACATCGAAAAATGCATCGGTTGCGGTACCTGTAGCAGCGTCTGCCCCACCGAGGTGCCCAGCGAGCACGACATGGGCCTAGGGAATCGGAAGGCGGTCTATATACCGTTCCCCCAGAGCGTCCCAAGCGTCTACACAATCGACTTCGAGCACTGCATCAGATGCGGGCAGTGCGCCAGAGCATGCCCGGCCGAGGCCATCGACCTAAACGACCCGGGAAAAGAGATTGATCTCAACGTAGGCGCGATCATCATAGCCACAGGGTACGAGCTCTTCGACATCGGGAGCCTCGCCCAGTACGGCTACGGGAAGTACCCAAACGTTGTCACGAGCCTCGAGATGGAGCGCATCCTCGACGTGAACGGCCCTACCGGAAGCCAGCTCATAGTCCCCGAGACAGGCAGAGAGGTGAAGAGCATCTCGTACGTCCTCTGCGCGGGCTCCAGGGACACCGAGGTCGGCAAGCCCTACTGCAGCCGTGTCTGCTGCCTCTATGCTCTGAAGCAGGCTCAACTCCTCAGGGACAGGGGCGTAGACGTCTGGCTCCACTACATCGACATACGCTCCCCGGGCCGACGGTATGAGGAGTTCTACAGGACGACCCAGGACAAGGGCGCCATGTTCGTCAAGGGCAAGGTGACCGAGATAGTGCCCAAGGGGGAGCAGGTCCTGGTCAGGGGTGAGGACATGATGATAAACAGGATGGTCGAGAACGCCGTCGACCTCGTCGTCCTCTGTCCCCCTATCGTCACCACCGAGGACACCCTGAAGCTCGCTGAGATGCTGAAGGTGCCCGTCGACGAGGACCAGTTCGTCCTTGAGCGCCATCCGAAGCTGGACCCCATGGCGACGAAGAGGGACGGCATCTTCGCAGCAGGGGCCGTCGTGGGCCCCAAGGATATTCAGTCAACGACCGCTGAGGCCGAGGGGGCCGCCATGAAGGTCGTCAACTTCCTCTCCAGCGATCGGGTAATAGAGCCCAACAAGGCGTTCCTAGCTCATCCCTATCTCTGCGATGGTTGCGGCGACTGCGTCGACGTGTGCCCCGAGTCTGCCATCACCCTAGAGAACGATAAACCTCGTATCAACGAGATCGTGTGCACAGGATGCGGAGCGTGCATCCCGGCCTGTCCAACTAACGCCCTCGATCAGCAGGGGCTGACAGAGGAGCAGCTCAAGGCCCAGATACGAGGCATCCTCAAATCCTCAGAAGCCGAGATCAAGATACTCGCATTCGTCGAGCAGGAGGTCGCCTACACGGCTGTAGACCTGGCAGGGCTTGCGAGGCTGAGCTACCCGAGCAGCATCCGCATCGTTCCGCTTCCCTCAATGAGCCGGTTGAAGCTGGACCACCTGCTCCACGCCTTCGCCTATGGCGCCGACGGAGTGATGCTCCTGGAAGCACCTGAACATGAGGGACCCTACGGGAAGGCCCACGTCATCTCCGAGGAGCGTGCCGACGACTACAAGTGGAAGCTGGAGGACTATGATGTCGACAGCGTCCGTCTCTGGTTCAGTAGGGTCTACGTCCCGGACTGGAGGAAGCTGGAGAGGGTCTTCAACACGTTCCACAACATGATCGATGATGAGGGCCCCCTCGACGAAGACGTGCGCGAAAGTCTCAGAGGGCGATAGGCCCCTCTAAATTATTTTATACTTAATCCCTCCCACCTATTTGAAGGAGAGGGCAAGTTGAAAGTTGACACAGAGGAGCTTCTCAAGAAGGCATCTAAGTGGAACAAGATCGCCTCACCCTACCACAGGTTCTACGGCGGTAAGGTAGAGGTGATCCCCAAGTGCGCAATGAGGAGCCTCCAGGACTTCTCCATATGGTACACTCCCGGCGTCGCAGAGGCGTGCCGAGACATCGCTAAAGACCCTGACCAGGTCTATGAGTTAACAAGCAAGTGGAACTACGTTGCAGTTGTCTCCGATGGCACGAGGGTGCTGGGGCTGGGGGACATCGGCGGGCACGCCGGCTTGCCCGTCATGGAGGGCAAGGCCCTCATATTCAAGTACCTTGGCGGCGTGGACGCCTTCCCCATCTGCCTATCCACCAAGGACCCCGACGAGATTGTGCAGGCCGTCAAGTGGATCGAGCCCACCTTCGGAGGTATCAACCTTGAGGACTTCTCGAAGCCCAAGTGCTTCGATATCCTCGCCCGCCTGAGGAAGGAGATGCCCATCCCCGTCTGGCACGACGACCAGCAGGGGACTGCAGCCATCATCTTGGCTGGTGTCATCAACGCCCTGAAGGTCGTAGGCAAGAAGATGGACGAGGCCAAGTTCACCATCGTCGGCTGCGGCTCCGCCAACACCAGGACATTCTACGTCCTCGAGGCCGCAGGCGTAAACACGAAGAATATTACAGTGGTGGACAGCGCCGGTATACTTCACCCAGGCCGGAAGGAGCTTGAGGGCACGTACAAGTGGGATATCACTCTGAAGACCAACGGCGAGGGCAAGACGGGCGACATGAGGGAGGCGTTCAAAGGAAGCGACATAGCCCTCGCTGCCTCGAAGCCTGGCCCAGGAACCATCAAGCCCGATGATATCAGGTTGATGGCCGACGACCCTATTCTATTCGCCTGCGCTAACCCGGTCCCCGAGATATGGCCCTGGGAGGCGAAGGAGGCTGGTGTGAAGGTCATGGCCACGGGCAGGAGCGACTTCCCCAATCAGGTGAACAATAGCTTGGTGTTCCCCGCTATCTTCAGGGGGGCCCTGGATGTGAGGGCGAAGACCATCACGGACGAGATGTGTATCGCGTCAGCCACGGAGCTGGCGAGATACGCCGAGGACAAGGGGCTTAGCGAGGACTACATCATCCCATCCATGAGCGAGTGGGAGATCTATCCGAGGCAGGCCGTGGAGACGGGGATGAAGGCGATGGAGCAGGGTATAGCCCGCAAGAAGCGTAGCAGGCAGGAGCTCTACGAGCACGCGGAGTCCATCATAAAGAGAAGCCAGAACATCGTCACTCTACTCATGAGGGAGGGCCTAATCGAGGCCCCACCCCCTGAGCCCGAGTAAACCTTTTCCCCAAATATCTTTTTATTGTGCCCTCTTCATCAGAGGTGTGATAGAGATGCCCTACTGTACAGAATGCGGGGGCGAACTCATCTGGGACAGGAAGCTGAGGCAGTACAGCTGCTCCAGCTGCGGCATAACGTTCAACGAAGCCCAGTTATCCGACGCCAGGGATAAGCTGAGGAACCGGTCCGACGACGACGAGGAGGTCCGCAGACGCCGCCACAGCGAGTACCTCGACTGGTGGACGAGCAGCAAGAAGAAACGAGATTAAGGGAGTCAGGAAAAGTCTCAGATGGATGAACCGCCTGAAAATGGGGACCTTCTATACTGACGATCATAAATTTTCAATTTGAGATATCTCGTTCAGAAAGTTTAACGCTTAATAAGCCTTGAGATCAATATATCAACAAATCAGAGATTATAGGTGCCAAGATGGTTTTTCCAGTAGAGAGCGAGGACCGGACACTCCGTAACTTGCTGATGATGATACAGGACCACACGCGTCTGGTTGTCGAGATCTACCGCAAGATTCTCCTTATGATCGATAGGCTCGTCAAGGCGGAGTTCGACGGTATGCGGGGCCTTCTAGATGAGGTGGAGAAGATACAGCTTGATTCCATCGAGATCAAGAGGAACATAATGAAGGAGCTCCACGAGTCTGGGAGCGTCCTGTTCAACAGGGAGGACCTCTACCGCCTTATATTAAAGGACGCCGAGGTCATCGACCACATCGAATCCGCCGGAGTTCGCCTCTGCGCGATAGGGGAGAGGAAGTGGAAGATACCCTCCAACCTTGGCGCTAGCCTCCTCGAGATGGCGGACGCCGCCTTCGACACCCTCATCAAGCTCAGGGAGAGCATGATTAGCCTGGGGTTCAACGCCAGCAGATCCCTTGAGCTTTCAAGCGAGCTGGAGGTAGCTGAGAGGAGGGTCGATCAGCTCCACAGGGACCTCGACGTGAACATCATCACATGTGGGGAGCCCCTTCCCCTGATACTTACCCTGAGGGACATCTCCACGAAGATCGAGGAGATGGTTGACACGGCCTCGGACGAGGCGGACCTCATAAGGATGCTAGCCCTCTAGGGAACACGGACATGTCGGGAAAGATAGCCGACGTTGAGCTCCTCGCGGATAGTAGGCTCATCGTCTGGAACCCCGCGGAGGCCCAGACCCTCTACAGCTCCAGATATTATGGAAAGCCCCTGGGGGTGGCCAAGCCTAAGGAAGGATTCGATACGCCCCTCGTCCTCGACCCCATTGAGGGTGTCTACCTCCTTGAGAGGGGCGTCATAGACGTGGTTCAGGGCGAGGATGCCGCCAAGGTGACCCCGGAACGGCTGAAGGCCCTGGCAAGGGGGATACTCGAGGGCTTTGACGATCATTATACAGTCTACAGCAGCCTGAGGGACAAGGGCTTCGTAGTCACCCCCGGCATCAAATATGGGTGCGACTTCGCCGTATATGAGCATGGACCGGGGATAGATCACGCCCCCTACATCGTTCAGGTGAAGGGAAAAGGAGATGGTCTATCGGCGACGGAGATAGTGAAAGCCGGTAGGCTAGCGACAACGGTGAGGAAGACCTTCATGATCGCTCTCGTCGACGGGGAAGAGATCAGCTTCCTCAGCTTCAAGTGGTGGCGCCCCTAGAAGGATCTGAAAATATCTCGAAGCCCGTTCTTGCGTCGGTTTTGAATTGGCTCAATACTCTGATTCATATAACTGATGAGCCAACTAAGCACGCATATCCTTTCATCGAAGAATGATGAAAAAAAGAAGGTGTTAATGACCCACGGCGTCCGGACTCCACTCGGGGATCTTCCAGGGCATTTCCTTGCCAAGACCGTATGCCTTGAGGGGGTCCTTGTAGGCGAAGAGGGCGGCCGTCCCACCCGTATGGAGGAACACGACGTTGTCGTCCTCCTTGAAGTAGCCGTCCCTGCATAGGTCAATGAGCCCCGCCATCGCCGACGCCGTGTAGACGGGGTCGATGAAGAGCCCCTCGGTCTCTGCCAGCATCTTGATGGCCTCGGCCTTGGCGTCGACCATGTATCCGTAGCCCTCCGCGTACTTATCGAAGATGTTGACGTCGTCGTCCGCGATTTTGATGTCCAGCTCCAGGAACTCGGCGGTCTTGGCCGTCAGCTCCTTGATCCTCTCCTTCTGTCTCCCACCTGTCCTGCTTCCCGTCGTGACGCCCAGTACTTTGATCCCCGAGTTTAGTGCCTTTGCGCCTGCTACGAGGCCCGCTTGCGTGCCGCCGGACCCGGTGGCGTGGACGAGATAGTCAATCTTCACTCCCTTGTCCACTGACTGGCCCACGAGCTCGAGCATGGCGTTCATGTAGCCCGCAGCGCCGAGGGGCGTCGATCCCCCGACGGGCATCGAGTAGGGCCTCCTGCCCTTCGCCCTGAGATCCTCTACGATCTTGGCCCTGGCCTCGGTAGCCCCCTCCTTGAGCACCTTGATCTCGGCGCCCATCAGGAAGTGGAGAAGGTGGTTGCCGTCATATTCATCGGGGTCGTAGCCGTCCCTCGGGCCGCTCTTGACCAGGATCGTCTTGAGCCCCAGCCGCCTGCCTGCGGCGACGGTCTGGGTGCACCAGTTCGAGTGGAATCCGGCGCCTGTGACCAGTATGTCCGCCCTGTTCTTGAGGGCGTCTCCCATCAGGTACTCCAGCTTCCTGGCCTTATTCCCTCCGAAGGCGAGACCCGTCAGGTCATCCCTCTTCACGTATATCCTCGGCCCACCGAGCTCCTTGGTGAGGTTCGGCAGTTCCTGCAACGGCGTTGGAAGGTTTGACAGTCTCACCCTTGGAAGAGCGCTTAGTCTCATTACTATCAGTGAACGGTGGGAACGACGCTCTATATGTCTGTATCGCGGAGTTGATTGTCCCATGATGAGAGCCGAGTGTCATCCCGGAAAGGTCTTTAAACGTGAATGACATTCTGGTTGAATGTGAGTTCTTAGATGTCAATGCTGGATCGCTTCGGTAACAGGATCGATGAGTTGGAGACCATCGTACGGGAGATCGCTATAGAGATCACGACGAGTACATTCGTCGAGCGGCTCTCCCCCGAGGAGGTCTGGGCGAAGACGGGGGACCGAGTCAGGCTCGTGGGCGAGCTCGTTAAGGAGCTCAAGGAGTACCTCTTCATCATGAGGCCGGAGAACGTCCCGACCTTCCAGAGGCTCTCGTTGGACATAAGGGAGCGGCTGGAGGTCTTCGAGGAGACTCTCACCGAGGGCGAGGAGGGCGCGGCCATCGACTCGAGGGCTTCCGTCGAGGAGCTGAGGCAGGCCCTCGTCAAGATCACCGATTTCATAGCCCTTTGCAGGGACGTGCAGTTGAGTCCCTCCGAGGTAATCAAGTCGATCCTGATGTTGAGGGAGACTCAGGACGAGGGGACACCCCTGATGACTCAGGGTAAGATGCAGTACCTCGGCGAACTCGTGAAAGGCGTCCAGGGATCCCAGAGGGAGCTCTTGGAGACGACCACGAAGATCGAGAAACAGCTTGAGGACATACGGTCCGAGTACGATCGCCTCCTCTTTAACCTCAGGAAGAAGGATGATTAGGATAGACATTTCAGCCTAGTATCCATCGGTACTATCTCGGATGGCATACACTACACCTCAAGACCACTCTTGGGGGGTTCTGGGCATACTCAAAACGTGTAAAATGGTCGATCTGATTTTCAGATAACCATTAATTCATGATTTCAGCCACTCGGACTCCTTCTCGTCTAGCCCCAGCCATTTTGATATGCCCTGGGCCATGGCAGCATCGTTCTTGTAGATGATCTTGAGGAGGGGTATCACATCGGCGATGGCCTCCTTGGATCCTATGTAGCACTTTTCTGCCAACCTTGCAGCGACGCTCTTGAGCCTCCGCCGGCTATGGTAGGTTCTTCGATACCTCCAAACGAGCTGGGGGGACCTGAAGTACGGGAGGCCCCAGCAGCTGCTTCCGCGTACCCACTGGGCTCCGATGCCCCTCAGGGCCGTGTCCACCCTCCTCCAGTCGTCCTTGAGGTACCTGATGGGCTTGATCGTGATTCCTTCGGGGGACTCCATGACGCTGAACGCGTTGGGCGGGAAACCGAGCTCCGCGATCTTCGTCCTCACCAACTTGAGGAGACCCGCTCCCTTTGACCGCCTCCGGGCAAGCGCGACGCCCCCGGTCATCGCGTTGAACATGTATTTGAGGAGTCTATAGTCTTGGGAACGACTGCCCCTGGTCTGATGAATATCTGCCCTAGAAAGGGCTTCCATCCCCTCGGCGAGGTCTTCGGGATCGTCGAGGACGACGGGGAGGTTCTCGTAGATCCAGTCGAAGAGAGTGTCGTAATCGATGTGGGCGGATGAGATGACCCTCCTCGCCTCCCAGAGGGTCTTGGCTGAGAACATCTTCATCAGGGCGTCGGGCGTGTAGTCCTTCCTGTCCCTGTATCCGATGTTCTCGGCATCCGCCATCGTGATCTTCTTCCGACCCCTCGCTATGGCCTCAAGGTCGTTGATGCAGGACCTCAGGTCTCCCCTGCAGCGGTCCGCCATGAGGTCCATCACTTCGCCGTCCACCTCCAGGTCCAGTTTGTCAGCGATCGTCTCCAACCTCTTGTAGACCTCGCCGAAAGGTATGGGATCGAACTCGATGGGCGATGAGATGTCGACGAGGGGCTTGAATTTCTCCTCCCAGCTCTCTCCGATGCTCGTGGCCACGAGGACTATGGGGACCCTGGTCTCCTTGATGATGGAGGCGATGGCCGATATCCCTCCTCTGTCTTGGACGCCGCTGATTCCCTCCATCTCGTCGAACATGATGATGCGTCGTTTCCCGGTGATGGTGATCCTCTGCTGGGCAGACCTTCCGATGAAGGACTCAAGCCTCTTCTTCGTGCGATAATCGCTGGCGTTCACCTCGAGGAGGTCGAGATCCAGGTCCTTGGAGAGCACGACGACGCTGATTGTCTTACCGACGCCGGGCGGTCCAAATAGGAAGACCGCTCGCTGCTTGGGGATCACCTTGTCCCATGACTTGATCCAGCTCTTGAGCTGCCTGATCGCCCTGTCGTTCCCCACAAGCTCCTCCTGGGTGCAGGGACTGAACCTGCTGGCCCAGGGCTGGCTCTCTTCAGTCATGATTTCATCTCTTCCCCGGCTAGAGCCAGCTTGGCGACCAGGGCGCTCAACTGGATCTCTGGCCTGGCTCCCTGGGTCAGTCGGTAGTCTATCTCTCCGATCGCGTCCGAGAGGGCTACCTTCTGGCGTTCAGGGATGGCCAGCTTCAGGAGCTCCGAGTACATTATGCGTATGATGTCCTCTGCTGCCAGCCCCTCATCAATGAGGAGAGTTCTTAACATCTCCCTGGCGTCAAGGAAGTTACCCTTGAGGCCCAAGTTGATCAGATCCCTGATCTTTCCCGGGCTCACACGGCCGAGGACGCCGTAGATGGCGATGTCGTCGACCAAGCTGCCTTGGGTGGCGGCTGCCGCCTGGAGGAGGTTTGTTGCCTTCCTGAGGTCACCCTCGCAGGCCTCGAATATTGCGTCTAGCCCTTCTGGGATCAGTTTCACGTTCTCTCTCTCGGCTATCATCCTGACCCAGCCCCGCAGGTCCTCTTCGCTGAGTGGGCTAAACCTGAAGATGCTGCAGCGGCTCTGGATGGGCTCTATGATGTTCTCGGAGTAGTTACCTATCAGGCAGAAGCGGCAGGTCCGTGTGTAGATCTCCATTGTTCTGCGAAGGGCGTGCTGTGCGGCGGTCGTGAGGCTGTCGGCCTCGTCCATGATGAGTATCTTGAATGGGACCTCGCTGGTGATCGCAGCGGTCCTGGCGAAGTTCTTTACCTTGTCTCTGATGACGTTGATGCCCCTCTCGTCGCTAGCGTTGAGCTCGAGGATGAAGCTCTGGTACGCCGGACCGTACATGTCCCGAGCGAGGGCTAGGATGCTCGTCGTCTTGCCCACCCCTGCCGGCCCAACGAACAGGAGATGGGGAAGGTTCCGTTCAACGGCGAAGTTCTTTAGCCTGGTGACGATCTCGGTGTGGTTCACCATCTCATTCAGGTTCTTAGGTCTATACTTCTCCGCCCACATGCCGCTGCTCATGACAAGTCCCGATTATACATGGCATTCGCGGTTTTAAACATATCAAATATCCTCTAAACCCTCGGAGCAGGGTCCCTGAGTCTTTTCGTTTACAGAGATCCAACGAAGACTGATCAGACCAATGCTTGCTAACCTTCTATTATAATGAGTCTTTGAGAGGGCGAGGCCAGCCAGAATCCTTCGACACCTCTCCTACAATAGATTATCCACGCTTTTCTCGCTCATGTCTCTCAGGATCACGATTGCCTCATCCGACAGCTTGTAGACTGTCTTCTTCCCCATCCTGCCGTACTCCTCAATGATGAGGACCCCCTCCCTCAGGAGCTTGGTGAGCTCACGCTGATCCAGAACTCCACCTATGATCCTGTCCGACTGTATCTTGTGGAGCTCGTCGTTGTAGAGGTAGACGAGGTTCTCGAAGCACCTCTTCTCGATCCAGTCCAGGGATTTTTGGGGTATCCCGTGGTGCTGCTCAATGTGAATCTCCAGGCTAAGCTGGGAGTCGAGGTAGGTCTCTCTGTCGCAGTACGGGCACCTGAAGTCGGTCTTCCGCTTGCTGTAGTCGACGCCGTGGACGAGGCGTTCATGGACGGATCTGCCCAGCTTTGTGTCAAAAACGCGTTCACATCTAAGGTGACGGCACTCGTAATTCGTGACCCTAGACATCTCCGATACTTCCTCGAATCCGTAAATTATCTTTTTCGATATAAAGGGGTCGGTGCCCTCCGTTAAGCACCGTTGGCAGCTACTCCTCTCCCTTGAAAATATAGCCTACCCTGTCCGCCCAGTTCCTCGCCCTGTCTGGCGTCCTGGCGTCCGACGCCGTGTACCCGAATATCCTTACTATCCCACCGAAGGCCTCTATCGCAACTGGTTGCAGGTTGGGATGCTCTGATAGCACGTCCTTTAGGTAGCTCTGATATGCTTGGTCGTAAAACTTTGGGTCTCCAGCCTTACTTGAGGATACGAAGACGGCCACCTTCTTCCCCTCGAAATCCTTCTCAAGGAGTTGCATAGCCTGTTTGGGCCACCTTCCAATGGTTATCGAGGTGCCGATGACGACGTTATCATACTCCGATAAGTCAGGCTCTCTTTTCTTGAGGTCAACGACATCTACCTCGATACCATGCATCTTCTCGAAGACCTCTGCGATTATCTTGGCGTACTCGGCTGTGGCGCCCATTCGCGTCACGTATGCAATAAGGGTCTTACCTGTCAAGACTTAACCACCGGGAAGTCATGACACAGAATACATGCCCTTTATTTAACCGTAGCCTTCGCCAGCCAGTCTGAGAACGGAAAATATGTTATAATCTACATCGTATCAAGTTTGGGACGTTGACGATGAACCTGGAGAGGAAACTGAACGAGATAAGGGCCAACTTCCCCCACCTCGATGAGATGATCTACCTAGGGGCCGCCGGTTCTGGGCCCTTCAGCCTGATCGTCTACAACGCCGTGAAGGAGTGCTGGAACCGGAGGCGTTACGGCAGCACCCTCGGTGGCGTCGGCCACGCATGGTTCTCGGAGAGGGAGACCCTGTGCAGGATAGAGGCATCGAAGCTCATCGGTGCAGACCCTGATGAGATCTGCTTCGTCTCCCGCGTTGTTCAAGGCCTGAACATGGTGAGGGACATAATTGGCTACAACGATCCTTGGCAGAAGGGTGACAACGTCGTGATCACCGACCAGGCGTATCCCTCAACAGGTCACACGATGCTCGCCCTCAGGAAGAAGGGCGTTGAGATCCGGAAGGTGGCGAACGTGGACGGGAGGATTATGCGGGAGGACATGGAGAGGACCGTGGATGATCGTACGAAGCTCGTCTGCATCAACCGCACCAGCGTCGGAAGCGGATTCACGTACGACGTCAAGAAGGTCTGCGAGATAGTCCACGAGCATAAAGCTCTCGTCGCCGACGACGCCATACAGACCCTCGGGGCGAAGGTGATCGACGTTCACGATGACGACGTCGACTTCCTTGTCTCCGGCAGTTACAAGTGGCAGTTGGGTCCCCCAGAGGCAGGCGTGTTCTACGTTAAACGGAGCCTCTGTGAGAGCTTGGAACCCGCCTTCTGGTCGTATATAAACGTCGACAAGGGGCCTGACGTAGCGGGGATGGACCGGTTTCCATTCGGAGCCCTTGACCACGATACGATCTCAAGCTACGACTATCCTTTTCCGAAGGATGCACGGAGATTCGAGCCCGGGACTACGGCCACTGACCAGCTCTGGGCGTGGCACGCAACACTGAAGTGGCTGAACGGACTTGGCAAGGAGAACATCGAAAAGAGGGTCTGCGACCTCGGAACCTACCTGAGCGAGAGACTTACCGAGATAGGGTGTGAGGTGAAGACGCCGATGGACCCTGAACCCGACGCGCTCAACACACTGAGACACGGGCTCACCATGTACACGACGGGAGGCTTCGAGAGAGATGTGAGGTCGGTCTCTATGATGGGCTCTCGACCGCTGAGACCGGTGAGGGGTCCCACAATGAAGTATCAGGGTGGCTTCGGCGGGATAAGGGTTAGCCCTCACATCTACAACTCGGAGGAAGAGATCGACCTGTTCGTGGAGCATCAGAAGCGTATACTTGAGAAGGTCTGACTGGGCATCCTCATTCAAGGCGCCTCTTTAGGAGCCCCTCGTCGTAGCCCAGGAGGAGCCCCATCCTCGTGGCGATGCCCCTCTGAGCCTCCCCGAGGTATCTCTCTTCCTGTACCAATCTCTCCTTCTCGACCTTCAAAGAGGCATATTCCTCCAGAGTGCGGTCCTCCCTGTAAATTATGAACACCCATATGTTCGTCAGGTTGATGTCCGGGAAGAGGTCCGTGACTAGGAGCGTTCTCTCTAGGTGGAACTGGACTTTGTTCCTGCTGGCCAGCTTCTCCATCCATGGGAGGAGCACCTCATAGTCCTGAGGCCGGAAGGGCGCGCTCAGGGACATCGCCTTCGCACCGTTCCCAGCTGCCTCACACCAGGCCTTAATCTCCCCCACTTGCTTACCGAGCTTAAAACTTTCCTTGTCCATACTCTCCATTCACTTGTCTCACTCACTTGGTTGTCTGTCTGATGAACGTGGTAGATGTTCAAGAGTTTATCCAATCATCAGAGTCAATTTTCCGAGATAGCCCTACACGGAGGAAAGTTCACGGATTCATGCTTATTATTTTCAAGCATCTCATACGATGAGTTCGGTGAGAAAATATTATACGTACTAAAGGCCTAATACTGGCGTGGAAATTTTTAATACTAGCCATTTGTTTTTCGTTGTAGATGAATTTAGAATACGTTAAGGGTATTATTTTCAGGCGATATGTATATGTCCTGTTTTTCCTGGCTATATTAGCGTATGTACATTGGGTTATTATCCCGATTCATCCTCTCATTTTCTTAGTATGGTCCCTCAGTTTTTGGATGCTGTTTGAAATAGTCACCCGTTTTAAGGAGAGTCGCATCAGGATAAGTTTGTTCATAGTATCCTTCATTGCGTATATTCTAACCACTAACTCTTTAGTTGTGGTTAGCGCCTATGGCATCTATTTCTACTTTGGGCCATTCGTTAATTTATCGACTTTATCGAATTTCGTGCTTCTTGAGGTGTTTATTCTCTTCGTTTATGACACTTTCATAACTCGTTCTGTCGCATTCAAGGATATTCCCGCCTATGTTGGTTTTGCCTCGGTCATTCCCTGGCTCTCACCCGCAATAATTGAGGCATACATTCTCTCTAGATGGTATCTTAAAGGCATCTTCCCCATCTTGACCTCGGGGAAAGGTATCGGCGGAGCAGGCCTGCAGGATATACTGTTTCTCTACGGAGGGAGGAATCTACTCCTATCTTCATTTATTTTCGTGCTAGGAATGATAGTACTGTATGGTTCCATGAGAGTCTCCCGATACCAGGAAGCGAACAGGATCCGGAGTCAGCTATTTAAGGAGGACAAAGATTGGCTCACCAACGTATGGGAGAATCCGCTCACTCTCTTGAATGAGGGAGAGCAAGAGGCGTTCCTGAGTTCACATCAGCATCTGGAGAAGGAAGCCCAGAACAAGATACTGAGGGATGATTACCTCCCCTCTAAAGGTATAACCCTGATAGATCCCAAAACCCTAAAGTGATTGGTTAATCAACAAGCCTGCTTGTTGGGTAGAGGTTAAGTCTAAGAAAGTATTTTCTGATTGGCGTAACGAGATTTACTACACATCTCACCCTCCAATCGAGCTCTGATGCAAGCGGGACATTCGATAACTCGTCGTTAATGCCCTTGGGGACTTTCAAGACGACTTCGTAGCGTTCCTCCTCATGAGGCTGTAGGGGCGTATCCTGTGGAGGCGCGTAGGCTGTTGTCCCAATATAAGATTCTACGCCGTCTATAATGAGGTAGATCTGGCATTGTATTGAAGAGAGCTTCAGGCGTGTATAGGTCGTGGGGTTCGATATCACGAATGTCAGACTCATATTAACCATGTTATCTTCTAGGCTGTGTGACATATCGTCGAGGGAGAACTCCATGGCCTCCATTGATTCTAGGAGGCCCAAGTAATCGGTCATATTGATGGTCAGGAATATTGTAGAAATCACGATAGTAACTGCGAAGATGTAAACTGCCAGCTTTCTACGTTCTTCGCGTTTACTCATAGGTGGGAATATGCGCTAACCGATATAAGACTTAAACACGCTTACGAAGTTGTTTAACTTGATAATCTTCAGAAGGGTATCAAGGATGAAGCTACCCGTTCGTTCACTCCTCATTACAGTGGGCTGGGCCCTATTTCAGGGCTACTTCCATTTTTCAGCACTGATCAATGAAATGCGTGGCATCCCGCCAGAATGGTACTTCCTCATCCTGATTGAAGCTGTGTTGGCGTCCTCCCTATACGAGGATGTTGAGCAGACTCTCAAGTACTGGATAGTCTCCATCATCTTCTCTATAATAATCGTTTTGACCCTTCTCTATGTTCCAATATTGATCGGTGCTCTCGACTCCCAGTTCGCACCTTTGATAATCATCGGGTCCCTGCAACCCCTTAGCGTCGCTATCTTGATAATCTCATCCATTAGCCTGCTAGGGTGCTTCATCGGACAAGTACTAAGGAACAAGCTTCTCTAGGAGTTGTCTAAGTGACAAGCCACTAGATGGCCGCCTCCAACGTCTATTAGCTCAGGTTCCAAGCGTGAGCAGACGTCCTTACCGTACAGACATCTGGTGTAGAACCTGCATCGGCGCGGTGGGTTAATGGGGCTTATCACTTCTCCTTTTATGCTAATCTTATCCTTGCGGGACGAAGGATCGGGCACCGGAGTCGCTTCGATCAAGGCTTTTGTGTAGGGGTGTATTGGGTTTTTGACGATCTCGTCACTTGATGCCATCTCCATTATCCTTCCAAGATACATTATGGCGATCCTATCACAGAAGTGCCTTGCCACAGCAAGTTCGTGGGTGATGAAGAGGTATGAGCGGGTTAGACCTTTTAATTCCATCATGAGGTTCAATATTTCCCCTCGTGTGGAGGTATCAAGCATGGAGACAGGCTCGTCGGCCACGACAAAGTCAGGATGGAGGATCAGAGCCCGTGCTACTGCAATCCTCTGTCTTTGACCGCCGCTGAGCTCGTGGGGGTACCTGAAAACGTATTCTTCAGCGGGCATCAACCTCACAAGCTCAAGTATCTTAGAGACCTGCTCCAGCTTGTCGGCCTCGCTCTCGATGAGATCATTGATCTCTAGGGGCTCT
>Ga0307379_10003969_pt1 | contig 21267 bp, 20 predicted proteins | sample UN2MG_FD_202237 | JGI IMG/M metagenome (GOLD analysis project Ga0307379, IMG submission 202237) | Soil microbial communities from Risofladan, Vaasa, Finland - UN-2 | ecosystem: Environmental > Terrestrial > Soil > Coastal area > Acid sulfate soil | place: Finland: Risofladan, Vaasa | collected... | reverse complement strand
CACCATAGCCAGCAAGTCCATAACCTGAGCCAGGTACTGGCCATGGAAGTTGCCCCCGCTCAGGACCTCATACCCTTGGTCGTTCTCAAACACGAGCGGATTGTCCGTGGAGGAGTTGATCTCCGTGGCCAGAGTCCGGTCCACGTACTCCAGAGCGTCGCGCACTGGACCATGCACCTGAGGTGCGCAGCGGAGAGAGTAAGCGTCTTGCACTCGCGCCGAGATAGTCTGTGCTGGCAGGCGGCCCTCGTCGGGGAGAGCCACTTGCCGTGCTGACTCGGTGCAGCGTTTGGTACCGGCTGTGAGACGCCGCACGATAGCTGCCGTCTCCTCTTGGCCGGGGTGCGGCCGTGCAGCCTGGATGCGAGCGTCGAAAGCGGCCAGTTCACCGCGCATGGCCTCTAGGCTCAGGGACAGAGCGATTTCGGCGTTGGCAAGTGTTCGACGCGCCTCGTGTGCAGCCAGTATGGCGATGCCCAGCGAAACAGTGCTGCCGTTGATCAGGGCGAGACCCTCTTTGGCCTCTAGTTTGAACCGCACCGGGTCGATCCCGGCTCTGTCCATGGCGTCTGCTGCCGGCATGCGCTCCCCTCGATAGAAGGCCTCAGCCTGAGGGTGGCCAACGAGCACACCTGCGAGATGGGCCAGAGGAGCCAGATCACCGCTGGCCCCGACGGAGCCGAGTTCGGGTATGACAGGATGCACGCCAGCATTGAGCATCGCCAACAGGCGGTCCACGACCTCGGGGCGTATACCTGAGCAGCCTCGCGCAAAGGTGTTGGCCCTGAGCAGGAGGGTGGCCCTCACGACATCCATCGGCAACGGCTTGCCAATCCCGGAGCTGTGAGAGTTGATCAGCATCTCCTGGAAGAGATCGATTTGCTCCAGGGGAATAGCCGAGTCCTTCAACTTGCCGACGCCGGTGTTGAAGCCGTAGATGGGAGGCGCATCCGGCTTCAGCCAATGATCCTCGACGTACTGACGGGCTTTCGCCAGCATGGTGCGAGCCTGCGCCGACAGAAGCACCTCTGGCCACTGGCCCTCCGGAGCCGTGGCCGCCGAGACCACCTCAGGGGACGTAAGGCTCTTTCCATCTAGCTCAAGAGTCATCCTTCTCTCCTGACAGGACATATTCAGTAGGTGTCCAGCTCCCGTCGCACGCGTTCCAGAACGTCGTGGGGCGCGCGCGCCAGCTCGAATCGACCCCCTGGCTCTGTATCCCCTGGCCGGGCGGTGGCCACTATGCCCACCTTGGTCACGGTATGGTTCTCCTCAAGAGGCTCACAGCGATCTGCGCTGGCTCCTGGGATGATCACGATGTCTCGCTCGGAGCGCATGCGTGTCGCCAGCGCCCATTCCACCTGAGTCCAGTCCTCGGGGTCGATATCGTCATCTACGACGATGACGAGCTTCAACAGATTCACCTGGCCCATGGCCAGCATGATAGCCCGCTTGCCCTGGTCAGCGTGGGGATTGTGCAGGGTGATGATGGCATGCAGCCGGCCCATGCCGCCGTCTGTGATGAGGACCCGTCCGACGTTAGGCATCAATCGCCGCAAGGCGCGGCAGGTCGTGGCGCCAATGGCCACCCCGCCTAGAAGGCAATGCTCCGGAGCGTACCCCGGCAGAATGGCCTGGAACACAGCATCCTGGCGATGGGTGATAGCGCTGACCTGTCCTATGTGTCCCGGCCCGTAGTTGACATAAAAGCCCGGAAACTCGGAAACAGGTCCCTCTTCCAGGGTCTCGTTGGGATCGAGCGTGCCTTCGAGGATGATTTCGGCTTCGGCCGGGACTTCCAGGTCCACGGTTCGGCAACGCACCAGGCGCAGAGGCTCAGCCAGGAGGGCGCCGGCAACGTGGTACTCGTCATGGCCCAACTCCACGTACATCTGCGAGGCGATAAGTACAGCAGGATGGTTGCCGATGGCCACAGCGATCTCCAAGTGGTGGCCGCGGGCCTGTGCCCGGCGCAGCAGTTCACTAAGATGGTGACTTGGTGCGATCCCTGCCAAGAGCCGATCTCCGCCCTCCACCCGCAGTCGCGCGATCGACACGTTGCGTTGACCCGTTTCAGGGTCTTTGGCCACGATGACGCCGGCTGTGATGTACGGGCCGCGCTCGCGTTCAAACCAGGTGGGAACGGGGAGCAGTGCTGGGATGTCAACCTGGCCCTGGCGGACCGCTTCCTGGACCGGGCCCTCGGCCACTACCACGGGCTCGATGCCGTGGTCAAGGGCAGCAATGCAGGCGCCCTGCAACTCCGAGCGCTCCAGACCAAGCCCGCGGGCGATCTTCTCTCTAGTGTTGAGTACGTTGCCGACCACGGGCATGTCATAGCCTTTGACCTGGCGGAAGAACTGCGCCGGCCCGTCTTTCCGCAGCGAGAGCACGGCGCCCAGTTCGTAGCGCGGGTCTACCGGTCGGTCGACGTAGTGTAGGTCACCGATGCTTTCCCAATCGCGGAGTGTGGTTCGAAGGCTCTGTTCCATGACTCTTCTGTTGAAAGCGTCTGTTGGCCCATGGAGGCCCAAATCTGGAAGGCGGAGGAACAGCTTGACCTTATCCCTCCGTGTGAAGCATGGTATCGATCTTGAGCAACGCGTTCAGTAGCACCCGGGCGCCGGTAACACAGCTCTCGGGATCGGTGTATTCATCAGGAGAGTGGCTAACCCCCCCTCGACTGGGCACGAAGAGCATCGCCTGCGGTGCGATGTGGGCCATACACTGGGCATCGTGGCCTGCACCACTGGGCATGAGCTGATAGGCCACGCCCAGTTCCTCGCATGTCGAGGTCAGAGCGTCGAGGAGGCGGGGATCTGACCGGGCCGGCGGCTTCTTGGATATCGCTGAGAACTGGCCACCGGACTCTCTCGCGGCGTGTGAGAGCTGTCTCTCGGCCGCGTCCAGACTGGTCTCGCTCAGGCCTCTCGTCTCCACGCTCAGTTCTGCCCGCCCCGGGATCACGCTGGGCGTGCCGGGTAGCACATGCACCATCCCCACGGTGCCCACGATTCCATGCGCCACCGCTGTGTCGTGCACAGCAATGATGAAAGGGGCAGCCATGACAAGAGCATCCTGCCGCTCGGTCATGGGAGTAGTGCCAGCGTGATTGGCGAGGCCCTTGAAGGTGGCTGTGTAGCGGCGAAGCCCCACTATGCCCTCCACTATGCCCAGAGGCAGGTCCAAGGCGTCCAGCGTCCCGCCTTGCTCGACGTGCAGTTCCAGGAAGCAGGTCAGGCTGCCTTTCTCGCGGCGGGCCCGGAGCACGGTGTCCGGATCCAGTCCTCCTCCCCGCAGGTGGTGGCTCACTGGAGTGCCATCCCATGCGAGCTGAGTGAGTATCTTCGGGTCGAGGGAGCCAGCCATGGCCCTGCTGCCGATGCTGCCTCCCATGGTCGCTTCCTCTGCTGCGAAGTTGATGACCTCTATTGGGTGGCGTAGGCGGATACCAGTAGCTGCCAATGACCGTGCACAGGCCATTGCAGCCACCACCCCCAGAGCACCGTCGTAGCGGCCGCCATCAGGCACGGTGTCGGTGTGGGATCCCATAGCGATGGGGGGCAGTTCAGGCATCTGACCGGAATAGGAGCAGATGCTGTTTCCCGCCTGGTCCGTTCGCACGTCCAGGCCCAGCTCTTGCATCTGATCCTCCACCCATCGACGGGCTTCCAGATCAGTTGCGCTGTAGGCGATCCGGTTGATGCCGCCGCCAACTGCAGCGCCAAAATGTGAAAGAGCTTCGAGATCCCCGAGCAGTCGTTTGCCGTCCAATTGGGGAGCGATCAACCTTGCCTCCTTGCGAGAGTAGCTTCGGGGCAGATCAGCACACGTTGTCGCTATCCGGGCACTGGGCCGAGTATAGCACAGTGCAGGGTTGGCGTCCAGTGGATGCGGAGCCTCATGACGGCGAACCAGGGCAGGGTTAGCTGCCATAGGAGCAGCTTCGAGGGCGAAACTGCGGCCAGGTGAGGGTCGCCAGGGTGCGCTTGCGGCTCTTATCGAGCCCTAGAACAAGTAGTTCTTCCTTCTACCGTATCTCGACTGCAGATGCAAAGCCGCGGTGGTAGAAGGGAGCGACGCGCATGGTGGCATCAGCACGGAGACCGTCTGAGCTGACCAGATGGGATGTCGAAGGGGAATCGAGGGTCCTGGGCAGGCGCGGTCGGGATGCGGGAGCGTGCAAGCACTTGGTATGGGTATCCCGACAGGAGCGCTTGACTCGACCTAGAGGCTCCGGTATAATTGATGTACAGGGTGAAGTGGTAGTGCTGTTGTGGCCGGACAAGCTCCGGCCACAATGGTCATGGAGATTCTCTGGAACACTACGCACGGGGTAGATGATGACCCTAGCTCAGCTGAGTACAGCAGCACTCGTGGTGGTCGCGGTTATCTTTGACTTCCTGAATGGCTTCCATGACAGTGCCAATATCGTGGCAACCATGATCTCTTCCCGGGCTATGACGCCGCGAAGGGCGCTTCTGCTCAGCGCCGTTGCGCACTTCCTCGCGCCCTTCCTCTTCGGCGTGGCCGTGGCCACCACCATTGGGAAGGATCTGGTGAGTCCTGAGACCATCACGGTGACGGTGGTCATGGCGGCCCTTCTGAGCGCCATCGCCTGGAACCTCATTACCTGGTTCTTTGGGCTGCCCTCCAGCTCATCGCACGCGCTAGTTGGGGGCATTGTGGGGGCGGTGACGGTGGCTGCCGGGGTGGGAGCGATCCGTATGGAAGGGTTGATGAGAGTCGTCATCGCCCTGGTGCTCTCGCCCATCCTGGGGTTGGCCTTCGGATACTTGGTCATGAAGGTGGTCCTTTTTCTGGTACGGGGTGCTACTCCCCGTGTGAACTGGTTCTTCAAGCGTGGTCAGGTGCTCACTGCCGTCGCCCTGGCGCTGAGTCACGGTACCAATGATGCGCAGAAGACCATGGGGATCATAGCCATGGGTCTCGTGGCTGGCGGCTTCCTGAGCGAGTTCACCGTGCCTCTGTGGGTGATAGCGCTTTCCGCGGCAGCGATCTCCCTGGGCACGGCCGTCGGGGGATGGCGCATCATCAGGACGCTGGGTGCGGGGCTCTATCGCCTGAGGGCTGTGGATGGTTTTGTGTCTCAAGCGTCCTCGGCGGCGGTTATCATGGGTGCAGCGCTCGTTGGCGGGCCTGTCAGCACCACGCAAGTGGTGAGCTCGTCGATCATGGGTACGGGTTCTGCGCAACGCGTATCCAAGGTTCGGTGGGGCGTCGCGGTTGACATCCTGGCTGCCTGGGTGATGACGATACCTGTCTCCGCACTCGGAGCAGCACTGCTATACTACCCCCTCGATCGCATTCTGGGAGGTGCATAGGCCATGGGGTTCAGAGAGTTCTTGCGACCTAGGCAGGACAACTTCCTGCGGCTGATCGGTGAGCAGGCGGCGAAGACGCTGGAGGGCATGGACGCTCTGGATGACTACATGAGAAATGGCGGCAGGGATGCGGCGAAGAGGGTGATCCAGGCAGAGAAAGAGGCCGATGAGCTGCGGCGCATCCTGGTCGACGAATTGAACCGTACTTTCGTGACGCCCATAGACAGGGAGGACATCTTTGCGCTGTCGCGTGCCATAGACGACATCCTCGACTACGGTGATTCCACTGTGGAGGAAATGACGATCCTGAACATCTCGCCAAACAAGCATCTGCACCGCATGGCATCTTTGCTGAAGGATGCGGCCAACGAGATTTACCTGGCCACCCTACGGCTGAAGGATCACCCCAGTGTGGCCTACGAACATGCCATGAGGGCTAAGGCCCTTGAGAACAGGATGGAGACCATCTACCGAGAGGCGTTGGCCGATCTGTTCAGCGGTCCAGCTACGTGCGAGCACATCGTGGAGATGCTGAAGCTCAGGGAACTCTACCGTCACCTGAGTAACTCGGCTGATAGAGGTGATGAGGCGGCCAACGTCATCACAGACATCGTGGTCAAGATGACCTAGTGGACCCGCAGGGTGGTTTGCATGGTTAGGGTGGTGTTGCTCATGGGAGAGCGAGGTGTTGGCAAGACGCACCTGTGCCAGCGGGTGGTGCAGCTGGCGCAAGAACGGGGCTACGACTGTGCAGGGGTGCTCTCTCCAGCTGCCTTCGCGGACGGAAAGAAGGTGGCCATCAACCTGATCGATGTGGCAACGGGCGAAGAGCGGTTGCTGGCCGTGGCCGATGATGCGCCGGGTGATGTTCGATGGGGGAGATACAGATTTGTCTCCTCGACCTTGCAGTGGGCTACGAAGAGACTGCGGAGGGCGGTCCCGTGTGATCTTCTCGTTGTGGATGAGTTGGGTCCACTGGAGCTTGAATCGAAGGGAGGATTGGTCGAGGCCCTGGACATCTTGAGGGGAGGGGGGTTCGGGCTGGGTTTGGTGGTGATACGTCCCGAGCTGTTGGATTCGCTCAAGGAACGGCTGCAAAGTGCGGAATGTCTCGTCTTGCGGGTGACTCTTGCCAACAGAGATCGGCTGCCGGGGCAGGTTCTTACCATGTTGGATCAGGAGCAAGTAGGGCCTGATTTGCCAAGGCAGTGACAATGGTGTATACTCAATTGGTAGTAGCATAGAAGGTTCTCCGACCCAACGTGCCTACAGGCGGTGGCCCATGGACGTTGGGCGGCAGGGTATGGCTTGAAAAGGCCGTGCCTCCCTTGTTCGGAAAGGAGAATCGCTGGTACGAGGCGCTCTTTTCCATGAGCGCCCTTTTTAGTGGAGCTGAGATATGACAGATCAGGAGATCACCGAGGAGCTGAGAGCGTCTCTGGAGGACGACGGCAGGGTGACCTGCGCGACGTTGCATAGGATTGCCGGGAAGCTGGACGTCGAGCCCATCGAGGTGGCGACGGTGGCAAACGACGTCGACATCCGCGCCTCGCAGTGCCAGCTAGGTCTCTTCGGCCACGGCGCCAGGGGGGAAGGCAAAGGGCGCATCGTCCAATCTGGAGTGGAAGTGAGCGAGGAAGTGGCGCAGCACATGCGGGACGTTCAGGTGGATGGCCGGATGTCCTGCGCGGCCGCATGGGAAATCGCGAGCGAGTTCAAGTTGAACCGCCTGGATCTCGGTAATGCTGCCGAGACACTGGGCATATCGATCGCACCTTGTCAACTGGGGTTCTTCTGAACCTCTCAGCATAGACCGCTGTGTTCTCCGACCCAGCGACCCTAACGGCTTCGGCTCACGGGGGCTGGGCGCTAGGGTATGGCTTGAAAAGGCCATGCCTCCCGTGCTTGGAAAGGAGAATGGTGTTAAGGGCTCTATCCCACGTCTGGATACTAGCCTCCTTCCGGCACATAGCCTTGTTGGTAAGGGGGTGAGTATCGACTCAGAGTTACGTTGATAGAGTCTTTTTTTGTGCTTCCCGGTGGTGTGAGAGACAGGATGATGATAGGAGGTAGAGAAAGATGAGAGTATTGAGTTATTCTGGATTGGCGGTGCTGGTCGCGCTACTGCTGGTCGTTGCGGGATGCGGCGGCACCGCAGGTCCGCAGGCGCCGCAGGTGGACTGGATGCTCAACGTCGAAGGTGAGGTGGGGAACCCCTTGGCGCTGAGCTACGCAGACTTAGCAGCGATGGAGCAGGTGTCGCTGGACCAGGTCCTTATGCAGAAGTCTCGTGGCGAGGACACGGTGAATGATTGGGAGGGTGTGCCCTTGAGCGCCATCCTCGAGCAGGCAGAGGCTGTCTCTGCGGCGAGTGGCATCACCGCGATGGCCGCGGATGGATACGCTATCATGATCGCTACAGCGGATCTGGAGGACGCCATCGTGGCGCTGAGGATGGACGGCGACTGGATCGCAACGTCGGATCCCGACCACGGGCCGATAAGACTGGTTGTGCCGAACAAGCCCTCCAATCACTGGATATTCCAGCTGAACACCATTGTGGTAGAGGGTCAGGGCGCGTTGCCGCCTCAGGTGGACTGGGAGTTGTCGTTCGAGGGGGCGATGGATAACGAAAGAACCTTCGAATACGTGCAACTCTCCGGGCAGGACCTGGTGTTACTGGAAGGTGTGCTGATGCAGACCAAGAGCGGGGAGAGCACCCACGATTTCGAGGGTGTCCCACTGACGACCTTGTTCGATCTGACGGCTGTGCATAGCGACGCCGAGACGATCACCGCTACTGCGGCGGATGGATACAGCGCCACCATAGCGGTTTCTGATCTGGGCAAGGACGCCATCGTCGCATTCAGGATGGATGGCGAGTGGCTGGCGACTACTGACCCCGAGAGCCCTATTCAACTTGTGGTGCCAGGTCTTCCGGCCAGCCAGTGGGTTTCCCAACTGGTCAGCATCACAGTGGAGTAGGGTCAAGCTCTGCTTCAACACGATGGTGGAAAGGGGTGGCGACGCCGAAAGGGTCGCCACCTATGCTCTATCAGCGCGCGGATCCCACCGGTCTACGAGGTTGATTCCACTCTCACCACATCTGAGATCCACTCACCCCTGTGAAGCTCGGGGAGCAGCAGCGTGGGTTTGCCATAGTAAATGGTGAGGATGGCCTGTTCGGCCTGACGAGCGTCGATAGTGTGCGTCCCGCCCTGAGCGTCCGTCACCGTGAGGGTTGTGAAGTCGGGGCGAGCGACTACTGCGCTAATGGGGGCTCCAGTGTGCAGATGCGAGTACTCTCCTTCTCTTACCTGACCGTCCTCTTCGCTCCGGTACATGGGGTAGCTGCGCTCTGCAACAACTGTCAAGGTGTTCTCTCTGAGCAGGCGGCCCATGGAGGTGGCGCGCCCGTCGATGATGATGGGAAGCTCTGTGCCGACCACGATGATCTTGCTGAGCCCCTTGAGCCAGGTGGAAACGTGTAGACGATCATCTTGGAAGCGGATGCTCTCCAGGTAGGGCAGGAGGAGAGAGTGTTCACTCACGTTCTCCTTCTCCAGTGTCACTATTCCGCCGTCGGTGGAGATCAGGCTCACTTCCTTGAAGTCGTGCACGCCGTTCTGGGCCAAGAGATCCAAGAGGGAGATGCTCGCCTGGCCCGCGTGGCGGTACGGAAGGATGTCATTCACGCTGATCAGCTTGGGCTCAGGAACGTCGCCGGTCAGGAGGACCAGGGCGTTGAAGGGTACGCCGTCCAGGTCGATGGCTCCATGTAATTGGTGGCAGTCTACACATCGGAAATCAGACAGTGTTCCGGCCATCCGAGGTGAGATCAGCAGCCCGCCGATGCTGCCCGCCACCCCGATGGCTATGCCCACCAAGACGGTGAGAATTGTCGATACATTGACAGTGGTGCTTCTTTTCACTCTAGTTTAGCCTCCTCTACATTCTCCACAGCGCGATCCATACCATGGCGATGAGACCCAACCCCAGCAGGACCAGCGCCAGGGTGTCCCAGCTGGTGTACTTGGGGGTTCGCCTGTAGGTACGGGTAGCATGCTTGCCGAAGCAGCGCCCCTCCATGGACACTGCCAGGTCGTCTACCTTGCTCAGCGCGGATACCAGGAGAGGTAGTATCAGTTGCCGCGCCAGATAGACGAACTTCCTGGGGCTGCGGACATCGTACTTGACCCCTCGCGTCAGTTGGGCCTGGTATACGGTGTTGCTCTCAATCTCGAAGAGCGGTGCCAGGCGGAGTGCGGTGATGAGAACGAAGCCATACCTGTAGGGCAGACCGATGCGCATCAATCCGTAGGCGAGCTCGCTGGGGTCAGTCGTGAGCACAAAGAGATAGCTCATAAGGACCAGAGCCAGGAAGCGTCCACCGACGTACATGCCGGCTGCCACCCCACCGTCGGTGACCTGCAGGTTCAGTGGACCCAGTGCTATATCCAGGACGACGGTTCCGGTGTGGTTAAAGATCACCTGGAGCGTGAACAGCAGCGCGCCCGTGGTGGTCAGAAAGCGTATTCCACGAACGTCGCGGCGCAGATCGAGTCCGGCCAATGGAAAGGACACAATAGTGAGCAGGAGGACGGTCAGTATCCAGAGGGGGCTGGCGATGACGAAGAGTGAGATGCTAAGCCCCACCAGCCAGCAAAGCTTGACTAGGGCGTGCAGGCTATAAAGCCACGAGCTTCTTGGCTGATAGATTATCTTAGGCTTGGCCTTCATTTCCTCGAGAGTTGGTATCCTCTTCCGCTGGGTAGGTAGTGCTCCAGGCCGAAGGCGGCCAGTTGGGCGAAGGCTTCCTCGGTTGGCGCATCCACCAGGACGCGACCACCTTGCAGGAACAGTATACGATCGCTGTACAGACAGGTGGTCTCTGGATCATGGGTTACATTGATCACAGTGCCGCCGCGGGCAACCCGCTCCTCGAGGAGCTCCATGATCAGGGTCGCGTTCTCGAGGTCCTGGCCTATGAGTATCTCGTCGAGAAGGCTCAGGGTGGGGTCGTAGGAGAGTATTGAGACCAGGTTGAGGCGTCGTTTCTCGCCGTAACTGAGCCTGTGAGGGTGAATATCCAGGTAGCGCTCTAGCCCGCATCGTTCCAGCAGCCAGCTCACCCGGTTTCTGGTCTCCTCGTTCAACAGGCCGAAGTTGCGCGGAGCGAAGATCGCTTCCTCCCACACCGTTTCCGCAAACAGCTGGTGGTCGGGATTCTGGAAGATGAAGCCCATGTCGCGTGCCAGGGAGGACACCGGAACCCTGTGCGTGTCATGACCGAGCACCTCGACCTTTCCTGCTTGCGGCTTGAGCAATCCCATCAGGCACCGCAGCAAGGTCGTCTTGCCTGAACCATTGTCTCCCATTACGGCGATGAACTCCCCCGCGTGAAGATCGACAGAGACGTCGTTCAAGATGGGGTCGTTGCCGTACTCAACGGTAAGGTGCTGTGTGGAGGCCACGTGGCCATCGCTGTGGCCCTGGACGGAACGGCAGGGTGCAGATGTGATCGCGGAAGCAAGGTAGGATTTCAGGTCATCGCCGTCACTGACGATGCGCCCTTTCTCCATCCTGATCACGCGCGGCAGGAATGGTCTCAGGTAGCCCAGTTTGTGCTCGATGACGATAACGGTGATGCCTGCCTTCTCTCGTATGTGCTGGATGACCTTGAAGATCTCTCCCGTGGCCGTGGGATCGAGATTTGACGTGGGCTCATCGAAGATCAGCACCTGGGGTTTCGCAGCCATCATCGCCGCTATCGCTACTTTCTGCTTCTCGCCCCCCGAGAGCGTGGCCAGGGACCGATCGACGAGGTGCATCGCCCCTACTATCTCCAGGGCCCACTCCGATCGCTCTGCGATGGTAGCCTTCGGAAGCCGCCGGTTCTCCAGCCCGAAAGCCACTTCGTCGGCCACTGTCAGGGTACAGAGTTGAGCCTCGGGATTCTGCTGTACCAGCCCCACGATCTCAGCAACGTCGAAGACCTCGGCCACTCGGGTATCCAGGCCGTCCGCCAGTACCTCTCCAGCTGCTTCCCCTGCGTGCTGGCGGAAGAGGTAGCCCCCCAGCGCCAGTGCCAACGTCGATTTCCCGCAGCCACTGGGGCCTGTGATGACCACGAACTCCCCCGGCGCGATGTCAAGATTGATGTCGCGGAGGGTGTGTGTCTCACTGCCCTGGAACTTGAAGCTGAGGTCGCGAATGCAAATCAACTGACTTCGATCTCCGTTACATCCGACATCCAGACCTGGCCGTTCTCGCTGGCCACGGTGAAGATCAGCCCCTCATCGCCGGTGACGGTGAAGATACGGATGCTCGAGTTGTCCATCACCTGCTCCAGTTCGATGTTCCCCTCGTCGCCGCTGCGGCTTCTCAGTGTCACAACGCTGGCCCATTGCTGAGGTTCCATCGCCTCCAGGACCGCTGCCAGGGAGACTCCCTGGTACTTGCGGTTGCCGTATCCCAGGTCGAGACGCGCATTGTCCATCTCGAACTGCCAGTGGTCGGGATCATACTGACGCGGGCTGTCGAGGGACCCGGTGACCTCGACCACGGCACGGCCAACGACCATGATCTGTGTCACATTCCTGACCCACGCTTTGCTGTTTCTGGCCCCGGAGACACCGTAGGTCATCTCTGCGCCGCTTCCAGACTGTGCGAGAATGAGCTGCTCGTTTTCCTCTAACTCGGTCATCTGGATGAAGAAATCATAGCCGTCGTTACCTCTGGCAAGGATGGAGGTGGCGTCCGCGGCAGGTTGGGCCCGCGACACTATCTCGCGTAGCGGGAGTCCGGTGTAGGTACCCATCAGTCCGGGCTTGGCGGATTCTTGAATGGTGATCAAGAGCGGCTCATCCTCCGCCCTGTAGCTATACTCATAAGGCGCGTCCACGTGACCGCTGACGCGGACCGTTGGCGGACCTTGAAAGGCGAAGTAGAGGTAGAGACCTCCGGCGAGGGACAGAAGGGCCACAATGCCTACGAAGCCGGGGTAGACCCATCGTGGCGCGGCCTGGACGGGCTGATCCTTCACAACTCCCGCTCGCCGCAGAGAGTCCAGCAGGATCTTGCCCAGCACTCCAGCCAGCAGTGCGCCGGAAATAAACGACACCGCTGCCACCAGAAGGATAGCGCTCGTGGTCAGGATGTCACTGGGGATGGAGGCGAAGGCCTGAAAGACGAAGATATTGGATGCGGCGGCCAGTCCTCCAGCGATTGAATAGGAGAGGTAGCTGTTCTTGTTGCGAAAGGGCAGCATGCCAAGATCTACCAAGATGCCCGCCACCACATCGATCAGGATCACCATGATCCCGTGGGTGTTGCCGGACAGGAATTCCACCGCACCCTTGGTGATGCCGGTCACGGTGCCAGCGCCTGGTTTTCGTGTCAGTCCCACGGCCAGCACGATCCACAGGACGTGCAGACCTGCAAGCACCTGGGTCGCTCCTGGGAAGCCCAGCGCCGCGTGCAACGCATTGGCCAGGGTCTGGATGTAGGTACTGGCAACACCGCCAAGCGCAGCCAGCACGGCCATCATCAGAAGGTCGCGTGTTGAGAAGTAGTATCGCCTTCCTTGCCGCACTCTGTCATTCACCCCCACGAAAACGGCCGGTGCTCTTCAAAGAGGATGGCACCGGCCCAAGATCTATCTCCTTTCCAAGCACGGGAGGCACAACCGTTTCCCGTTGCACCCTATCGGTCATGTCCCATAGCTGCGAGGGCGTTAGGCGACATGACTCGGAGAGCTATTTGTCTTTCCTCTTCGATTATAGCTGGGGTGGGGGGCGAAGTCAAGCCCGGATTGAGTTCATGCTCAGGGGCACTGCTGCGGATCGAGCCTCTATCCCTTCTTCCGGACTATGCGTTGCGCATCACAGGGTGGGCACTTGACAAGCAGTCGGAAGTGCTGTATATTTGTGACTAACAGGTTAGGTATCCCGCATGGCTGCCTCCTGGATTGGATAACTGAATAGCTTTGGCAGTGGTGACCATCGGCCCAGATACCAGGTCCAAAGGGGGAAGCCGGTGCGAGGCCGGCGCTGTCCCGCAGCTGTGGCTTGGCCTGTGAAGGAGCGGACCCAAGCGGCCAAGAAGCCAGAAGACCCGCCACTGCCGAACTCTGAAGACCTTCGCGAGAAAGGGGATAGGAGACCAGTTGAGTTGGACTGGAGCCCTGTCCTCTTTGTGTTTGGGAGTACACTAGCCTTGGGTCGGACAGATCATGACACCGATATCTCCATCCGGTGAAGAAACCGGGCCCCCCGGGAGTGATCCGTCCGTGGAGAAACGCTAGGAGGGGAATCATCCTCTGCCCGGCTACGAAGAACGAAGCGGGACCACGATCTCCGTGGCGCAGCAGCCGGGAGGTCCCGGCATGAGGGTCGTTCGAGACCTGGAGCTCCAGCTCGAGATGTCTTCCGTGCTGTGGTGCCAGGGCGAGGACCCGTCGGGCCAATTGTCCGCAGAGCAGCAGATCTCCCTCAACCGCGATCTGATCCTTGAGTCGCGGCAACTCCTGAAACCCTCCGTTCTCTATGATCATTTCGTGCTGCATGAGGTGCGGGAACAGTCGGTTGTCCTTGGCGAGGGTACCGTTTTTCGAGGCCACCTGCTGGCCGACAGGTTCGGCTTGGCCGAAGAGGTGACGTTGGCTCTGTGCACCGTCGGCGGCGATCTAGATGACAGGGTCTCGGAGTATCGCGACGCGGGAGATGAGGTGAGAGCAGTGTTGCTCGATGGCATTGGAACGGCGGCCATCGGGGAGCTTGGCGAGATGGCGCAAGCTCTGATTAGTGACGAGGCACAGGAGCGTGGTTGGCAGGCCAGTGCCCCGTTTCAACCCGGGCAACTGGACTGGCCCCTGGAGGATCATGGTGTCTTCTTTCGTCTCTTGCCGGCGGAGAAGCTGGGTCTCAAGCTCGATCACAACCACCTGATTATCCCTTCGAAATCGGTATCGCTGGCCATCGGTCTGGGGGAGGAGATGCTCCCGCTGGCCATGGAGCGAGCATGCAAACACTGTCCCCTGCGGGACGAGTGTCGTTTCAGTCGAGAGTAGGTCGAGTCGGGCTTTGTGGGGCCTAATGTGGGCGAAGTGCGCGAGATGCTTGCCAGGCTACTGGACTGCGCCGGATGCAGTCAACGTCCGTGTGGATGCTGCAAGGAGTATTGATGTAGAGGCGACAAACCTGGATTATGCTGATGGCGCTCTTCGTGGCTGCCGTCGCCGCACCTCTCAATCAGTACAAGGTTCCCCCTGTCATGCCCGTGCTGATGGACGTGTTCGGGTTCGACTTGACGACGGCCAACCTGCTGATGTCAGTCTTCTCGGTGACCGGATTGGTGCTGGCTATTCCTGCAGGGTTGATCGTGCAGCGCATCGGCCCCAAGCGTTCAGGGCTCATTGCCATAGCCTCCGTGGTCGTAGGTTCCGCGCTGGGGGCGCTGAGCGGTGGTGCAGCGATGTTGCTTGCCAGCCGGGCGATCGAAGGACTCAGCTTCGTACTGATGATGGTAATAGCCCCGGCCATGATAGCCGTTTGGTTTACCGCGGAGGAGAGGGGCGTTCCCATGGGCATTTTCGCCATCTGGGTGCCCGCGGGCAGCATGATCACCCTCAACCTCGCGCCGGCGCTAGTAACCCAATTCGGCTGGCAGAGCGTTTGGTGGTTCGGATGTGCCTATGGTGTCATGGCATTCCTGGTTTTCTGGGCGCTGGTCAACATACCGCGCCCGGCCTCCGAAGACGCAGGTGCGGCGGATCCAGGGTCAGGTGCGGGTCCTGCTGGACCCCCGAGCATGGCGACGCTGGGGCGCGCTCTGGCCAACCGGGATGTCTGGTTGCTGGGGCTGGTCTTCTTGACCTTCACCATGTGCTTCCCTGGTTTCATGACCAACATGCCAACTTACCTCCATGTCGTGCGTGGCTATCCGCTAGCTACGGCTGGTTTCATCGTCAGCCTTGGGTCACTGACGACTATCATCTCCTGCCCTCTGGCGGGATGGATCTCGGACAGAATCGGTTCTCGGAAGCTCGTGTACACCATCGCCGCCTGATTCTGACCGTGCTGTGGATCTTCCCCTTCAGACTCACCGGTGCGGGCATACCCGTGTTCATGATCGTGTTCGGTGTGTTTGCTCCGGTTATCCCCACTATGGTTATGGCCTCTGTTCCGGAGATCATGGAGCGACCGGAGCTGGCGGGGATCGGCATGGGAGGCGTTGTAGCGCTGCAGAACGTGGGTCTGCTGCTGGGTCCGGTCATGTTTGGCCGTATCGTTCAGGTTACCGGCGATTGGCAGTTGGCCGGATACGTTCTGATTCCCTTCTGTCTACTTGGAGTGTTGTTCGGCTTGATGGTGAGGGTGCGATGAGGTCTGCCGAGGCAGCTTGGACAGAGGAGGTGAAGGAATCCTGGGAATCGGGTTGAGTCTCCAATCCCATTTGCTCAGTACCGAGGAACTGGAGGTCCCAAGGTGACAGCCCAGACCAGGACGAAGGAGATCCTCAAGGCTCTGTATGACGGGATGGTGATCGTCTAACGCACGGACGAGAGCTGACACAGGGGAGCTCAGGGCAAGGCCTTTCCAGCTTGCAGGATAATTGAGACACTAGAGGATTGGGGCCAGGGTAGTATGGTTACGTTACAGGTGCAGCCAAGGCGCGAGACAATGACTTCGGTTGAGCGCATGTCCGCCATCACCAGGGGTGATCGGCCCGACAGGATACCCGTCTTGCCCTTCACCGGGGGGTTTTGTGCCTCTATCGTGGGATACCCTATACGCTCCATCTACGACAATCCCGAGAAGAGCTTCTGGGCGCAGATCTGGGCGCAGGAGCTTCTGGGTTACGATGGCGTTCCCTCATTCTGGTACGCTTCCTATGGCGGTTGGGAGTTCGGTGGCGAGATCAGGATGCCCCAGGGCGAATTGGACCAGGCTCCGGTGCTGACCAGGTTTCGCGCTCGGACGCCAGAGGAGGTGGAGGCTCTGGAGATCCCCGATGTGGAGACCGCAGGCCACCTTCCTCTGCACATCGAGTTCGCGGAGATACAGCGGCAGTTCGGGGTGCCCGTCATGGTGCCGGCCTGGGGACCTTTCACCGCCGCGGCCAACATCGTGGGCGTGGACGTGCTGTGCAGGTGGATGATCAGGCAGCCAGAGGTGGTCCACTTGCTTCTTTCCAAAGTCACCGACTTCGCCAAGAGAATCATCGACTATTTCGTGGACCATTTCAGTGGCCACGCGCTGTCTGGCGCAGGCGGATGTGCCACCTCATCCAATCAGCTTATCTCTCCCCGCCAATTCGAGCCGTTTGTCCTGCCTCACCACAGCGAGGTCTATGGGCATCTGGCGGGCAAGGGGATTGAGCCTGTGTTCTGTCACATCTGTGGTGAGCAGAACCAGAACTTGCCCTATTGGGCAGTGGTGCCTTTTGGGGAGCGGGGCATTCTGAGCTTCGGCGAGGAGGTAGACCTGACCAGGGCCATCGAGATCTTCGGCGACAAGCACATCGTGGCCGGCAACGTCGAGACGCGTGCGATCGGAGAGGGTACCTGGCGCGATGTATACGAGCAGGCCAAGACTTGCATCGAGAAGGCCAAGTACGCTTCGGGTGGGTATGTGCTCATGGCGGGGTGTGATATACCGCCCTCGGTTCCGCCTTACAACATCTATGCGCTCAAGAAGGCGGTGATGGATTTCGGTTTCTATGACTAACCAGCCTGTTGCGCCAGGTTCACTAGCGCCCTCTCTCGTGATGGCGAGGAGGCATACTCCGAGGTGGTCAGCAAGTTCGGAGAACTTCAATGGCACATGGAGTTCCACTGACCAAGAGGTGAAGAGAATGTCCTTGCCAAGATGCGTCGGAGGACTGAGGCCGGACATCATGAGCCCTGCCGAACGTATGGAAGCTGTGATGGCCGGGCAGAAGCCGGACCGCGCTCCTTTCAATCTCTTTGGCGCTGGGTTCTCCGCCAGGAACGTGGGGTATCCTATCGAGGTCGCGTACACCGAGCCACACAAGTGCATCCAGGCGCAGTTGTGGACTGGTGAACAGTTCGGGTGCGAACCGACTGCTGGCACGGGCTATGCGTCTTACGGCGCCTACGAGTTCGGCGGTGAGATCAGAATGCCGAGAAGCCAGTGGGAGAGCGCTCCGTCCATCGTCCGGCCCGCGGTCGAGTCGGAGGAGGACCTGGAGCAGCTCGATCTGCCGGAGGTGAAGGTGGCAGGGATGATCCCCACCTTCATGGAATTCTCGAAGCTTCAGGAGAGGCTCGGGCTGCCGATCTCTTGCGGCATCTCGGGTGACCCGGCGACCAACGCAGCGAATATGGTTGACGTGAACAGGTTCTGCCGGTGGATAATGAAGAGGTCCGAGTTAGCGCATCGCGCACTTCGCCTGGCCACCGATCACATCATTCAAGCCTGGGACTACTGGATCGAGACCTTCGGCGCAGAGAGGCTGTCCGTGGGTGTGTATGTCACCGTCGCAGCCAGCCAGATCATGAGTCCCAAGCAGTTTGAGGAGTTCGTGATGCCATATCAGGCGGAGCTACACGAGAGAATACGCGACACGGGCATCAAGGGTGCGATGTTCCACATCTGCGGGGAGCAGAACCTGAACCTGCCCATGATGGGGGAACTCTATCTCGGCACTCCCCAGATGCCCTTCATCCTCAGCTTTGGCCACGAAGTAGACCTGGCCAGAGCCGTCGAGGTCTTCGGGGAGAAGCACACCATTGCGGGCAACGTGGAGCCTCAGATCATCCAGAACGGCACCAACCAGCAGGTGTACGAGCTATGCAGGGCCGCCATCGAGAAGGCCAAGATGGCACCCAGTGGTTACCTGCTGATGGCTGGGTGCGAGGTACCCGTCCAGGCGCCGCCGTACAACATCTACGTGATGAAGAAGGCGGTGATGGAACACGGCTTCTACGACTAGTGCGTATCGGCTTGCTCGGGCACGGCCATTTGCCGTGCCCGAGCATCAGAGAGACACCTTTGGAGCAGCGCGGATGGGTGTCGAGCCGAGGTGTGATAAGGCTCATGTCATGCGATTGTGTAGTCGCCATTCGCCAGGGGTCTTTCTCGCAGCTTCGCTTGGAATGGACGTCCGCGAGGTCTGTTGGGTGCCGCACGTCTCGAGACAGGGTGCCCAAGGTGGCAGAACGGGGGGCTTCAGATGAGAATCTCCGGTGAAGAGCGCAGGAAGCAGATCCTTGAGATCGCTCGGGGACTCTGTGCAGAAAAGGGGTTTTCTGGCACGACGTTGGACGATATCGCGGACGGGGCTGGCGTCAGCCGCGCGTTGGTGGTCCAGCATTTCGGGAGCAAGGAGGGCGTGTACGAGGCCCTGTCGGAGGTTGTGGCGCGGGCCCATCCGCTAGAAGAGGATTTGGAGATCGAGAGAAGCATCGCAGAGAAGGATGACTTCGGTGTCCTCCGCGCCTGCGCCGAGCACGTCTTCGAGAATAACGTGCGGGACGCAGAGCGCTCCAATCTGCGCCTGACAGTGTACAGCATGCTGGAGAATCGGGAGTTGTTCCAAAGGTACCGCGAAGCTCGAGACGGTGCCTGGGGCGGCGTGATTTCGTACATCGAGGCCAGGCAGGCGGAAGGCGCCTTTCGGCCGGTTGACCCTCGGCATCTGGTGGAGGGTTTCCGGAGCCTGGTCGTGCACCGGGCGGCGGAGGTCATTCATGAGCAGGAGGCGCCTGACAGCGAATCCTTCTATGACGTCGTCGACGCCATGATTCAGATCATGCTGGCCGGGCTCAAGAACTAGCGCTGGTTGATAAGGGTGACTGGGTTTCTGGCGGCATGTGAGGCGACAGAGGAGTGGTATGGATAGGGGACGCCGGTGTGGTGGCCACACTGAGGGCGTAGTGGATCCGCAGCTGGTTCTGGAGGCAATAGGCATCGCACAGGGCCATGTTCTGCTGGATGCGGGGTCTGGGGAGGGCCGCTTTTCGATTCCTGCCGCGCTGATGGTTGGCGGTGAGGGGAAGGTGTACGCCGCCGATACCTGGGAGGAGCGGGTAGAAGCGCTGCAACAGGTGGCACAGAGCGAGGGTCTAGCCCAGATAGAAGCCTTCGTGGCTGACGTAACGGAAAGCTTGCCGGTACCCTCGGGTGTCGTAGACGTCTGCCTCATGGCCAACGTTTTCCACGAGTTAGTGGAGAATGGAGTTGTCAGAGGCGAACTGAGCGAGATCAAGCGGGTGTTGAGACCTGAGGGAGTCCTTGCCGTTCTGGATTTCCGGACGGACGTAGAGAGACCTCCGGGCCCGCCACTGTCGCGGAGAGTCGATCCTGTGGAGCTCAAGCGACTGGTCGCGGAGTGCGGTTTCCGGCAGCGGAGCAGCGACGAAGTGGGAAGCTATCATTACTTGAGTGTATTCAACCTGGAGGAGCCTGCTGCGTAGCGCGGACCGAAGCGCTGCGACGAACGAGGGATGAGGGAGGGCGATCATGCCTGTATACGAGTATCAGTGCAAGGCCTGCCAGAATAGATACAGCGAGATCCTGAGCATCAAGGAGATCGATGATACGCCTGCCTGCCCCAGCTGTGGGAGCGAGGAGGTGCAGAAGTTGGTCTCGCCCGTGTCCGTGGTGCGCTCTGCCCAGGACAAAGCCAAGGACCGCTCCAAAGCACTGACCGAGGTTGACGCGACCAAACCGCAGGAGGTGGCGAAGCATATCCGGGACCACGGATCTCAGTTCGGGGAGGATGACTTCCGAGGCACCAAAGAGTGGCACGATGCCGTCGATCGCGTGGCGGAGGGTGGGCCGACGCTGGACGAGTAGCAGGACTAGTGTCGGCGGGATGACGGCCTAGATTGGAGGTAGTGTTGACAAGAGTAGTAGTGGACGCTGGCATCTGCGGTTTCAGCACCACCGTGGAGGCCACAAAGACGGGCAAGTGCAGGGTATCGATAGAGTTGACAAGCGACTGCGAGCCTGTGGCCGAGATGAACGGGGAGCTACAGGACATGGGTTGGTTGCAGGCACTGGGGCCGCCCACGAATTCGGCCGTCTGGGATTGTGCCTGCCAACACCTGCAGCATCCGTGTTGCCCCCCGTGCCCATAGGTATTCTCAAGGCCATGGAGGTGGAACTCGATCTGGCCTTACCGAAGGATGTCATGATCCATTTCGAACATACGGACGGTGAATGAGTTGCCATACTTAGGAACAGGAGTGAGCGAAGAGGAAGAGTCATCATGAGCAATCAGAAGAAGCAAGACCACCTAGTCATCTTCCAGCCCTCGGGCAGTAGAGGACGAGTCGAGGATGGAACGACCATCGTGGACGCCTCACGAAAGCTCGGGGTCGAACTGGAGAGCGTGTGTGGGGGGCAGGCTACCTGCGGCAAGTGCAAGGTCAGGATCGAGGAGGGGTTTTTCGAGAGATTCGGCATCGAGTCAAGAATGGACCACCTCTCTCCCATCGAGGAGCGGGAGAAGAAGTTCTTCGAGAAGCACACCGAGTTGACAGGCTATCGCCTGTCTTGTGTGACTGAGATTCACGGGGACGTCCTGATCTTCGTGCCCGAGGAGAGCCGCAAGGGCAAGCAGGTGGTGCGTAAGGCGGCGACCGACAGAAAGATCGACGTGAACCCAGCTGTGAGGAACTACTATGTAGAGTTGACCCCGGCAACCCTGGAGGACACGACGGGCGACTGGGAAAGGCTCACAGAGAGGCTCCAGAAGGAGCACGGTCTCAAAGGTCTCACGATAGACTACCGTGCGCTGCTGTCACTGCAAGATGCGGTGAGGAAGGGCGACTGGAAGATCACCGTGCTGGTGTGGATGGACAAAGAGGTTATCGCAGTCTATCCGGGGCTTGTGGAAACGAGCTACGGGCTGGCGGTGGACGTGGGTACTACCACCGTAGCTGGGTACCTGT
>Ga0307379_10003968_pt1 | contig 21280 bp, 18 predicted proteins | sample UN2MG_FD_202237 | JGI IMG/M metagenome (GOLD analysis project Ga0307379, IMG submission 202237) | Soil microbial communities from Risofladan, Vaasa, Finland - UN-2 | ecosystem: Environmental > Terrestrial > Soil > Coastal area > Acid sulfate soil | place: Finland: Risofladan, Vaasa | collected... | reverse complement strand
CGTGGGCTTTATTCCTCCGCCTCCTTCGGAGGCTCAGAACGCGGCCACCTGTCTCGAAGGAGACTACACGCACCCGGCCCGGCAATTGGGCTTGATTTTCATCGGACAACTGGTATAATACGGGCAATCGGAGCATTGGGGGATGGTGTAACTGGTAACACGCCTGACTCTGGATCAGGAAAGCGGAGGTTCGACTCCTCCTCCCCCAGCCAGTAGTGCGAGGGTTTCGGCTGCCCCCATCGTCCAGAGGCCTAGGATACCAGGTTCTCAGCCTGGGGACCGGGGTTCGAATCCCCGTGGGGGTGCCAACGCGCCGGCGCGAGGCAGGGGCACGCCGGGGGCATGGCGCCCATAGCTCAATTGGACAGAGTCGCGGCCTACGAAGCCGAAGGTTGGAGGTTCGAGTCCTCCTGGGCGCGCCATCCTTCGACAGCCTCAGGACGACTGGTCGGCGGGCAGCGCGCCCCGCTGTTCCCGCCAAGGCGGCCCGTGCAGGTCCTGAGATGGTCTTCTGGAGAAGCGCTTGCCGGCGCGGGCCGTGCGGGGCTTCTCTTTTCATGAGGAGTTGGCACATCGGCGAGGCGGCGAGGCCGAGCCGGGCGACCGAGGAGCGGTTCATGCGGCTCGCCCTCGCGGAGGCCCGCCAGGCGCTCGAACACGACGACGTGCCGGTGGGCGCCGTAGCGGTGTGCGGCGGCCAGGTGGTCGGCCGGGCTCACAACCAGCGCGAGCTGTTGCGCGACCCTACCGCCCACGCCGAGCTGCTCGCCCTCACGCAGGCCGCGGCGGCCCTCGGGCGCTGGCGCCTCACGGGCGTGACGCTCTACGCGACGCTCGAGCCCTGCGCGATGTGCGCGGGCGCCCTGGTGCTGGCACGGGTGGACCGCCTGGCCTACGGTGCCCGCGACCCGAAGGCGGGAGCTGTCGAGTCGCTTTACAGGCTGCTGTCCGACGAGCGCCTAAACCACTGCGTGCCGTCGGAGGGGGGCCTGCTGGCCGAGGAATGCGGCGAGCTGCTCCAAGCGTTCTTTCGCAAGCGGCGGAGCCAGAGCGCAATGACCGATGACGAATGACCAATTGAGGGAGAGCAGTTTGAGTTGGTCATTGGACATTCAGGAGAGGTGCCAGAGCGGCCGAATGGGCCGGTTTCGAAAACCGGTGGAGGTGTCATGCATCTCCCGGGGGTTCGAATCCCCCCCTCTCCGCCACAGAGAATGCGAATGACCAATGGAGGGGCTCGGTCTAGGTTGGTCATTGGCCCTTGGTCATTCAGGAGAGGTGTCCGAGTGGCTTAAGGAGCACGCTTGGAAAGCGTGTGGTCCCCGAAAGGGGGCTCGGGGGTTCGAATCCCCCCCTCTCCGCCAGAGCCCGGTTTCCGATTTCCGATTGCGAGAGACGAGGAGCACGATGAAATCCCTATTTGCCGGCGTGGCGCTGCTGTGTGCGGCTGTCGGCCCCGTCGTGGGCGGCACGTTTCCCTGGCGGGGCCCCGCGCCAGGCGGCGAGCCTCACCCGGCCACCGTGGCCCTGCGCGACTACACGGCCACGCTGCGCACCAACCTGGGCGACATTGCCCTGAGGTTCGAGCCCGACGCGGCGCCGAACGCCGTGCGGATGTTCGTGAAGCTCGCCGAGCGCGGGTCCTACGACGGCGCCCGCATCTACTGCGTGTTCAAGGATCGCATGGTCATCGCCGGCACGCCGCCATCCGGCGCGAAGGTTGCCGACGGCGAGACCGCCGCCTATGAAGACACGCCGCAATCGGTGACCGCAGGCTCGGTGCTCGTGGACCGCGCGGCCGACGGGCGGAACTGCCCCGGCCGCCTCCTCATCGTGCTCGCCGACCAGGCCCACCTCGACGGTGACTACACGGTATTCGCCGAGGTGACTGCGGGGCTCGACGTGGCCAAGCGGATCGGCTCGGTGGCGACGCGCCCGGCCGATGGCTCGCCCGCCCCGATCGAGGAGATTGTGATCGAGCAAGCGCTCGTCGCGAAGAAGCCCTCTCCCGGTGCGAAGGAGACCGACACCAAGAAGTAGCGCACACGGCCGTGCTAGACGGGGAACTAGCGGTGCCCTGTACCCGGAATCCGCTATACCGGGGTCGAACTCCCTTCTGAGGCTCTCGACCCTGGCCGAACCGGCGCGGCAAGTAGTGTTGAAGGCTGGGTCCCATGCAATGGGTGGGTGTGAACTAGGTCAGATCCGAGAGGAAGCAGCCTTAAGCATTTCGTCCCATGTGCCGTGGGGTTGCCTGGCTGGAGCCAACTGCCGCGTACGACGACCAGGAGCGGCGTCGAAGTTGGGTGCACGGTCGTGTGCGTGTAACATCGCCGCCCGGACCCCCGGGCGGCGGCGATAGAGCGGGGCCTCAGCGCCCCCAAAGGCAGGCATCCCCGTGGACTACTTGGTTCTAGCGCGGAAGTATCGGCCGCAGACGTTCGACGAGGTGGTGGGCCAGGAGGGGGTGACGACCACCCTGCGGAACGCCATCGCGGGCGGCCGCGTGGGACACGCCTACCTGTTCAGCGGCCCCCGCGGCGTGGGCAAGACCACCACCGCACGCCTGCTCGCCAAGGCCCTGAACTGCGAAAAAGGCCCCACCCCGTCGCCCTGCAACACCTGCTCGTTCTGCACCCACATCACCGCCGGCGACGACCTGGACGTCATCGAGATTGACGCGGCGTCGAACACCAGCGTGGACGACGTGCGGGTGCTGCGCGACAACGTGCGCTTCACGCCCGCCCGCGCCCGCTACAAGGTCTACATCATTGACGAAGTGCACATGCTCAGCCGCTCGGCCTTCAACGCCTTCCTGAAGACCCTCGAGGAGCCGCCCGCCCACGTCAAGTTCATCTTCTGCACCACCGAGCCGCACCGGCTGCCCGACACCATTCACTCGCGGTGCCAGCGCTTCGACTTCCGCCGCATCTCCACCGCCGACATCGTGCGGCGCCTCGAGCAAATCTGCAAGCACGAGACGACCCAGGCGGACCCCGAGGCCCTGCGCCTCATCGCCCGCAGCACGAAGGGCGGCATGCGCGACGCCGAGACCCTGCTCGACCAGCTCACCTCGTACGGCGGCGGAAAGATCGTCGTCAAGAACGTCGAGGAGGCCCTCGGCGCCCTCCCCCGCCGCGACATCTTCGCCCTCGTGGAGCACCTGGCCGACCACCAGCCCGACCAGGCCCTCGCCCTCCTCCACCGCGCCATCCAGGACGGCAAGGATACCGAGGCCCTCCTCAACCAGCTCATTGACCACGTCCGCTCCCTCCTTCTTCTCAGCGTGTGCGGCCCCGAGGCCGCGCTGCTCGATGAGACCCCCGAGGACACCCAGGAGCTCGACCGCCAGCGCCGCCGCTTCAGTACCGACGGCCTCCTCTACACCAGCCAGGTGCTCTGGGACACCCTGCGCAAAGTCAAGGAAAGCGCCCAGAGCCGTCTGCCCATCGAGCTGGCCCTTGTGAAGCTGGCCCAGGGTGCCGGCCTCCAGCCGCTGGCCGAACTCCTCGAGCGGCTCGGGGCCCTCGAGGCGCGCCTCGGCGCGGCGCCGCCGAGCGCCGCCCCGTCGCCGCCCCAGAGGCCACAGGCCCCGCGCCCGGAGCCCACGCGGCCCGTCCCGTCCCGCGCGGCGCCGGCGCAGGAGGACGAGAGGAAGAGGGGCTCTTCGCCACCCCCGCCCGGAGCGGGCGGCGCTGACGCGAGGACCGCGGAGCTCGAGCGCCGCATCGAGGAGCACAGCAGGCTCCAGGAGCAGGCGGCCGAGAACCCCGTGGTCCGCAAGGCGGTGGACATTTTGCAGGGCGTGGTCGTCAACAGGGAGAAGTAAGCGATGCCACGTGGATTCAGCGGAATGGGCGACCTGGTGCGCCAGGCGCAAAAGATGCAGCAGCGGCTCTCCGAGGTCCAGCAGGGCCTCAAGGAGCGCGTCGTCGAGGGCACCTCGGGCGGCAACATGGTCCGCGTCCTCGTCAACGGCCAGCAGGAGATCGTCGCCGTCAAGATTGACCCGTCGGTCGTGGACCCCAAGGACGTGACGATGCTCGAGGACCTGGTGCTGGCCGCGGCCCGCCAGGGCCTGAAGAAGGCCAAAGACCTGGCGAACGACGAGATGGGCAAGGTGACCGGCGGCGTCGCCATGCCGGGCATGTTCTGAGCGAGACCCGCAGTCCTTCTCGAGGGGCGCTCCCGTGTCGGTCTACACCGAATCCCTCAGCCGGCTCATGGCCGAGCTGGGCAAGCTGCCCGGCATCGGGGCGCGGACCGCCGAGCGCCTGGCCCTCCACCTGCTCAAGACCCCCGAGGAAGAGGCCATGGCCCTCGCCCAGGCCATCCGCGACGTCAAGCACAACACCCGCCACTGCTCGACCTGCTGCAACGTCACCGAGCAGGACCCGTGCGGCATCTGCTCGGACAGCCGTCGCGACCACACGGTGCTGTGCGTGGTCGAGCAGCCGCGCGACCTCCTGGCCATCGAGAAGACCGGCGCCTACCGCGGCGTGTACCACGTGCTCATGGGGCGCATCGCACCGCTCGAAGACGTCCACCCTGAGGACCTGACGATCGGCCGCCTCGTCCAGCGCATCAAGACTTCGGGCGTGAAAGAGGTCATCCTCTACACCAACCCGGACCTGGAGGGCGACGTGACGGCCCAGCACCTGGCCCACGTGCTCCAGCCGCTCAAGGTGAAGGTGAGCCTGCCGGCCCGCGGCATCCCCACCGGCAGCCAGATCGAGTACGCGAGCGAGACGATTCTGCGCGACGCGCTCGAGGGCCGCCGCGAGATTCCGAGCTAGACTTCGGCCCGGCTTGCGGATATACTACTAGCGACCGGCACGCGTATCCGCCACTGAGGCATTGGGTCTGTGGTGCCTGGCTGCCCCGGCGCGAGCCCGCAGTCTGGCAAGGAGACAAAGGCCGATGCAGATGCGGATGGAAGCACTACTCCAACAGCGGCCCGAGCTGCGGATGAGGCTCGCCCCGCAAATCATACAGTCCATCGAAATCCTGCAACTCCCCGCCCTCGAGCTCCAGCAGCGCCTCAAGCAGGAACTCCTCGAAAACCCCGTCCTCGAGATGGCCGACAGTCCCGTCGTCGAGGAGGAGCAGGAGCAAGTCGCCGAGGAGGCCCCCCAGGAGGACCGCGCCAAGAGCGACGCGGAGTTCGAGCGACTCCGCGAGATCGAGGACATCGTCCGCGAGTACGGCTCGCAAACCTACCGCCGGGTCGTGGACCCGACCGAGACGGACCGCAAGTACGAGGCCATGCAGAACACGGCGGCGCGCCCCATCTCGCTCCAGGACTACCTCTACGACCAATATTCCCTCCTCGACACCCCCGACGACCTGCACGAGGCCGCCGAAAACATCATCTACAACATCAACGACGACGGCTATCTCTTGCCCCGGGAGGCCGACCACCCTGAGGACGCGCTGAAGGAAATCGTGGAATCCATGGACGGCCGGGCCACCCTCCGCCAGGCCGAGCAAGCGCTCGAGATCGTCCAGAGCCTCGACCCCCCGGGCGTTGGCGCCCGCAGCCTCGCCGAGTGCCTGCTCCTCCAGATGCGCCACGACCACGAGCACACCCTCGTCCGCGAGTTCATCGCCCACCACCTCGACGACCTGTCGGCCAACCGCATCCCCAAGATCGCCAAGGACATGGGGCGCACCCTCGACGAGATCAAGGACGCCATCGCCTTCATCAGCCACCTGAACCCCAAGCCCGGCACCGCCTTCAGCGCCGAGGTCTCCCCCTACGTCATCCCCGACATCGTCGTCGAGCTCGTGGACGGCCGCTACGAGGTCCGCCTCGAGGACGACCGCCTGCCGCGCGTCTACATCAACGCCGCCTACTCCCGCCTCCTGCGCGACAACAACACCGGCGAAGCGGCCCGCGACTACATCCGCAAGAAAATCCAGGCCGCCCGATGGCTCATCGAGTCCATCGAACAGCGCCGCAGCACCCTCTACAAGATCGCGCGAGCCATGGTGGACATCCAGCGCCCCTTCCTCGAGCGCGGCCTCGCCCACCTCGTGCCGCTCAAGATGCAAACGGTCGCCCACACCACGAGCGTCCACGTCTCCACCGTTTGCCGCGCCATCGCCGACAAGTATATACAGACCCCCATCGGCATCTTCCCCCTCCGCTTCTTCTTCACCGGCGGCACCCGCACCACCGACGGACGCGTCCGCTCCCGCAAGAGCGTCAAGGACATCGTGCGGCGGGTCATAGACGCCGAGGACAAGCAGAACCCCCTCTCCGACGACGAAGTCGCGGCCCGCCTCCAGGCCCAGGGCCTCGACATCGCCCGCCGCACCGTCACCAAATACCGCAAGGCCCTCGCCATCCCCTCCACCCGCCAGCGCAAGGCCTACTGACCGCCTTCCCCAGAATCCCGATGGGACCTATGGGACGTACGGAATCCGCGCTCTGCTCGGTCCCATGGGTCCCATAGGTCCCATTCACTCCGAGGGCATGCGCGATGGCGTCAGCGGGTCGAGGAGAGCTGCGACGGGGGCGGGGCGGGGGCGAGGGCGATGTTGCGGAGCCAGTAGGTGGCTCCGGCGCCGTTGCCGCCAAAGCCGGCGAGCAGGTAGCCCGGGTTGGCGTAGTTGGCGAGCACCGGCTCCCAGACCATGAGGAGCGGGTCGGCAGTGTGGCGCTTCCGCAACTCGCCGAGGAGGTCAATGGTCACGCGATGCCACTGGCCGTCGGCCTTCAGGCCCTCGGGCGCAGGGAGGTTCACGCCCTGGAAGCCCGCGTTGCGCGGGCCGGTGAGCGGCACGCGGTAGAGGGTGCTCTGGCAGGTGAAGTAGAGGTCCACCTTGGCCTCCGGGGTGAGCTTGATGTCGAAGGCGAGCTTGGGGTGGTCGAGGGCGGAGAATACGCGGGGGCGGATGGCAACGGCGAACGGGCCGCCCGAGGCCGTGTTGGCGATCTCGTACTCGCTGCCGCGCGCGACGATGCGGGCGTCGCCGTCGCCGCAGTCGTTGGTGAGGGCGGCGTCGGCGAAGGTGCTGTAGTCGCGCAGGACGGGCTTCGGCGGCCCCACGCGGTCGGCGGCAAGGCGGACCTTGCCGACCATGAGGCCGTTCTCCACGCTCCAGATGGCGGCATGGCCCCCGGGCAGGGGCTCGGGGTCCTCGTAGGTGAGGGCGAGGTTGTCCCAGACGTAGACGCGAACGGTGTTGGCCTCCTTGGTGAGGCGGATGTGGAACCAGCCGCGGTGCTGGCTGTGCAATTCGTCGCGGCTGTAGGCCCGCAGGGTGGGCAGGAGCGCTCTGGAGCTGCTGGTCGAGGCCACCTGCTTGCCGCGTCGGTAGAGAATGGTGCGCTCGTTCTGGTAGGCGCCGACGATGACGGCATAGCCGCTGGCGAGGTCGCGGCGGTCGGCGCAGAGGCTCACCCCCACGTCGCGCATGTTCTCGTAGCGCCCGCTGCGCTCCATCATCATCACCCCGGCGTCCACCTCGACCGACCAGTCGCCGTCGAGGCGCCGCTTGCTCCAGATGGCCAGGAGGCCACCGTCGTTTCGGCCGCCGAAGAACGACCACGTGGGGTTGCACACCCAGCGGTTCATCACCTCCCACTGGCCGGCGAGCACGTGCCAATCGGTCGGGCACCCGTTGAAGTAGTCCTCCACCACGTTCGGGGAGGTCACCTCGATCTCGGCGGGCACGGCCCCGGCGGCGCCGACGAGGGTGCCGTCGAGCGGCTTGGGGTCGGTGAGCTCCAGGCACAGCTTGCCGTCGAGCAATGCCTGGACACGACCGCCCTCGCGTGAAAGGGTGACTCGCTTGGCGTCGCGGTTGCCGCGGATGTCCTTGGCCACGGTCTTGCCGAGGCGCTGGAGGATGGCCGGCCCGTCGTCCTCGGGAAGGATGAATGTGTAGCCTGTCTCGGCGCCACGCGCGGAGGCGGAGACGGTGAGGCCGAGCCTCTGGCCCTTGGGCACGGGGGCAGTGATGGCGACGTCGCCGAAGAACGGCGCCTTGTGCCAGTGCTGGATGCCGCTGTAGTCCCACTGGTAGCCGGGGTCGGCCCAGTTCCGCATCGTGGGGTCATGGAGCTGCGAGGCGTTGAGCGTGCCGCGCGGGGTGTGGTCGCGGGGGCTCTCGCCCACCCACACGTCGTCGAAGGAGACCACGCCCGGAGCCTCAGCCCACAGGCCGATGCGGCCGGGGACCAGCGCGTCGTCGGCGGCCGAGAGCACGGCCTCGCTGTCCACGAAGCAGGTAGCCTTGAGCTTGCCGGGCTCGTCGCCCTCGACGCGGATGGCCAGGGCGAAGAAGTCGTTGGGGTGGAAGCCGCCGTCGCGGGCGGCGAGGAGCTGGGGCCGGCCGTCGCGCACGCGCTCGAGGAGCCACCGGCCGCGGTGGTTCAGCACCTTGTCGGCGCCGAGCCAGCGGAAGACGTGGTAGTCCCGAGGCCCGAGGTAGGCGAAGACGAGGCCCACGGCCCCCACGCCCTGGGTCCGCACGGCGGCGCGGAACTGGTAGTCGGTCCAGTAGTCCTGCCCCGTGACAATCAGCGCAACGCCATCCTGGCAGAAGGGGGAGACGGGGACCTGACGCTTGCTCTTGCCCCAGACCACGACTTCGCGGGTGAGCTCGACCTTCTGGGGCTTGGTGTTCCGCTCGATGGTCAGGGTGAGCGACTTTCCCGCCTCGCCCTGGAGCAGTTCGGTCGCCTCGGCGATGTTGCGCACGCGCTTGCCGTCCACCTCGCGGATGACGTCGCCCGCGCGCAAGCCGGCGCGCTGCGCGGGCGAGTCGCTGGCCACAAGCGCGATCTGCGGGAGGAGGCCCTCGCCGAGGTGGACGCCGATGCCGACGGCGTACTCGCGCGTGCGGCCGCGGGACGCGACATCCTCCAGCCTGTCGAAGATCGCGGCCAGCTCGGCGGGGTTCGCGCTCTTGTCGGCATACGTCAGCGACACGCGCGCCCAGGGGCCGCGCACGGGCACCCACACCTCGGTCGGCGGCACGGGGTCGGGAAAGCTGTCCTCGAATCGCACCTGCTCGCGGGCCACGATGCGGAAGGACTTCACCGCCAGGCCGGCGGACGTTCCGACGGCCACCTCGGCCACGTCCCGGGGCCCGGGCACGGCGCAGCTATAGAGCCAGCGGCCGTTCGCCCCCACGAGCAGCGTGCTCGGCGTGCGCTTGACGAAGAGGCTCAGCGCCCCGTCCCCGTCCAGCGCGCCCTGGGCGGCCTGCTTGCCTTCGCGCAGAGCGGTCCACTGCCCGCCCTCGGCGTGCAACTCGACGGATTCACTGGAGCACGACAGGACGGCCCGCCCCTGCCCCTCCCGCGCGGGTGCGAGGGTGGCGACGGCCAGATAGCCCTGGGGCGAGGGCTGGCGCAGGGCACGCCGCCGCCACTCCAGGTCCGGCCCCGCCGCTGCGGCCGCCCCGGCGCCGGCGATGGCCAGCGCCAGCGTCAGGCAGGCGCGCGCGGTCCCCGGCCTCGGGCGGTTGTAGAAGGGGGCGTCTGAGCAGGGTCGCATCACGGCAGACTCGACTTCCACGGCTGCGCCGTCCCACACGGCTCGCGTGCAGGGCCTCCCGCCCTGGGGCAAGCCTATTCATCCACCCTCACGCGGCGGGTGCCGAGGGTGACCTTCATCTCGGTCTTTTCGTCCCCGCGCATGACCGTCACGGTGATCACCTGGTTGGGCTTCTTGTCCTCCAGGGCCTGCTTGAGATCCTGGAAGTTCTTGACCTCCTTGTCGTCGAGGCCGACGATCACGTCGTTCTTCGCCAGCCCGGCGATGGCGGTCGGGGAGCCCTCGCGGACGTCGGTCACCAGCACGCCCGCTTTCGCCTTCAGGTTGAGGAGCTTGGCGACGTCGGGCTCGATGTCCTGCCCGTCGAAGCCCATGTAGGGCTTCTCCTCGAAGCGCGCCGGCGCCGCTGGCTGCGGGAAGAAGCGCCCCCTGCGGCCGCCGCTGACCTCTTGCTGCACCAGGTCGGCCACGCGGGCGTCCAGATCCTTCCGTGCCTGGGCGAGGGTTTTCTCGAGGTTGCGGTGCCCCACGTCCAACTCGTCCACCTTGGCTTGAATGGGCCTCAGCTCCTTGCTGAGCTTCTCCACTTGTTGCCTGAGCGCCAGGTTCTCGGCCTCGAGCTCCTTCACGCGTTGGCGCACGTCGGCCGAATCGCCGGAACAGCCCGCGACCACTAGGAGCGCGAGGCCGGCGAAGAAAGCGAACATCCGCAGCTGAGCCTTCACTTGGCTGTCCCCCTAACACACGACGAATTGCCTGAGCCTTCTACTACTATACCATCGGGTGTGGTGGCGTTCAAGGCGCGCCGCGCCAGCCACAGGATCGCCGCCAGGGCGCTCAGCCCCGCGAGCAGCGAGGCGAGCGTGAGGCCCGACGCCATCGTTTGCTCGATCACCCGCTCCAGGGTCGTGCCGCCGCCCGGCCCGCCCGAAAGCTCACCCGTCCGAACGCTCACGTCGTACCAGCACAGGCCCAGGAACGCCATCGTCAGGCTCAGATGGCTTGCCAACAGCACTCGCACGCGGTCGCGTCCCCGCAGCCGCCACTGCCAGAAGGCGAGCACGAACACGAAGAGCCCGAGACACGCCAACAGGGCGACGAGGATCAAGGCGTCGGCCAGCCCGAGGCCCGCCGACTGGCTGGCGTGACGCGGCACGCCCGAGCGGGTGAGCAGCCAGGCCAACAGCAGGGCCACGGCGACCTCTGCCGCCGCGACACCGATGACCACGCCGCGCGCCTCGGCAGGCGTCGCGGGCTTCTCCTCTCGCCGCTTCCTGGCGATGGCATCGTCTCCTCTGAACCGGCGGAGGGGCCGAACGCCCCAAGCCGCCTCCTGTCCCTAGTGTAGACGCACGATTCGCCCCAAATGCTGCATGCGGCGGGTGTTGCCCGCGCAGGCTCAGAACTGGGAGTCTTTCCCCTTCTCCTTCTTCGGCTCAACGGGCTCAGGGACCATCTCGAGCGCCTGCGCGGCCTCGAACTGCACGTTCGGCATGCCGTCCCACGTCCCCGCTGGCTGCATGCCGGGCACGGCGCGGTCGGCCACCAGCGTGCCGTCCTCGCTGGCCTTCACGCGGAGTGTGGCCTGAGGGCCTTTGGGCGGCTCGACCTTCTCGTTGCCCTGCCCCTCCTCGCCGCCTCCGCCGATCTGGATCTGAGCGCCGTTCACATTCATCTTCATCGCGCCGCCCTGGACGACGACGCGCTGCGCCTGAAGGCCACCGCCGGCCCCCGCGTCGCCCATCGCGATCATCACGTTCCCCCCCGCCGGCCCTCCGACCATGAAGACGGGGAACTTCTCCAGATTCTGCAGGAGGCCGGTGAGCGACTTCTTCGGCCGCTCGTTCCCCTTCTCGTCCTTCTCGGTGGCGTACTGGACGGGCACGTGCTGGCCGAGGGCGATGCCCGCGGCCTTCGCCTGGTTCCCCTCGATGAGAGTGATGGAGCGCACGTAGAGGACGGCGCCGGCCTTCTCGCGCTTCACCACGTCGCCCGCGAGGAAGCCCTTGAAGCCCTTCAGCGCCTCGCGGAGCTGTTCGGGCGTCACGGCCTCCTTCTTCGGGGCCGCCTCCTCGCCTGCCCACAGGCAGCCGACCCCCAGCACAACCGCCCACACCAGGGCTCGACCGCAACGCATCTCGGGTCTCCTTTCGTTCTTCACTGCCGACTGGCTTCGGCACTTGCGTACGAAATCGGGTCCGGCACCCCGGCCTCCCGGAATCCCCGCAGCCGCAGCAGGCAACTGTCGCACCGGCCGCACGCCACGTCCTCGCCCTGATAGCACGACCAGGTGAGGTGGAAGGGTGCGCCCAGTTCCGTCCCACGCCTCACCACCTCGGCCTTCGTCAGGTGGAGGAGCGGCGCGACCACCTCGATTCGCGTCTCGGGGCGGGTGCCGGCCTCGATCGCGCGGTTGAACGCCTCGACGAAGGCCCCCCGGCAATCGGGGTAGCCCGAGCTGTCCTCCTCCATCGCCCCGAAGAAGATCCGCGAGGCCCCGAGCACCTCGCCCCACGAGGCGGCGGCGGAGAGCAGGTTCGCGTTGCGAAAGGGCACGTAGGAGACGGGGATGCCCTCGCGGCCGAGCTTCCCCTCGGGCACGGCAATCGCCCGGTCGGTCAGCGCCGAGCCGCCCATCGCGGCCAGGTGCCCCAGGTCCACCGTCAGCCTGCGGCCAGGCGGCACCCGGTAGAAATCGGCGATCGCGTCGAACGCCCGCTTCTCGCGGCCCATCGTGCGCTGGCCGTAGTTCGCGTGGAGCATGGCCACCGTGTGCTCCTGCGCGGCGAGGGCCACGAGCACGCAGCTATCCATCCCCCCGCTCGCCAGCACCACGGCTACCGGCCGCCCGGCCATCTGCTGCCTCCGCCCTCCCCGCTACTCTACAGCATAGGACGCGCGGGCACGGCGGTCAAACCGGAACTCAATAGGACAAATGGGACAAATGGGACATATGGGCAACAGCCCTATCCGCTGTCCCACGGGTCCCATAGGTCCCATACGTCCCATCGGAGTCAGAATGCCTCCCTCCGCACAATCGGCGGCAGGGCGTACTCCGCGTGCCGCACCCTCCATTCGCCTTCGGCCTTGCGCAGGCTCAGCCGCACCAGGCTCTCGTGGCGCCAGGGCGGCTGGGCGCCCTGGTCGCGGCCCTCGGCGGTCACGGAGCCCGTGAACTCCGCCGTCGCGTCGTCCCCCGTCACCTCGACCTCCAGGCCGTCGAGCCGCACGCTCACCCGCGACAGTTGCGGCAGCCCCCGCGTCAGCAACGCCCGAAGCGACAGGCGGTCGAACCCATTGGCATCCTGGTAGTCCTCCGCCAGCAACTGGCAGAGCCCCATCGCGTCGCGTGCCTCGAGCCGCCGCGCCAGCCGGCGGACGGCTCGCTCGACCCGCTGGCGTTCCGTCGTCAGCAGTTCCCTCACCAGGCATATCCCGACCCCCAGCGCCACAAGCACGCCGATGCCGATGAGAATTCTCTTCACAGGAGACGCCTCCAGGGACAGCGCTCATGCCAATTGGGAGGCCGCGGCGGACGCACCGTCCGCAGGATGGGTCCTCCGCTGGCCCCGTCGCCTCGGACTCTACCACATTGGCCTGGGGCAGTCGAGCCGCAAGGCGGGCACGGCTTGAACCGGCATCCGCTTTGGGGTATCCTGGGGCCAGGAGCCGTGGTTCGGAGCAGGGATGAGGAGCCCCGCGATGCTGGATCTCAAAGAGAAGTACGTCGTGGCCCCCAACGGGAGGCCGACGGCGGTGGTGTTGGATCTTCGATCGTACCGGCGGCTGCTGCGCCACGTGGAAGAGCTGGAAGATGCACTGGCGCTGGATGAGGCGGTCCGGACAGCGGAGGGCTTCCGGCCCTATGCGGAGGTCCGGGCGGAGCTGAAGAAGGAGGGGCTTCTGTGAGCTGCCTCGTGCGGCTGGAGCATCGCGCAGAGCGCGAGCTCAGGCGCTTGCCGCGCGAGGCGCTGCGAGCCGTGGATGCGAGGCTCGCGGGCTTGGCGCAGAACCCCCGTCCGCCAGGGACGGTCAAGCTCCGTGGGCGCGAGGCCGAGGGGTGGCGGGTGCGGGTCGGCGAATATCGGATTCTCTTTACGGTGGACGATTCCGCGAAGGTCGTGTCGGTCTACCGCATCCGGCCGCGCGGGGCGGCCTATCGGCGCCGTTAGCGCGGTGGGATGTCAGGGAGCGGCCGGGCTGTACGCGAATCCTGTGCCACAGCCTGGATCGCTCACCTCCTCCCTGCCGCCCGTTCGACGTGGACCATGAGGAGCGCGACGTCGGCCGGAGAGACCCCGGCGATGCGCGAGGCCTGGCCCAGGGTGGCGGGACGAAGCTGGGCGAGCTTGTCGCGGGCCTCGGCACTCAGCTCGGGCAGCGAAGCATAGTCGAACGCATCGGGAATCGCGCGGCCCTCCATGCGGCGCAGCCGCTCGACCTCAAGCTGCTGGCGGGCGATGTAGCCCTCGTATTTCACCTCGATCTCGACCTGTTCCCTGACCGCTTCGGAGAGGCGGCGCTCGGCGAGCGGCGGGTCCATTTCCTCCAGGCTCGCGAAGGTGGTGCCAGGGCGGCGCAGCCAGCGGTGGAGCGGCAGGCCGTCGTAGTGGCGGCGGGCCAGGTAGTCGAGGGTCTCGCGGATCGCACGCTCCTTGGCCTGAAGGGCGTCCCACAGCGCGTCGTCGCACAGCCCGAGGCGGCGGGCGTGGGGCATGAGGCGGCGGTCCGCGTTGTCCTGCCGCAGGAGCAGGCGATACTCGGCGCGCGAGGTGAACATGCGGTACGGCTCACGGGGCGACAGGGTCACCAGGTCGTCAATCAGCACGCCGATGTATGCCTCGGAGCGGCCGAGGACGAGTGGCTCGTCGCCGCGGGCCGCGAGCGCGGCGTTGATGCCGGCCATGAGGCCCTGGGCCGCCGCCTCCTCGTAGCCCGACGTGCCGTTGATCTGCCCGCCGAGGAAGAGGCCGGGCAGCCGCTTCGTTTCGAGCGATGGCTTGGTCTGGTAGGGCGGCACGAAGTCGTAGGCGATGCCGTAGCCGTAGCGGACGATGTCCGCCTGCTCCAGGCCGCGGATGCTCTGCACCATCGCCACCTGGACCTCGGGCGGCAGGGTGTTGAACAAGCCGTTGGCGTAGACCTCGTGCGTGTGCTCCCCCTCGGGCTCGAGGAAGAGCTGGTGCGACGCCTTCTCGGGGAAACGAACGACTTTCGCCTCGATGGACGGGCAGTAGCGCGGCACGGCGCCCACGGCTCGGCCCGACATCTCGGCGGAGCGGTGGGCGCTGGCGCGCACGATCTCGTGGGTCCGCTCGTTCGTGTGGGCAAGATGGCAGGGGATATTGGGACGCCGAATCGCGACGGTTGAGAACGAGAAGGGGCGCGGCGGGTCGTCCCCGTATTGCGCCTCGAGCACGCTGTAGTCAATCGTGGCGCCGTGGAGGCGGGGCGGGGTGTTGGTCGTGAGGCGGCCGACCTCGAAGCCGAGCTGGCGCAGGTCGTCCGAGATGCCCAGGGCCGGCGGCTCGCCCGCGCGGCCGGCGGGCGTCTGCTGCTCGCCCAGGTGGACCATGCCGTTGAGAAACGTGCCCGTCGTGAGCACGACCGTGCGGCTGCGGTGCTCGACGCCGATGGTGTCGCGGACGCCGACGCAGCAGCCCCCCTCGACCAGGAGGCCGCAGGCGCTCGCCTGCCGGAGCCACAGGTTCGGCTGCTCCTCGAGCAGGAGCTTCATGGTGCGCGAGTAGAGCCAGCGGTCGGCCTGGGCGCGGGGCGAGTGGACGGCGGGGCCGCGGCCGCGGTTGAGCATGCGGAACTGGATGCCCGTCGCGTCGGTCACGAGGCCCATCACGCCGCCGAGGGCGTCAATCTCGCGGACCAGTTGGCCCTTCGCCAGGCCGCCGATGGCGGGGTTGCACGACATCTTGGCGATGGTGTCGAGGTTGATCGTCAGCAGCAGCGTCTTCGCGCCGAGGCGTGCGGCGGCGTGTGCCGCCTCGCACCCCGCGTGACCCGCGCCGACCACGACGACGTCGAAGACCTCTGGGCTCCTGCCGCGCGCTTCCATCTGCCGGCGTGTCTCCTGCTCCTGGCTCGATTGTCGCGCTTTCGCGCGAAAGCGCGACGGGCCCGCGCCTCCCTACCGCGCTACTCGCACGGCGGTGCCGCGGCCCACGCCGAGGACGTCGGCGGCGGAGCGGCGGTTGGCCGAGACCTCAAGGAGGCCCGAGCTGCCGATGACGGCAAGGAGCTTGCCCACGCCCACTTCGGTGTAGGCGCCGTGGATGCCCTCGATGACGGCATCGGCGAGCCCCACTTCCAGGACGGCGTCGCCCGACGGGTCCAGCGCCGCGAGGTCCTTGCGGGAGATGTTGGTGATGAGGTTGCCGAAATGGTCCACGTGGACGATGCTGCCTTCGAGCACGTTGTCCGCCACGCGGCGGGGGGCGGCGTCCGTCAGTTGCACGGGGTCGGCCACGGGCCGGCCCAGCTTGCCCACGTCCACGCCGAGCGTCAGGTGGGCGGCGACGGGCGCGAGGACGTCGCGGCCGTGGAACGTCATGCTCACGGGGTGCCGGAAGTAGGCCCCATTGGTCACGTTGACCAGCCGCGTCGGCGACACCTGCGCGAGGGCCACGCTGAGCAGGCCGTTGTCCGGCGCCATAAGGACCTGGCCCTGGACCTCGGCGGCCAGGATGCGGCGCTCGCTGCCCACGCCAGGGTCCACCACCGCCACGTGCACCGTGCGCGGCGGGAAGTAGCGGAACGACCACGCGAGCAGGTAGGCCGCGCCTACGACGTCGTGGGGCAGCACCTCGTGCGACACGTCCACCAGCGATACCTCCGGGTTCACGCTGAGCGCGGCGCCCTTCATCGCGGCCACGTAGGGGTCCGCGGTGCCAAAGTCGGTGAGGAACGTGATGCAGCCTCGGCTCACGGGCTGCCTCCCCAGGCCGCCGCGACGGCCTCGCGCTCCTTGCGCTCCAGGACGTAGATTTCGGGGTTCACGTACTGCATGTCCTCGGGCAATGCGGCCATTGGGCCGGTCAGCGGCGGCCCGGCGACGATGAAGCGGCGCACGCGATACTCGCCGCTGGCCAGCAGGGCGCGCCAGAAACGGCTCCGCTCGTCAACCGCCCCCTCCACGGGTGGTATTCTACCCAATTGGAGGCTGCTCGTCACGAAGAAGTCGTGCGGGGTCTTGAGGAGGCGAATGGCGTCGTAGGGCGGGCCGCCATCGGCCAGGACGACGAGCCGCCTCCCCCCGCCGCCCTGAAGGCGGCCCTCGACGTCCAGCGGCGGCATGTCGTACTGCCACGGCCACTCGGTCACGGCCACCACGGCGTCGCCGGGCACGTGCGCCGCGATCCACTCGCCGGCCAGGGTGCGCACGTTCTCGGTGGCGTAGAGCCGCGCCCAGCCCCAGCTCACGACGGCCGCCGGCCCGACCCCGACGAGAAGCACTACAGCAGCCACGGCCGCCCGCAACTGCATCGGCTTCACCAGCCGCCTCAGGGCGTCCCACGTCGCCATCAGCCCCCGCGCGCCCAGGAGCGCCAGGCACGGGAGCAGGCCGACGTAGTAGCGCGAATACGCCCGGCCGTCCACTCCCACCACCACGGCCCACACGACGAGCCACGCCAGCAGGAGCCAGTCGTCGTCGCGCCGCCGCACGAGCGCCCACACCACGCCCACGGCCACGACGACCGCCAGCGGCCACGTCACCAGTGCAGGCAGCATCCGCGGCAGATGCGTCGCCCACCCGAGCGACACGAGCCGCGCGAACAGGCCGCCCGACACGTGCCCCGTCTCCGCCTGGAAGTGCTGGATGAACTGGTCGGCGCGGAGGAGGTGGTAGGGGCTGGTGAGGCCGAAGACCGCAATCATCATGATGAACGACACGCCCACGCCCGTCGCCGCCTCGCCCCAGGTGTCCTCCTCCCGCCGCACCCGCAGCAGCGCCGTGAGCGGGATCAGCACCCAGAGCACGACCGCGAAGAACTGGAATGCCACGCACAGGCCCGCCGCGGCGCCCGCCGCGTCGTACCACCTCGCCGTCCCTGCCTCGTTCAGCTTGCGGCAGGCGAGGAAGAGGAGCGCGGCGGCGAGGGCCATGCACGTGTCGCGGGTCAGGTTGTGCGCGTGGATGCCCAGGGCGGGCATGGCGGCCAGCAGCCCCATCGCCAGCAGGCCGGTCGCCCCGCCCATCTTCGCCCCCGCCCTGCACACGAGGAGCAGTGCGCCCACAGCCGCCAGGAGCGACAGCGCCCGCCCGACGAGATACAGCCGCCCCATCTCGCCCGGGTGATCGTAGTAGAACGCCACGTCGCGCTCGAGCCGCACCGCCCCCAGCAGCCCGCACAGCCCCTCGACCGCGCCGACCAGGTAGGTGTGGAGCGCGGGGTAGATGTAGCTCCTGGGATCGAAGTCCAGCAGTCCCGGCCGCATGTCGGCCAGGCTCTTGAACACCTGATACTCGTCGGGGTGGTAGGACCGCAGGGGGTTGAAGACGTCGCGCCGCCGGCGGATCCGTTCCCACTCGACCGCGCCCACGCCGGCCGGCGGTTTCGGCTCGACGCCGTGGGTGGGCCGCGTCTCCCACAGCCGCCCGCTGCCGACCATCTCGGGCAGGCGTGCCTTCAGCTTCGCCGCCCCTTCGAGGCGTGCCCGCGTCGCGCTCGGCACCCCCCACTCCAGCCCCCAGAGCACCAGCCCGCAGAACGCGGCCACAATCCCCCCGCCCACCGCCCAGGTGAGCCCCGAGCGCCCCTTCCCGCTTCCGCCTTCGGTTCCATCGCCCATGCCAGCCACCTTACTGCCCCTCCCCGACCCTCCATGATAAGCGCCGTGCCCCGCCAAATCAATCTCGCCCTCCCCTGCCTTCGGAGTCGCTCACCATTGCGCGCGCACCCCTGCGCGCAGCGGGGGGGAGGGGGCGCGGCGCAAGATGATCACCTGCTCTCCCCTGATCATCTTGAAGCCTGGCATAGACGTTTGGCCGCACAACACTTCTGGCGCAAGATGCTCAAGATGATCACGCGTGCGCAACAGGGGTTGATCATCTCCCCCCCCCCGGCTGCATGCGGCCGGAGCCGTCGCCAAGGTGGCCACCTCCCATTGCCTGCGCATCTTGGGGCTTGGCACAAGCCCTTGGCGGCGCACGACTTCTGATTCAAGATGGCCAAGATGGCCACCTGCGCGCAACAGGGGTTGGCAATCTTGACCCCCACCTCGCGCCCCAGTGCGCCCCCTAAAGCGAGACGACACAGACAAACACGGACGCACACGGACACGCGCGCTGGCCGTGTCCCGTCCGTGTCGGTCCGTTGGCGTCCGTGTCCCCCGCGCGGGCGCTGCCGCCCCGGTCGTTCCCGGTTGGCTTGGCCCCTTTGACTTCCCGGCGGCGCGGAGTACAATCACGGCAGACGCATTCCCCGCCCACCACGGCTCGGGGCCTCGGGAACAGGACAACGCGATGGCACGGGACAAGGCGTACCAAGAGGCGGAGCGGAAGATCGAGAAAGCCCGAAGGTCGGGGCAGACGCAACTCGATCTAAGCGGAGACATTGGTGCGCCCCAGGAGAGCAGGCTCACTGAGCTGCCGGAGTCGATCGGCCAGCTCACGCAGTTGCGGGAACTCTACCTTTTCCACAACCGCCTCACGGCGCTGCCCGAGGCGATCGGCCAGCTCACGCAGTTGCAGTCGCTCTACCTCTTCAACAACCAACTCACGGCGCTCCCCGAGGCGATCGGCCAGCTCACGCAGTTGCAGCGGCTCGACGTCTCCGCCAACCGCCTGACGGCGCTCCCCGAGGCGATCGGCCAGCTCACGCAGTTGCAGTCCCTCAACCTCGGCAGTAACCAACTCACGGCGCTCCCCGAGGCGCTGGGGACGCTGAGAGCACTCGAGCGGCTCATCGTGGAGCGCAACCGGCTGGAGACGCTTCCAGAGTCGTTGAGGGAACTGGCCGCCAACGGGGTGCTGCACGAACTGACGCTGCATGGGAACCCCGCGCTCGCTTTGCCGGATGCCGTGTTGGGGCCGACCTGGAGTCAGTCGGGGGCTGAGAAGCCCCCCAAGCCGCCGAAGGAGATTCTGGACTACTATTTCGCCACGCGGGGCAAGGCGGGCCAGGCGCTGCGCGAGCTGCGCCTCATCGTCGTGGGCCGGCCAAAGGTCGGGAAGACAAGTCTCATCCGACGCCTTCACGGCCTGCCGATGGACCCCGGTGAGCTCGAGACCCACGGCATAGACATCCAGCCGCTCGACCTCGACTGCCCGGATGGGAAGCTGCTCGCGCGGGTGTGGGACTTCGGTGGCCAGCACGTGCTCCACGCGATGCACGAGTTCTTCCTGCGCAGCCGCTGCCTGTACCTCCTGGTGGTCGAGCAGCGCTCGGGCGACGTCGAGCGCGACCTGACCTACTGGCTTCAGCTCATCCGCAGCTACGCGGGGAGCGCGCCGGTCGTGGTGGCGCTGAACCAGAGCCGAGGCATCCCCCGCTCGTTTGCCCGGGCCGCGCTGGAGCGCGCCTACGGCCCCATCCTCGCCTGGGTCCCCACCGAGTGCGAGGCGGAGGAGAAGGTGCCCGGCGCCAACGCGACCATCGAGGCGCTCCGCGACGCCTTGACCTCCGCCGCCGCCGCGATGCCGGAGCCCAGGAAACTCTTCCCCAGGAAATGGCTGGAGATCAAGACGTGGCTGGAAGGGATGAAGGAGCCCTTCCTCGACTACGCGACCTACGCGCGTCGCTGCACGGAACTGAACGAGCCGGACGCCGCGAAGCAGGCGGAACTGGCCGCGGTGATGGATGACCTCGGCGTGGCGCTCAACTACGCCCGCGACCCACGCCTCCGCGACACGACGGTTCTCCGGCCAAACTGGCTGGCCAACGGCATCTACTCGCTCCTGCGCGCCAACATCCTCACGGCGAAGCCGCTCGCGCCGGACGGCGTGCTGACGGCAGCCAGGGTGGGCGAAGTCCTCGCCGCGGCCGACGCCGCAAAGGTGGTCGCCGCCGCCGACTACCCGCGCGACAAGTGGCCCTTCCTCCTGCGGCTGATGAACCTGTTCCAGCTCAGCTTCCCGGTGGACGAAGCGGGCGAGCGCTACCTGGTGCCGACCCTGCTGTGCCCGGACGAGCCGGTCGACACCGCGGAGCCGGCGGGGGCGGACGCCGTGAGGCTGCGGTATGAGTTCGACGTGGTGCCCGGCCCGCTGATCGGACGGCTGCTGGTGCGGCTCTTCCCGCTCATCGAGGGGCGGAAGGCCTGGCAGCGCGGAGCACGGCTCCGCTACGCCGCCGCTTGGGCACGCGTCTGGGCAGACCTGAGCGAGACGTATCTCTACGCCACGGCGGCCGGCCCGGAGCACGACCGCGCCGAGCTGCTAGGGATGATCCGCGAGACCCTCAAGGAACTGTTCGCCGATTACGAGCGCCTGCGCGTCGTCGAGCAGTGGTGGCACGAGGGCGATTGGGTCCCGCGCGGAACCCTCGAGAAGTTCAAGGTGCTGCCACCCGAGGAGGCCTACGGCGAGGCCGAGCTGGCCCCGGGGGAGGCGGCGTCATGAAGCGCAAGAGGGCCGACGTCCGCATCTTCGTCAGCTATGCGCACCGCGACCCGCCGCTGTTCCGGCTAAGGCGGCGTCAATAAATAACATTTACATCTTGGTCGGCCGTCGGGGTCGGATGATGTAATTCCACTCCCCGTGAAACGCTTGAGGGGTGAGATGCACCTTGGCCATCTGCACATCGCTGACCCTG
>Ga0307379_10003967_pt1 | contig 21281 bp, 16 predicted proteins | sample UN2MG_FD_202237 | JGI IMG/M metagenome (GOLD analysis project Ga0307379, IMG submission 202237) | Soil microbial communities from Risofladan, Vaasa, Finland - UN-2 | ecosystem: Environmental > Terrestrial > Soil > Coastal area > Acid sulfate soil | place: Finland: Risofladan, Vaasa | collected... | reverse complement strand
CCGGACTTGATCTGACGCTTTTCGATGAGTCAGGTAACCAAATTGGAACAGCGGTATCGGACGAGAACGGATTGGCTGATTTTCCTTATCAGCCAAACGAAGAGTATTTACCCGGCGTGTTGGCAGTCAGCAATTCACCAGGTCAGACAGGTTTTGGTGTAGGCGGCAGTCTGTGGAGCGACAATGTGACCGCCTGGCAGTTTGGTCTCGACTTGGCCTATAGAGACGAATTTGAGCGTTTTGCTTATCTGTACACCGACCGGCCGATCTACCGGCCTAGTGACACGGTCCATTTTCGTGGCATTGTGCGCGATACGAATTATGGACGTTACCCGTTTCCAACGGCGGATTCAGTGACACTTGGCCTGGAATTTACAACCAACTATGAGACGCTTGATTACCAGTTCCGATCAACGCTGGATGAAAATGGCGAGTTTAATGGTGCATACATTATTCCTGAAGATGCTCCGCTCGGTTCGTACCGGTTCTATTTTCAGGATCAGGACCTCCAGGCTGATCGCCAATTCACAGTCGCCCAGTATCGGAAGCCAGAATTTCAGGTTGAGGTGATTCCAAGTACCGGAGAAACATTGCGAGGCGACACCGTGGACGTCGCCATCGATGCCAGCTATTTCTTTGGCGCTCCGGCTACTGATCTGGTGGTCAATTGGAGCGTCACCGAGATGGAATATAACCTGGATGTTGAAGGACCATATTATAATTTTGGCGACAGGGCTAATTTCTATTATGAGCCTGGCGGCTGGTTTAATTTTGGTCCTGGCCAGCCATTTGGCAAATATGTTGTGGGTGGCGAAGGCATAACAGATGGCGACGGCCGGTTGGTTATTCAACTGCCCGCCAATTTATTGGCTGAAGCTGGGCCAGGTAGTCGACTTGTGACCGTGGAAGCCAGCGTTACGGATGTAAGCAATTTCCCCATATCAGCCCGATCCGACATTGTATTTCATGCGGCCGAAACATATGTTGGCATCAAGCCCGCCACAAGTTTTGGCACAGTGGATAGTAGCCTGGATGTGGACCTAACTACGGTCGATTGGGATGGGCTGGCGGTGGGCGACAGTAACATCGAAGTCGTTTTTTATCAGCGAGAATGGGTGCCAACGCGGGCTAAGGAATTTGGTCAATACTTTACCCGGTGGGACGTTAATGACACCGAAGTGGAACGGGTTCAAGTGCGAACAAATGAAATCGGAAAGGGGCAGGCGACGTTTACTCCACCAGAGGGTGGTATATACCTGGCTGTGGCCACTGTTTCTGATGATAGCGGCCAGACGCAAACGAGCAGCACCATGATGTGGGTGGCCGATAGCAGATACGGCGGTTGGCGAAATGATCCCACTGAAAAGCGGATGGACCTGGTTGTTGATAAGCAAGAGTACCGCCCGGGTGACGTAGCCCGGGTATTGGTTCAATCGCCCTTTGAAGGACCTGTAAAGGCCTGGCTGACCATAGAACGAGGGAGCTTAATAGAGCAACATCTGATTACCCTTGACACGAACAGCGATTTTTTGGAAATACCAATCTCAAGGGATTATGCCCCTAATGTGTTCCTCACAGTTCACGCAGTGAAGGGGGTTGATGATACAAACCGTTATGCCGATATGCGCCTGGGCATGATCGAACTGATTGTATCGCCGGAACATCTGGGGATAAATCTGGATATTACTCCTGAGAGCGATCTGTATCAGCCTGGGGATACGGCTGTCTTTGACATTTTGGCGACAGATCATCAAGGTCGCCCACTCCAGGCGAATTTGTCGCTAGCCCTGGTTGATCTGGCAGTTCTGACACTGAAGTCGGACAACGCCCCAGAGATAATCGACGCCTTTTACGCTCGGCAACCCATACGGAGCCAGACTGGGTCGGGGCTCATTGTTTCAGGTGAGGGCCTGGAGGTAGAGATACCGGACGTCGTGTTAGGTCTGGGCGGCGGTGGCGGCGGCGACGTTGAGGCTGCTCGATCTTTTGCCTTGGCCGAGGATGAGGATGTGCGCAAAAATTTTCCCGACACTGCCTTTTGGGATCCCAAGATAACCACAGATGCTTCGGGCCGGGCCTCTGCTGAAATCCCCTTGCCAGATAGTGTCACTACCTGGCAGTTGAGTGGCAAAGGTGTAACTGATTTCGCATCGACGGGAGAGACCCTGGTCGGCCAGGAAAGTGTCAAAATAATAAGTACTCTGCCCTTGCTCATCCGTCCGGTTACGCCTCGCTTCTTTAGAGTGGGTGATACGATGCAGCTTGGGGCTGTTATCCAAAACAATTCGGCTGATCTACTTGAGGTTACAGCCGAACTTGAGGCAACAGGTCTGACGTTACTGGACCGGGCTAAGCAGACGGTAGCGGTTCCGGCGGGTGGCAACCAACTGGTCAGATGGGGCGTCACCGTGGATGACGTATCTTTTGCCGATCTGACTTTCCGAGCAGACGCTGGCGAATATCGGGATGCAACAAAACCCACCTTCGGTATAGCACCGGATCAACTTTTACCAGTGGTTCGCTATACTGGAGAAGATATCGTCGGCACTTCGGGTGTGTTGGACGAAGCCGGCCGGCGTGTAGAAGCGATCTTATTACCACCTGATATTGATGTCAGGCAGGGTGCGGTCAATATTCAGCTAACCCCCTCTTTAGGTGGCGTCCTGAAAGAAGCGCTTAACAGCATTAATAATCTTGATAACCAGCCTGATTGTGCCCATACCATTGCCCAACGCCTTCTTCCAAATGCGGCAACGCTGGCGGTGATCCAGGATCTTGGCTTAGAAGAGCCGGCTTTGGCCGCGGAATTAGACCAACACATCCTTGAGGATGTTGTTCAGATCGGACAATTGCAAAAAGGCAATGGCGGCTGGGGATGGTGTTATAGCGAAATGAGCGATCCGAACCTTTCCGCTACTGTGTTGCTCAGCTTGGCAAAAGCGGCCGAGGTTGGTTATCCAACCAATGAACGGTCAATAAGATTGGCAACCAATTATCTGGACAGGCAGTTAGAAGATGTAGATCGATTGAATAATATGTCCGACGCTAACCGCCAGGCCTTCTTCCTTTATGTTTTGGCAGAGTGGGACGCGACTGAATTGGCAGATTTAGACGCTCTTTTTACCGAGCACCGGGCGTTGTTAGATCCATATTCCAAAGCATTACTGCTTCTGACCTACCAACAACTTGGTGGAAGCCTGCACCAGCAAGCCCTTCTGGCCGATTTGAATGGCTCGGTTATCCTGAGTGCCAGCGGCGCCCACTGGGAAGATGCAGTTCCGGATTGGGACAATCTGAGCAGTGATATTCGGGGAACTGCAATGGTTATTAATGCTTTAGCCCGTCTGGATTCTGATAATGCCATCATACCTAATGCAGTCCGTTGGTTGACAATCGCCAGACAAGCAGGCCATTGGACGACCGGTCAGGATAATGCTTGGAGCATTATGGCCTTAAGTGAATGGCTGGTAGCTTCCGGCGAGCTTGAGGCTGATTATGGATATCAGGTGCTGGCGAATGGTCAACAATTAGCGAAAGGTCAGTTTAGCCAGGACAATATCAATCAGGCTGTTAATCTGGAAGCGCCTGTGGAAGATCTTCTTCTGGACGATGTAAACTTTCTGGATTTCCAACGTGATGAAGGGGATGGCCGGCTTTACTACACAGCCCACCTCAATAGTTTTATCAACGCCGATGGATTGGATCCGATAAATCGAGGTTTTTCTGTTCAGCGACTCTATTATGACGCTGACTGCCAACCGCTTGAATCAGATTGCGAACCGATCAATGAGATCGAAGCCGGAAAACAAGTACGGGTAGACCTAACGATTATCGTGCCAAATGATCAGCCGTTTGTCATTGTTGAAGATCCACTTCCGGCCGGAGCTGAAGCAATCGACCCGGGGCTGGACACCAGTGTTTCCGGCGCTGGTGGTGGAATCCAGGATATTAGCCAAGATTTCCCCTTTGATTATTGGGGGTGGTGGCACTTCGACCGTATTGAGTATCGGGATGATCGCGTCGTATTCTTGAGTGAATTTTTGCCGGCCGGCACCTATCAATACACTTACACGATGAATACCATGATCCCCGGTGAATTTCAAGCGGCGCCAGCGACAGCCCGACTGGAGTTCTTTCCTGAAGTATTCGGCCGGAGCAATGGTTCCCTGTTTTCCATTGGTAATTGAACAAGAAAAAGGAATTGACGGCGAGGGCACCAAAGGTCTGACAATTTATCAATTCCTGGTGAGATCTGTCTTCGATTGGTTGGCGTATTACCCAATAGCTAATGCGCCAGCCTTTATTACTACAGGGATAAACAATCTATTTTTTTCACCGGGAGATTCCCACGATCGTTGTGAGAATTCCCGCATATGGCGACAGAGATCGGACTCTATTTATTAATATAACGCAAGGTAGTTTGCGGTTTACTCAAATATTCGACGCCTTCTTCCGTCACCAGAACATTTTCCTCCAGGCTCACAATACCCCTTCCGGGCACAACAACATGAAGTTCTAAGGTGAAGACATTCCCAGATTCGACCGCAAGATCACAGATGCCAGTGTATCGTTCCCAGCGTGGTCCAAGTACAGTCGCGCCATCGTGGGCTGCGCGACCGAGAAGATGACCGAAGGCATGCATGAATTCGGGATATCCGGCCTTAAGAAGATACTCTCGTGCCGCAGCATCCACCTGCCAACCAGGCACCCCAGGTCTTAGGGCCGCTTCACCGGCTTTAAGGGCTCCGTAGACGGCGCTGAAAGCCTGTCGGACTTCAGGCGGCGCTTCGCTTTCGTCTTGCTTTAAGACATACCAGATACGCTGTAGATCCGAACAATAATCCGCTTGTTTTACCCCTAGATCTATGTGCAGCGTATGTCCCCGTTCGAGTTTAACATCTCCCGGAACTGCGTGACCGATGATTGAATCCGGGCCGCAGGTAACAAGTGGGTTGAACTGCCTATCCCAGGCAAAATCTAAGCCTAAATCCTCGATCCGGTCTTGAATAAATACAGCTATTTGCTGTTGCGTCATGCCGGGATAAACAATTTGCTCGACTTCGTCGAAGAGTGCTTCGGTTGTCACAACCGCCTGGCGAATTCGATCTATTTCGATTTGGATTTTCCGACCGCGCAAGGCGCCAATGATTCGCTCAGCCGAAACGAGCCGTTCTGTGAAGGGCGAATCAAACAAATAGCCTAGTAGCGTATGGTAATTGCCCATTGTTAAGCCATCGGCCGCGACATCATTCTCAGAATAGTTGATACCGATTAAATTTGGGTCATATTGTTTAAGGGCGATTAATAGTGGCGTGCCCAAATCTTTATGATAGCCAATAACCCAGTGATAGGCATTCAAGGATTTCACATTATCGGCATCAAAATGACCGATAATTGCCGTATGTTTGCCTGTTCGGGAAACAAGGAAAACGGAACGCCAGGTGACGTTGGAATTGTAAATCAATGCCAGTGCCGGATCGGGCAACATGGCACTTTCACGCGTAAAGGTGAGCCACAAGTCAATGTCAAGCTTATCAAGGATGTGAGTTGCTTGATCTAACTTCGAATGAATAAGAGATTGTCCGGTGGGTGACATCAAACTTCCCTTTGCCATAGGACTCCAAGGCTTGTCTAATTCAACTGTGGTTCTTGTTGATGGCCCATCATGAGATATTATGGGCTAAAAGTTATCGAAGGTGGCTCTATGAGTTTTCAACAATAGCTTCGTAGATGGCTTGCAGTTCCTCAGCTGAGTAATAATGAATTATGACTTTCCCCCCTCTTTCGCCACCCTGAATATTTACTTTTGTGCCGAGGGATTGTCTGAACAAGGATTCGAGTTCAACAAGTTCAGGCGGTAACGATGCTGCTGGCTTAGGCCGAGGTTTCTGACCTTCCAAGCGTTTTTTTACAATTGCTTCCACTTGGCGCACGCTCAGATCCTGATTAACAATTATATTCATCACCTCGGTTTGAGCCTCAGGTGTCGCCAAAGGCAACAACGCCCGAGCATGAGCCCCGCTAATCTTTTCCTCCACCACTGCTGCCTGAACATTGCCTGGTAGATTCAAGAGACGGACCAGATTCGCAACCGTTGACCGGCTCTTCCCTACTCTTGTGGCGACCTCTTCTTGGGTCAGGCTGAAATCGGTGATCAAATGCTGGTAGGCGACTGCTTCTTCCAGGGCATTCAAATCATCCCGCTGGACATTCTCGATAATCGCGAGTTCTAGCATGTCCTGAGTGCTGGCTTCCATCACCAATACCGGCACCTTGGTAAGGCCGGCTATCCCCGCGGCCCGCCAGCGACGCTCTCCGGCGATAAGCGTAAATTGGTCTCCTGTAACTTGCGTCACGATAAGCGGTTGAATAAGGCCGTGTTCTCCAATCGAAAACGCGAGTTCTGCTAATTTTTCCTCGTTCATCCTCGATCGCGGCTGTTGGGGATTGGGGCTTATTGCTTCAATTGGCACAAATAGGAGACCGCCTTCTTTGGCCTCGGCCGCATCCGACGGTGGAATGAGTGAACTGAGTCCGCGACCTAGACCGCGCTTTTTAGTCATTAATTAATTTTCCTCCAACCTCTTGCCCGGTCATTAATTGCTGCTGGGTTGAGCATCACCACGCAAAAGCTCTGACGACAGTAATTGGTATGCGATCGCCCCAGGTGAAGTTGGCGCGTATAGCATTACGGGTTGACCATAGCTAGGCGCTTCGCTCAAACGAATGTTTCGAGGGATTATGGTCCTGAAGACCTTTCCAGGAAAATGGGATCTTACCTCTTCGACAACCTGCCTGCTCAAATTGGTGCGGCTGTCATACATCGTCATTATTAACCCGCGAATGTTAAGTTTCGGGTTTAGATGCCGCCGAACGAGGTCAAGGGTATCCAGCAACTGGGTTAAACCCTCCAGGGCCAGGTATTCGCACTGCACAGGGATAATCACGCCGTCTCTGGCGGCCGTCAGCGCATTTACCGTAAGCAGCCCTAAACTTGGCGGACAATCGATCAATATGTAGTCAAAATGATCATCTGCCTCTAGCAGCGCTTTCTCCAGGCGATGTTCCCGGGCGAACAAGTGGACAAGCTCTACCTCGGCGCCGGCCAAATCTGGGTTGGCGGGCAGAAGCCTCATATTTGTCTGCTCATGTTCCACGATTACTTCGGAATAGGAGGCTTCTTCAATCAGCAGGTCATAAACCGAAGGGTTCATTTGTCGTTTGTCAAAACCGTAATAAGAGGTCGCATTGGCCTGGGGATCCATGTCGACGACCAAAACTCGATGACCTTTGTTAGCCAGGTAAGCACTCATATTTACGACGCTGGTGGTTTTTCCAACGCCACCTTTCTGCATGGCTATGGCATAGATTTTGCTCATATCGCTTTTAGACGGGAGGATTTATCTCAAGATCGGACGTGAACAGGCCGGCGAGGCCATCACTCAATCCTCACGCCCAAGAACCTCCCGGATAGAATTAAGTTTTTCGTCAAGAGTCAACTGCGCAACTGATGTGGCAGCGACTTGATTGGCGAACCCGGCCGCTTCCCATGGGTTGCCTTTGGTCTGGTGCAACCGATACAAGAAAGCCGTGGCAAAGATATCACCGGCTCCGGTTGGGTTTACTTCTGTAATTATTGGGGCAGATATCTGGCGTGTTTCGCCATGAAAATAGACTACACAGCCACCCTCCTGTTGAGTTAATACCACGATAGGAGCTAGTCTGCGCATCTCAGAGACTGTTTCAGGACCAGGGACATCCTCAGGGCTAAGGATAATAGCCGCTGAATAGGGCAAGACATCCACGGATGCTTCCCAATCACCCGGCCGTACCTGACCACTATCATCCCAGGTCCGATACCATCCCTGTGGGGTTAGTCCAATAATACTGTTGCTAAAAAGCCTTATCATATCTGGTTCAATTTCATTGGCTATGGGGCCTAAATGAACAATGGCCGCTCTCTGCCATTCTATTGGGACATCCTGGGTGGTTAGTGGGCTGGCGACGCCAAATAATTTCTGGTGTCGCCGGCCAGCAGCATATTGATTTTGAAATATCGTCGAGTTTTCAGCCGGCACCACATGAATGGCGATCCCCGGTAGTATCTCCGCCAAATTATAATCTTCGGCCGTACTGGTCAGCACGGCTACACGGCATCCAAGAGCTTGTGCGGTTAGCGCTGAGTATAAGGCCGTTCCCCCGGGAACGAATCCGTTTGTCGAGAGATCCTGGCTAATGTGCCCAACCACCAGGTAATCTATTTGGCTGAAAGTGACCATGTGACTGATTCTACCTTAACGCAGGAAAAGACGACAACCTGACCATGTGGTAAAATTCATCGTCAACAACCAGAGGAGTGATTGTGAGAAATTGGCTTGCTGGCCTGTTTGTGGTTGTCGGAGCTGCTATTTTGGTAGCTTGTCTACCTGGAGGTGATGATGCATTGCCATCTGCAACCGCAGTGGTTGCTACACCGCTTCCACAACTTAGACTGGCCAATGTGGAATCTATCAAGATTAATCAAATACTGACTTTTCCAGTCGAAGTGAACGTGATTGCCCGCGGGTATTTGCCTAATGCCTGTGCTGTCATCGACCAGATCAGACAAGAACGTGATGGCAGTGACTTCAACATAGTAATCGAAAGTCTCCACCAGGGTGATGCTAGCTGTGGCGAGGATCGAATTCCCTTTGAAGAAACTATCATGCTTGATGTACTAGGTTTGCCGGCTGGAATATATGTTGTGGATCTGAACGGCCTCAGAGGTACTTTTAAACTAATGACGGAGAACATCGCCGACCCGGAAAATGCCGTCGTTAGCGGGCAGCTTTGGCATGATGTATGTTTGGCAGATCCCGACGAAGTAGATCCGGCGATAACCACAGAAACCGGCTGTATTGATCGGGGAGGTGGCTTGCTATCAGCAAATGGTTTAAGGGATGCTGGTGAACTGGGATTAGGTGGCGTGATTGTTAACCTGGGTGCCGGTCATTGCCCATCCACAGGATTGGCTACTACTATTTCAGATGGCAATGGGGTCTACCTCTTCGGAGGTCTCCAATCAGGGTCGTATTGTGTATCTATTGATAGTGAAGGTACCCAGAACAGCCCTATTTTATTCAGTGGTGAATGGACTTTACCTCCATCCGGTAGCCTGGCTGAAGTAAACACGGAGTTATTGCTTGGTGAGAGTAAATTGAATGTGAATTTTGGCTGGCAGTATAAACAATTGCCAACATATTTACCTCGGGAAGATCCATGTACCGATAAGGCTCTATTCATCACCGATGTAACCGTACCGGACGGTTCTGAGATAGCTGCCAGGGAGACGTTTACCAAGACATGGCAACTGCGAAATATTGGTAGCTGCAGCTGGGATGAAGAGTATAGTTTGGTTTTCGTCGAGGGAGATTTACTGACCGGGCCCGATACACTCCCGGTTTCACAGGTTGTCAATCCCGGGGATGACATTCAATTTTCGGTCCTTTTATCAGCCCCAGTCGATCCGGGTAGATACCAGGGCGCCTGGAAACTGAGAAATCCAAAGGGAGTACTTTTTGGAATAGGCCCTGGATCGGATCGTGAGTTTTGGGTCCAGATTGTCGTTGTGGAGTAAACGAAAACCGACACAAATCATTATTCAAGTACACTATAAACCAAGTAATCCTTTGAGTATTATGAGACTATGGACTGATCTTTTGTGGGTAATGGTTCGGAAAAAATTCTTAATCAGGAGGCAGTTGTCATGCCGGCAAAATCGCGTTAAGATTACATAACTATGCGCTCTCGAACGCTCTGGCGACGCCCGCTACTCACGCTTACGCAAATGATTGTGCTCTCCCTGGTTGTTATATCTCTTGTGATTGTCCTAGATTTAACCCGGCGGGAACGAGCCGGAAAACTTGTCGGCGTTGGAGAAGATACCTTACAAAATGAATTGGCTATTCAATCAACCAGGCATGTTGAGCTGATAGCAACACTCACCTACGTAAATAGCGATGAATACATAGCTATCTACGCTCACGAAGAGGGAGGGTTTTTATTGCCTGATGAAAAGCGTGTCGTTCCCATACCAATAGAAGCGCCAGCGGTTCCGGTGCCAGTTTTGGAGCTAACGCGAGATCCGGCCGAATCGGTTCGAGCTTGGCAAGCCTGGTGGCAGCTTCTGAGCGATGCACCGCTCCCTTCCCGCTAAAAGAGCATACCTGTTTACTGTTGTTCGGCAATTTCAACTTGATTATTTGAGTCGATATCTCAAAATGGTTGCAGCTGATGGCAAGATAACCTTGCTCTTGTGGAATCTTGCAACCGATTTTTACCTATGATACCATCTTGCCAGGTCTGAAGTTTACATATTGTAAGCGATATGTCCTAAGTCCTATTGTGTAACTTGACATAGGATGGTACAGTTAATGCGGAAATTCACGCGGTTTTCACGCTTCTCGTGACCAGCGCTAAGGAAAAGAACTATGAGTGGTCGCCGTCTCATTGCCATAATCGTCGGGGTAGTTGGTATTCTCCTCCTGGCAGTTGTCGCTTTCTTCTTAATCCGGCAGAATAATGAACCAGACCCGGTTCCACCGGCGCCGGAGGAAGTAGTAGTAGATGGGGAAGGGGGAGTTCAAGAAGAGGATCTTGCGCCGACCCCGACAATCGATCCGAATATTACCTATGTGAATGTTGTGGTCTCGCTTCAGACCGTACCTCGTGGTTGGCAGATGACCGAGGCTGAGCTAGCTTTTGACGAACGTGCCTCCTCTCAAGTGGGCCCCGATGTCTTAACGAGTTTCGAAGAGGCCATTGGTCTCTTTGCCCGGCAAGAGATTTACCAAGGTGAAACTTTGACCAAGGATAGCCTGGTTCGGGATCCGACATTTATTGGCGTCGAGACTTTTGGACCATCCTCTCTTGTGCCCCCAGGTTGGGTTGCCATGGCCGTTCCCGTGGATCGTCTCAACAGTGTGGCCTATGGCATTGCGCCAGGCGACTCCGTTGATATCATGCTATCATTTACTTTGAACCCGCTTGATCAAGAATTCCAGACGTTGTTATCGAACAGCGCCAGTTTCTTCTTGCAGCAGGAAGGCCCCACCGGCGTTAGTCAGGGCAACATCTTTGTGATCGATCCCTATGGACGATTTGAGACGATTGCCACCGGTGATCTGGCCCATATCGCCCCATCGGAAGATCCTCCACGGCCTGTTCCTGTCTCGGTGCTTTTACAGCAGGCCAGAATAGTTCATGTCGGCACGTATAATCCGCCCTTACCGGTGCTACCGCCGACTCCGACCCCAGATCCGAATGAACCAACGCCGACGCCGGGTGGTCCGCCACCGACACCGCCGCCACCACCTCCTGAAGTTGTCTTGGTCGCCTTAAACCCGCAGCAACAACTTTTCTTAAAGTATGCAATTGAGACAACGGCCGACATCGATTTTGCCCTCCGCGGTGAAGATGATGCACAGATTTATACTATCGAACAACTGGATATTAGCTATCTATTAGGACAATTTGGCATCGATGTCCCACCAAATGCTATCTTTTCAATTGGTGGTTTGACTGACACATCAGCCGAGCCTGAATTGCTTGAAATCACCCCGTAGGTTCGAGAGAATGATGTTGTTAATCGAAGGGCAATTCTCGCGGATAATGGTCCATGCAAGAGATACCTTAAACAGCGTTTAGAGAGAGGAATTCATTATGCGGCTCAGAACAGTCATTCTTCTCATCTTGGTTATTGTGTTTGCCGCGGTGGCACTCTATCTATTAGTATTACGCCCAGAGGGTGGTCTTTTTGGTGGAGGAGAGGATACAGCCGCCCAGCCGGCAGTCGAACAGGAGAGTGGTACAACCCAGGATGAGCCTGGCGCTCCACCACCTACGCCAACACCGCAAATACAATTCGAAGATGTGATTGTCTCGATTGTAGACTTGCCAGTTGGGGAAAGAATTCGACCTGATCTTGTTCAGGTTGTGCAACGACCGGTCGATAATGTAGCCGTTGTTGCCGGCGTTACATTCTCAGATCCTGAAGAAGTAGTAGGTGAACTGGTAAGAACATTTATAGGACGGGGCCAGGAAATACTTCGACCGATGATTGCCCTCAGTCCCAGCGACATTACGGCCATGGGTTCAGACCTTTCACTGTACATTGACCAGGGAGAGGTTGCCGTTGCTTTTCCAATTGATGAGTTCAGCGGGGCTGCCTATGCCATGCGACCCGGTGATCTGGTTGATGCACTAATGACCTTGCAGATGGTTGATGTTGACGAGGAATTTCAGACTAAACTTCCCAACATTGAACAAAGGGTCAATGAGTCGGCGCTGCTAGAAGGTCAGTCATTTTTATTCCCGCCAACACAACAAGGAAGATTGGAACTAATACCTAATCTGAATTCAGTAGCATTGATAGGGCCGGGTGTGGGTAAAGAGGCAAGTCCTCGACGAGTAACCCAGCTAACACTGCAGCAAATGGAAGTGCTTTGGATTGGTAGTTGGCGCGATCCGGCCGATGAAATGGTCCAGGAGTTTTCTGCGGACGCGATTACAACACAAGAGTCAGCGTCAGCGCAAGCTCTTTTGTCCCAGGGATCCTACCCGCCTGATGTTAGATTGCGGTACGAGCAGAATCCCGATGTGGTTATATTAAGTATGACAGCCCAGAACGCCCTGGCATTGAAATGGGCTCTTGAGGCAGGCATCCAAATCGACCTGGTTCTTAGAGCGCAGGGCGATCTAACCCAATTTGTGACAACCAGTGTTACTCTTCCGCAGCTCTTTGAGCAAGGTGTATTGACCGCGCCAGTACCGTCCGATGTCAGCCTGGAGCCACGAGTTGATGAGGTACCAATTCCGTCTTTGCCCGTGAACCCGCCAGGTTAATAAACCAAAAACATAGTTTGATATATCATCCAATCCCTGGCCAGCAATAGCCAGGGATTTTTTTTAGACAGTTAACTGGGAAAGACAGGCTCCCATAAACAAAAAGCCCCTGGTAAGAGGGGCCATAAAGAAGAATAAAGAGGCGACGACCGGATTCGAACCGGTGATGAGGGTTTTGCAGACCCTTGCCTTACCACTTGGCCACGTCGCCAAAATCAAACCGGCAGGTGGATTGCCTGCCGGTCTGTTTCTATAGAGCGGGCGAAGAGATTCGAACTCTCGACCTTCTCCTTGGCAAGGAGACGTTCTACCACTGAACTACACCCGCAATATTGATGATAAAGTGCCAGGACCCAGACTCGAACTGGGGACACCTGCATTTTCAGTGCAGTGCTCTACCAACTGAGCTATCCCGGCAGATGGTCCGGCGGCTGCTTTTTAGGCAGCGGTGATTCTATCTAAAGGGTTCGTAGCTGTCAAGTTGAACACAACTATGAGTATGTCTGGTTGCCAGTATGTAGGGCATTGGTTATAGTGGTGGCCTATTGAGGGAGTGGTTGTGTCCCGGTGGATGCCCCGGTCTTCAAAATCGGTGGCCGGTCGCGCAGAGCGAGCGGCGGTGGGTTCGACTCCCATCCACTCCCGCCAAGGCTTACGGCATTTCCTGTCGTCCTTCTAAAGCCCGACCCAAAGTAATCTCATCAGTATATTCGAGGTCGCCGCCAACCGGAAGACCCCGGGCAAGACGTGTGAGCTTCAGGCTGTATGGGCTTAGACGTCGTTGTATGTATAGAGATGTTGAATCTCCTTCGAGGGTTGCATTTGTGGCGATGATAACTTCTCGAACATCTTCAATATCAAGCCGCATGAGTAGCTCAGCTATCTTGAGATCATCAGGTCCGATCCCTTCGACCGGTGATATGACGCCATGTAGGACATGATAACGGCCATAGAATGACCTTGATCGCTCGACTGCCAGAACGTCCAGGGGTTCCTCAACAACACATAACAGTTCTTTATTGCGATTTTCGTCGCTACAGATGGGGCAAGGATCATCCTCAGTGATGTTAAAACATGTAGAGCAGACCTGAGTAGTGGCTTTCAAAGCCGCCAAAGCCGCCGCCAGCTCTATGGCTTGCTCATCAGGAGCTCGGAGTAGATAAAAGGTTAACCTGGAAGCGGTTTTTGGACCTATCCCGGGCAAGCGTGCAAGTTCATTGATGAGTTGCTCGACTGGACGAGGGAGAATATTCGCCACTACCTTAGGCCCCGCCCAGACTGCTAAGTATGTCATTCAGGTTTAGACCGCCGGTAAGTCCCTCCATTCGTTGAGCCGCCATTGCTTGCGATTGTTCAATGGCCGCATTAACTGCGGCGACAAGTAGATCCTGCAACAAATCTATCTCTTCAGGATCTACCAACTCGGGTTGAATCTCAATCGATTCCAGGCGTTGATGTCCTGTGATTACAATTGTAATGGCGCCGCCCCCCGCGGTGACTGTTACTGACTCATCGGCTAGAGCCTCTTGCTGTTCGGCCATCTGCTCTTGCATCTGCTGCATCTGGCCCATCAAGCCAGCGGTACTGGGCGCTTTCGCTTTTTTTGGTTTTCCTCGAAAGGATCTCTTTGCCATGATTCTCTCCGTTGGTAATATAGGTGTTATACTTTTTACTCGTCATGCTCGCGGGATACACCACCCAGTTCTTCAGCCAGGGCGGCAAATTCATCTTTGTTTATTTCAACATCAGCAGTCGTTGGAATGTATTGGTTCGTAACGACCGTACGGACAAGGCACTGAATACCCAATAATTCACTTAAACCGTCACATACTACCGTTCTCGCTTTGGGCCTATCGTCGAATTTATCCTTTAGAATTGAGTAGTCGAAACCCAATATAAGCATATTTCCTTCCACAGCCAAAGGTTTACAGGAGGCAAGTAAGGCCGGAAGGTTCCGATCCTTGAGGGCAACGTACTCGCGTAAATCTGGCCAATGATTGACTACCCCCGCGATTGAGAAAGATTCCAAGGCACTAGGAGTATCGTTCTGGTCCAAAGAGTTCCCATCAGTTGGCACTTTCTCAGAAACCGTCATTTGCGACTTTTTTTTGGTCTCAGGGTTCTGGTACTCAGTGGAAGGTTGTTCTCCAGTTTCAGCGCTACCGAAATTGTTACTTTCTGGCGCAAGTACACCTGGTGCTGCGTCCTTGGAAAGGTTGGGCCTATTTGGAAGTAATCGGATAAAAGCCAATTCTAAGGGCAGCTGCGGTTGCCAACTGGCAGACGTCGACAATGCTGCTTCGTTAAAGGTTTTCAGTGCTTCGATGAGCGTTAAGCGATCAGTTTTTTTGGACTGGCTGAATAAAATCCGTAACTGCTCCTCGGTTACGTCCAGGGATATCTCTCGGCCCGCCGTCTGGATTAATAGCAACATGCGGAGGTGTGAAACCATCTGGCGTGTAAACTGGCGCGGGTCTGTGCCTGATCTCAAGGCGCTGTGAATGATCTCCAACCCCGCCGATCCATCACCAACCAGCCACGCTTCAGTTAAGTCGATTACGGCCAGATTAGAAGCCGTTCCCAGGACTTTCTGCGCCCTTTCCAAGGTTATTATATCGCCAGGAGCAGCGATCAATTGATCGAGCAGGCTTTCAGCGTCTCGTAGGCTACCCTGACCCTGTTGGGCAATCATAGTAATAGCCTGCGGTTCCACGGCGATTTCTTCCCGATCCGAGAGCCAGGTCAATCGGCCGGAAATCTCCCGGATGGTAAGCAGACGGAAGCTAAATTGTTGGCAACGAGATTTGATTGTCAGGGGAACTTTATGTTCCTCAGTTGTCGCCAGAACGAAGATGGCATGCGCTGGCGGCTCTTCAAGGGTCTTTAACAAGGCGTTGAATGCAGCTGTTGAGAGCATGTGTACTTCATCGATGATATACACCTTGAAGCGGCCCTCACTCGGAGAAAAATTAATCTTCTCGCGGAGATCTCGAATGTCGTCTACACCTGTATTGGAAGCAGCATCGATTTCTATCAGGTCCAGAAATCGTCCGTCGGATACTGCAACACATGGAGCGCATTGTCCACAAGGTCTTTGATCCAAATCTTCATGGAGACAGTTAGCGGCCTTGGCTAGCAAACGAGCAGTAGTTGTCTTTCCAGTTCCACGCGGCCCTGAAAAGAGATACGCATGACCAAGGCGTCCGGCAGTTACCGCATTATGTAGCGTCCCAGTTATATGTTCTTGACCAACTACTTCATCAAATCGGGCCGGTCGCCATTTAAGGTAGAGAGCCTGGTACATAGTGATTTAGTTTAGCACCGAGCCAAAGGCCAAGCAACCGTTGATGAAACCTGTCTGAAGGATACGTATTGCGCTTGATTATTCCCCGATGTTATAATGCAATCGTAAGTTAGCTATCGGAGGCTGGAAACGATAATTCAGCCCTATCAATGGAGAAGGTGTCATGCCAAGTCTGGGTGGATGGGAATGGGTCATCATTTTGGTAATCATATTATTGATTTTTGGTGTCGGACGTGTTGGTAAACTCGGCGAAGAACTCGGCAAAGGCGTTCGTGCATTTCGCCAGGGTGTCAAGGACGATGGTGACGAAAAAACAGACAAAGACGAACAAGATGATGTAAAGGGCCAATAAGGCAGCCGGCAAGCTCGTTCAACCTATCATAAAGTAGAGGTTTTGTAGGCGCCCGCCAGGGCGCCTTTTTATGCAAAATATCGCTCAAAAACCAGCAGAAGTGAATCCGAATAACCTGTGGTCAAAGTATCAAGCCATCTTGCTCATTGATACTTGAAAAGATCACCTTGGTAGGAGGCAACAGCTCCTGTATAAACCTGCAGGGAAATACTGGTAGTCTTTCGTATTCTAGATAGTAGATCGCTCAGCTTGTCTAGAGCACCGGCCGGCAAAGGTCAGCATCTTTCTGTAACCCGCTGCAGATGGCACCGGTGCTAGCACAGCTGCCTAACCTTGCAATCGGATAATAGTTCGCCCTTCAATCCATAGGTAGAGTGCCGGATGTATTCTGTATGGCAGCGGCCAACCCCTTAATCGTTACTTATTTCACCAGTGCCAGTATCGGCCGGTGAATTGTTTGGTAGAATTTGACGTGCTTGATCGCTATCATCGCCAGATGATTGTTGCATTAGCTCAATAAGAGCATCGATACGATTTTTCTGGTATAGATCCGATAAGAAATAGCGTACGTTATTATTCTTGAGCCTACTAACATCCATATCACCATTGATATCCAGCGCCTCAAACATATGCTCAAGATCAACCATCGAGTAGTTGGCGATTAGAAATTGGCGTAAGAGAGTGGGTGGTGAATCTTCTTTTAACTTTTCTAAACGGGGTAAATGCTCTGGTGGCATGGGGGATTTGATTCGTTCGCTGGCTAACTTCAAAGATTCAAGTTGCCCCTGAGTTTCAGCCAGGGAAACGATACCATCCACAATCTGATCGTTTTCACCTTGCAGAAGCACGGTTTCTTCATCGAACCAACCTAGATCAAATATGAGGTCCAACAACTCATCACGGCTCAAATCGAAGCGCAGTTGTTCTGCAATCTGCCGGTGATTATTGGTTACCTGTTCAGACTGGTTTGTTATTTCATCCTTTTCGGGACCACGCTCTTCTGAGGGATCATCTCCTTCATTCTCCTTATTTGAGCTGAAGGCGAACTCTTTCATAATGGCCCACAGCCAGACGACCGCACCAGCAAACAGCGCGCCGGCGATGATGTAGAAGAAATACCCTAATTCATCCAACATCTGCTCCCGGCCGAGGGTGCCTAAGAAGGTGTCTAACAAAATAGCTGAAGTAACCGTTAGCAAGCCAATACCCCATGCTGGCTTGTTGGTGCGCAAGAACATGATCAGAAAAAAAATGATAACGAATGATTTGGCGAAAAGAAACATTAAACTCATATTAGGGATGAGATTGTAACACTCAGGTTGAGAATGTAACGCTCAGGTTGAGAATGTTACACTTAGGTTGAGAATATAACAATCGAGATGAGATTGTAACAATCGGGATTGGATTGTAGCACTCAGCTTATAGGCGGCAAACGATGTGGGTAAGTGGCAAGGACGAGTAGCTTGAGAAGCCTCAATTTGCTTGACTCTGAAGCAGTGGTATGATTTGCGCCATGCGTCATAGCGTCACGCGGGGCAGGCTAACCCTCTTGTTGATATTGACAACTGGAATATTGATCCTTTCAGCTTGTGGATTAGAACAGCCAATCCCCACACTGGCAATTGCCCAAAATACCCTGCCGGCAGCACCTAACGATGATCCGACCATTCAGTCGACCGTCAGGTCGTTACCGGCTACATTTACGGCTACCCCAGGTCAAACAGCTTATCCCACTACTATTGTCAGGCTGGCGACGGAGCCTGTCATAACATCTTCCGCGACGCTATTTATCCCAAGCAGGACGCCAACCGCCTCGCCAACGGCGACACCAACAGCGACGGCCACCAGGTATGTAAGTGTAATCGGCAAACTACCACCGACGAATGAGCTTGGGCCGAGCAAGCTGGGACTGCATGTTGTCAGAAATAATGATCCGAATATATTGGAATTTGTGCGCAAGGCTCAACCCGCAGTTATGAAAGCGGTCGATGATTTGGGCTTTCTGGCAGAGGTGAAGGCGGTATCTCCGCGAACGATTACCATCGGTCGCCATAGCGTCGGCAGCCAGGATTATAAAGGCAACCCAGAAGAAGTGGCCCAGGAATATGTGGAAGAATACCTTGACATTTTCAGGGCGAATCCGGCCGTAGACTATTGGGAGGGTTGGAATGAACCCGATCCAAACCTGAATAACATGATCTGGTATTCTCGCTTCGAACAGGAAAGAGTACGGCAAATGGCCCAGCATGGTTATCGGGTCGCAATTGGCGGCTTTCCCACTGGCGTACCGGAGATGGACGAATTTCAGCTTTTTATTCCGGCCATCGATGTGGCAATTCAGCACGGTGGTATTTTGTCGTTGCATGAATACTCGGCGCCGGATATGGCTTACCTATATGGCGATCCATTACCAGGTTTTTCGGCCTATCCAGATCGTGGTTCGCTCACATTCCGCTATAGATGGTATTATCGTGAGTACCTGGAACCGGCCGGGCTTGAGATACCGTTGGTTATTAGTGAAGCGGGCATTGACGGCATCATAGGCAACCGTCCTGGACCCGCCGGTTTTGGCTGGCGTGATTTTCAATCATATTGGGAAAAACAGGGTTTAGGTCGGACAGGCGTTGAAGCATTTATAAACCAACTGGCATGGTATGATACCGGGGTCCGGCAGGATGGATACGTGATTGGTTTTACGGTATTCACGGCCGGTGGCTTTGGTTATTGGGAAAACTACAATGTTAATCCTATCTTACCTGAAATTACGGACTATGCGGTTAGCCAGGATTGAGTGCATCATAGGCATGCAACCAGCCTGGCCGTATTGCGTACTGGGAGGTGTAGAATGAGTGAAGACGAGCACAAAATAGAACGAGAGGAGAATCAAGGATCAATGGATTCTAGAGTGACTAGAAATTTATCCGATCAGGGTTTCTGGAGGGAGATGTTGCACCAGATTCGATTGGCTTGGTACCTGGTAAAGAGCCCCGATGTCCCGCTATACTTGAAGGTGCTACCGGCCCTAGCGGTCATTTACGTGCTCATCCCGACAGATCTTATCCCTGACGTATTCCCGGTGATTGGCCAGCTTGATGACCTGACAGCCCTGATTGTAGGGGCAAAGGTCTTTATTGAGTTGGCCCCTCAGGATGTGGTCAATCGTCGCATTCGATCGATGCGATCCCAGACCCCAGCAAATGGGGACGTGGGGAGTGGAAATGGGCAGAGCGACGATTCATCTGATGATTCTATTGTTATTGAAGGAGATTTTCAGGTAGTCGAGGATGGAAAAGAAAACCGGGCCGATTAATTAATCCGGCCCGGTTGATCGTAAGTTAATCAAATTATCAATTTTCAAAAGGTGTCAGCGCTGTCGATTTGGTTATCGCTTATACGCCTGCAAAGGCTAGAAAATAGATAGCTGTTGAAATAATCGAGCAAATGCAACACAGCAACACAACAGCCGCAACACCAATAATGATGTTGCGGTTTTTATTACCAGGTGCTTTATCTTGTACGATTTCGCCAGAAGTTTGAATGGGGGCGCTGGCTTTTGGCTGTGGTTCTAAATCTGGGATAGGCGATCCAGAATCAAAAGCTACGGCCTTTTCCTCCTGCTCAAAAGCGAAACTTGGCGATTCTACAACTGGCTCTGGCATGGGTTCTTGGTAGGCGGGTAGGGGCGCAAGTGGTGGGGGCTCTGCCGGTAACTCAACTTCGGGAGCAGGTTCAGGTTCGTCATAAGATGGAAAAGATGGCGGCGGCGCGTCTTGTTCGGGTTCCTCGAACGATGGTAAAGGCTCTGGCTCAACGGGTTGTTGAACTGGGATGATAGGGCCTGCTTCTACCATGGTCGCCATGGCATCGTCATCTTCTTCGAGGAAAGGTTGACTTTCGGGCACATCAAATGCTATAGCGACTGCGGCCTTCTCAATAACATCATCCGACACCAGTTCCTCAACGATAACCTCCTCTTCTACCTCGGCTTCTGCATCTATATCAAGTAATGGTTCAAGATCGGCAAAGGGATCTTCCCCGATAGAATCAACGACGTCAAATGGGGGCAACGCCTCGAGATCTTCGAACGGATCTTCTATTATAGGATCAGGTGTATCGAACGAGGGCAAGGCCTCGAGATCTTTGAAGGGATCTTCCACTTCCGGATCAGCTGCATCCAACGAAGGCATGGCTTCAAGCTCTGGCTCTACCACAGGCGCTTCTTCTAAGACCGGCGGTTCAGGCTCAGAGACACCGAAAGCGGCGGCCGGACCGACCATGGTGGCCATGGGGTCGGACATGGAAGTTGCCTGGTAAACCAGGGTTACTGTACTGCCGAACATAATAACTTGCCCAGGCTTGAGTTGTACTGGATTACCGCTGATGCGTTCGCCATCAACGAATGATCCATTGGTGCTTCCCTTGTCCTGGAGTAAGAAACCTTCTTCACCCTGGGTAAAACTGGCATGGTGGCGCGAAACTTCCGGATCTTCGATAACGATATCCGAAAGAGGGTCGCGGCCAACTGTTAAAAGATCTAATTCCAACGGGAAAATCTGCCCTGGTCTGGGGCCTCTGCGAACTACGAGTTGATAGAGTTGACTGGTCACGTTTATTATCCTTAAAAATATGCTCGAGGTACAACGGCAGATAACTTGACAAATTCATTTTACCCGATTTATCGGGCTTGACCAACCTCAAGGCACATCTTCGCCTATTTAGGTTTGCTTCGGCGCATTTTTCGAA